>Ga0302288_1000215_pt1 | contig 53232 bp, 44 predicted proteins | sample III_Fen_N1_1_FD_194549 | JGI IMG/M metagenome (GOLD analysis project Ga0302288, IMG submission 194549) | Peat permafrost microbial communities from Stordalen Mire near Abisko, Sweden - III_Fen_N1_1 | ecosystem: Environmental > Terrestrial > Soil > Wetlands > Permafrost | place: Sweden: Abisko...
CTGACACTAGTACGAGAGGACCGTGTTGGACTGACCTCTGGTTTACCGGTTGTGCCGCCAGGTGCATTGCCGGGTATCTAAGTCGGGATCGGATAAGCGCTGAAAGCATCTAAGCGCGAAGCCGGCTTCAAGATTAGATCTCCCTTAAGGGTCGTTGTAGACTACGACGTAGATAGGCCGCAGGTGTAAAGGCAGTAATGCCAAAGCCGAGCGGTACTAATTGCCCGTGACTTTCGCCTAACGGAGCCACGTATCTCTGATACGGCCGTTTCTTATGGAAATATTCTTGCTTTTCGAATGTGTCAAAAAACATTTCAGGTGGCTATAGCACCGGGGTTCCACCTCTTCCCATTCCGAACAGAGAAGTTAAGCCCGGTCACGCCGATGGTACTGCGCAAGTGGGAGAGTAGGTAGCCGCCGTTTTCATCAGAGAGCCCCGTCACAGTAATGAGACGGGGCTCTCTTGTGTTTATAACGTTACTTTGACGACGCTGTCTCTAAATTTTCGGCTCAATTGATAAACTTTCTAATCACTTTATGCGATAAAAATGATAAAATGTTTTATCTTTGCGGCGTTTTATAAACTCTTTCATTTTGGGAAAATTTGATATTTATAAAATTCCTTTAAAGACTCTCGCTATTGGTAATCACACTTTTAATTACGAATTAGACACAGAGTATTTTAAGAAGATTGATAGTCAGGAAGTTCAAAGAGGAAAAGTTTTGGCTAAGGTGTTGGTCATTAACAATGGATCGAATTATGAGATCTATTTTGAATTGGAAGGTATTGTGCAGGTCCCGTGTGATCGTTGTTTGGATGATATGGATTTACCTGTTTGCCAAAAAGGCCGTTTGATTGTTAAATTTGGGCAGACATATTCTGAAGAAAGTGATGAAATTATTGTAATACCTGAAACAGAAGGTGAGATCAATATTTCTTGGTTTTTATATGAATTTATAGCTTTAAGTATTCCAATGAAGCATATACATGCTCATGGAAAATGCAATAGGTTTATGACCTCAACACTTAAGAAACATTTAGCGAAAAGTTCGGAATATGAAGAAGACGCGGATGAAATAGAAGAAATTGATAATGTGTTTGAGAATTCTGAGCCTATAACGGACTTAGATGATTCTGAATCACAACAAACCGACCCTCGATGGGACGAATTAAAAAACATAAAAGATAACAACTAATTTATAAAAGAAAATGGCACATCCTAAACACAAACATTCTAAAACCAGAACAGCAAAAAGAAGAACCCACTATAAGGCTGAAGTTCCTACATTGGCTGTATGCCCTAATTGCGGCGCTCATTATATCTACCATACTGTATGTGGAGAGTGTGGTTATTATAGAGGGAAGATAGCAATTGAACATGCAGTAGCTGTATAATTATACGTGCAAGTTGTCTAATATCATATTGAATAAAATGCCCTAGACATAAGTCAGGGCATTTTTGTTTATTTAGACTTTCCCTTTGAATTTATAAGGTTGATATAATACTTTTTATTTACTTTTGCACATGTTATTGCACAAAATTAGTAAAAATGAGAAATTTTAATGCGGTTATTACTGGTATTGGAGGTTATATTCCCGAAAAAATTATAACAAACGATGATATATGCAAAATGGTTGAGACTTCAGATGAATGGATTGTAACACGGACAGGCATTAAAGAACGTCGTAAACTTGAGGGTGAAAAAACCGGGGCATCATATATGGGCATTATAGCTGTCAATGAATTATTAAAAAAAACAGGAACTAAACCTGAAGATATTGAAGCAGTAATTTGTTCGACTTCAACGCCTGATTATATTCTTCCTGCAACAGCAACAATAATTGCACAAAAATGTGGTCTTAGTAATGCATTTGCTTTTGATATTTCTGCTGCATGTAGCGGTTTTTTATTTTCTTTGGTAAATGCTTCAGCATTAATTGAATGTGGAAGATATAAAAAAGTAATAGTGGTAGCAGCCGAGAAGATGACTTCTATTGTTGATTACTCCGATCGTGCTACTTGTCCATTGTTTGGAGATGGCTCCGCGGCTGTATTACTTGAGCCGACAACAGAAGATATAGGCGTGATTGATAGTGCTTTGCATACGGATGGTTCCGGACTTTCTAATCTACTCATGAAAGCGGGTGGTTCTGCGAATCCTGTTTCATATGAAACCATTGATCGTCGGGAGCATTATATTTATCAGGAAGGCCGCGCTGTTTTTAAAATGGCAGTTACAAAATTGGTCGAATCTTGTGAGGAGATAAAAATGCGCAATAATCTTTCTGCTGAAGATGTAACATGGGTTGTGCCTCATCAGGCCAATTTACGGATTATTGATGCTGTTGCCCGCCAAATGCAAGTTCCTATGGATCACGTAATGGTGAATGTGCAGAAGTATGGAAATACCTCTTCGGCCAGTATTCCCATTTGCCTTTGGGAATGGGAAGATAAACTAAAAAAGGGTGATGTATTGATCCTTTCAGCTTTTGGGGCTGGCTTTTCGTGGGGAGGTGTTTATTTGAAATGGGGCTACAATTCCAAATAAGTTTTTGTTAAAGTAAGTATTATATAAAGGAACTGTTCCTTTACTTGCAGTAATAGCCTCAAATTCGTATATTTGCAGGCTGTATTTTTAGTATTGTTATTCATTAATAGTAACGAACGGAGAGTGGATAGCATTTGTACTTACTCACTTGTTTGAAATTGAACCAAAATGCATAAAGCGGGATTTGTAAATATTGTCGGGAATCCTAATGTGGGAAAATCAACCTTGATGAATACATTAGTTGGTGAGCGTGTTTCCATAATTACATCTAAAGCCCAGACGACAAGACATCGTATTATGGGGATCGTAAATGGAGAAGATTTTCAGATTGTTTATTCTGATACTCCCGGAGTTTTAACACCTAATTACAAGTTACAGCAATCAATGCTGAATTATTCGACATCAGCATTATTGGATGCCGATATTTTATTATATGTTACGGATACAGTTGAAAAGGTAGATAAAAATGAAAGTTTTCTGCAGAAGGTACAACATGCAGAGGTGCCTGTTATAGCAGTTATTAATAAAATAGACCTTACTGATCAGGAGCATCTCGAAACGCAAGTAGCTGAACTTGGGAAATTGCTACCTAAAGCAGAGATTATCCCAATTTCCGCTTTGAGGAATTTTAATGTACAATATATATTAAAGCGTATTTCAGAGCTTTTGCCTGAATCTCCTCCCTATTTTGATAAGGAAGCGCTAACAGATAAACCGGCACGTTTCTTTGTGACAGAAATTATTCGTGAAAAGATCCTACTGTATTATCAAAAAGAAATACCTTATTCGGTTGAGGTTGTTGTGGAAAAATATGAAGATTCGCCGAAACTAGTGCATATTAATGCTGTAATTTATGTTGAAAGGGAAACCCAAAAGGGTATAGTTATAGGACATGGAGGACAAGCATTGAAAAAAGTTGGCACAGAAGCTAGAAAAGACATTGAAGTCTTTTTAGGTAAAAAAGTCTTCCTAGAACTATTTGTGAAAGTAGAAAAAGATTGGCGTAATAAAGATAACAAATTGAAAGCTTTTGGCTATCAGTTGGATTAACACAAAACAATGAGAAATATTATAGCTTTAGTTGGTCGCCCAAATGTAGGAAAGTCAGCCCTGTTTAATCGTTTGACGAAGTCAAGACAAGCAATTGTTGATGATGAATCAGGGACAACTCGTGATCGTCAATATGGTATATCAGAATGGAATGGTAGAGAATTCTCTGTTATTGATACTGGAGGTTGGGTAGAAAATTCAGATGATGTATTTGAAAAAGAAATAAAGAAGCAGGTACAACTTGCTATTGATGAATCTGATATAATTGTATTTGTAGTAGATGTTATAAGTGGCTTGAATGATTTGGATATTGAAGTCGCAAAGATTTTGCGTGGTATCAAAAATCGTCAGGTGCTATTGGTGGCAAATAAAGCAGATACAAATATGTTAAGCTTTAATGCTGCAGAGTTTTATAAACTTGGATTGGGAGACCCTATAGCAATTTCAGCTCTTAATGGTTCTGGTACAGGTGATTTTTTGGATTTACTGGTAAGTAAATTTAATCCGGAAAAAGATAACACTGAAGAAACCGAAGACTTGCCTCGTTTTGCTATTGTGGGGCGGCCAAATGCTGGTAAATCCTCTCTTGTAAATGCTTTTATTGGTGAAGAAAGAACTATCGTTACTGAAATGGCAGGGACAACACGTGATTCAATCTATTCCCGATATAATAAATTTGGATTTGACTTCTATTTGGTAGATACAGCTGGAATACGTAAAAAGGGCAAAGTTACAGAAGATTTAGAATATTATTCGGTTATCAGATCTATTCGTGCTATTGAAAACGCCGACGTTTGTATTTTAATGATTGATGCGACGCGTGGAATTGAAAGTCAGGACATGAATATTTTTTCATTGATTCAAAAGAACCGTAAAGGATTAGTCGTTTGTGTGAATAAATGGGATTTAGTTGAAAATAAAGAAATTAAGGCAATTAAAGAAATGGAAAACGCTATTCGTGATCACTTTGCCCCCTTTGTAGATTTCCCAATAGTCTTTACGTCAGCTTTGACTAAACAACGAATTTATAAAGCGATAGAAACGGCTAAAGAGGTTTATGAAAGACGTAAATTTCATATTCCCACGAATAAACTGAATGAATTTTTCTTACCATTGATTGAGAATTACCCTCCTCCTGCAATAAAGGGCAAATATGTTAAGATAAAATATATTACTCAGTTACAAGGTCCAATTGTGCCCACTTTCATATTTTTTGCAAACTTGCCGCAATATGTAAAAGAGTCTTATAAGCGGTTTCTTGAAAATAAATTGCGTGCTGAATGGTCTTTTACAGGTACGCCTGTACAGGTTTTTATTCGTCAAAAATAGCGTTATTTATATTCAATGTTCCTTTATTTGATGTCTTAAAAAGTGATAGGTATATTAAAATAAAGAGATACGGTTTGTAACTTTCTTTAACGAAAAGTCTTTGTATAATAAGCATGATATCGCTATATTTGCTGTAATAAGAGTTCGCAAATCGAACCATTTTTAAAACAGACAAAAGAGGTTATTATTTGACTTCAAATTCACAAAGCTCTAAATCAACTATTAGTATTCTCTTTCCCGATCCGTGAGGGTTGGGAAAGAGTCTTTTTGGGGAGTATAACATTAATACTTATCTTTGTAAATCAAAAGATAAAAAAAAGATTTGGAAAGAATTGTTCTCGGTTTGTCCGGTGGGGTTGACTCTAGTGTAGCTGCATATATATTGAAAAGCAAAGGCTACGAGGTAGTAGGCGTATATATGATAAACTGGAAAGATCCTATTGGTACTCTTTCCGGTGAATGTCCCTATGAAGATGATATGCTCATAGCTGAGTTAGTTGCAAGAAAACTAAACATTGAATTTCATGCTGTTGATTTAAGTGACCAATATCGTGAGCGTGTTGTGGATTATATGTTTTCAGAATACCAAAAGGGGCGAACTCCAAATCCTGATGTACTTTGTAACAGGGAAATAAAATTTGATGCTTTTCTAAATGCAGCAAAATCTTTTGGTGCCACGAAAGTTGCCACAGGGCATTATTGCCGCTGTGAAGTACTACCAGAGAATCCATCAATATACAGGCTTTTAACAGGAAGTGATCATAATAAAGATCAATCTTATTTTCTATGTCAGTTATCTCAGGTTCAACTTTCTCAGGCTGTTTTTCCTATTGGCGATATAAAAAAGCCAGAAGTACGTAAGATTGCCGGTGAATTGGGACTTGCCACAGCACATAAAAAAGATTCTCAAGGTATCTGTTTCGTGGGGAAAGTGGATTTACCTGTATTTCTTCAACAGAAACTCAAGAAAAAAAAAGGTACAGTTGTTGAAATACCTGCTAATCTAAAAGCATATCAAAGAATCATCCCTGCAGAATTACATGAAAAACTAAAGAAACAGGCGAAACCCTATTATTACCGTCTGAAAGATGGAGTAGCAATTGGAGAACATCAGGGAGCGCATTTCTATACCATAGGTCAACGAAAAGGTTTAGGAATAGGTGGCTATGAAAAACCTTTGTTTATTATAGGTATAGATGTTGAAGAAAATCTGATATTTGTCGGCGAGGGTGAAGAACATCCTGGTTTATATCGTAAGACATTGAAGATAAATCCTGAAGAAATACATTGGGTGCGTCCGGACAAAGCATTGGGAATGGGTGAGTCTATAAAATATAAGGTGAGGATTCGTTATCGTCAACCTTTACAGGCAGCAACCCTTTATAACATGGAAGATGGTCTTTTTATTGATTTTGACAAACCACAAAAAAGCATTACACCCGGTCAATTTGCTGCCTGGTATCATGAGGAGGAAGTGATCGGCTCCGGGGTGATTTCGGAATAGATTTTATTTTAAAGAAAATAATTGGCATATTTGAGGTTCCTTTTAAACAATTTACAAATGAAAAAGCCCGTAATTCTGGGAATATTATTTTGCTTTTGCAATTTCCTGATTCATGCAGAAGTCTGGACTATTGAGTCGGTGCCAAATACCAGGCTTCAGGATGCAAGAGTATATGTATCTAATCCTGATGGATTGATTGATGCACAGTCTCAGGCTGAGATCAATAGTTTGCTTGCTACCGTTGAAAAAAATTTGACTGCGGAGATATTTGTTGTAGCCTTGAAATCAACAGGCGATGTTCAAATTAAAGAGTTTGCGACAGCTCTTTTTAATAAATGGGGTATAGGCAAGAAATCCAAATCCAACGGACTTTTAATGCTCTTTGTTGAGGATCAGCGTAAAGTTACCTTTGAGTCTGGTGAAGGAATGGAAGGTGTTTTGCCCGATGCTTTGTGCAAGCGGATTCTTCATAATGAGGTTACTCCTTTCATGCGCCAGGGAAAATATGGAGAGGGTCTGTTATCTGGCGTTAAATCTATCATGAGTGTCCTTTCTGACCCAAAAGTTGCAACTGAAATTATGGTCGACACGAATGCTGAAAAAGCAGCCAAGGCTGAAAATAACAAAGAGACCTTACTCAATATTTTGTTGATATATTTAGTATTGTCAATTGTCGTTTTGGTGTTGAGTTCCCTTGGAATCCGAAAGAAAATCAAACAATCAACCAAACAGGACCCATATTCCATCTATAAAATACTGGTTACATCAAAAACCGGATATGGCATATTGGCTGTTATTTTTCCTCTAACAATGGTTTTCTTTTATATTTTTTACAAGAGAGAAATTAAGAAATATCGAAAAATGCCACGTCTATGTTCTAAATGTGGAAAGCAACTTACTCTGATGACAGAACAGCAGGAGGATGCTTATTTAAATGCAGGACAACAAGAGGAAGAAATAGTGGGCTCCGTTGACTATGATGCCTGGATTTGTCTGGATTGCGGCAATCGCTTATTTTTGCCTTATGCCAATACTTTTACCAAATATAAGACTTGTCCTGCATGTGGTTTTAGAACGTTCTCCCAAACAAAAGACAGAATATTGTTTGCACCTACACCTTTGAGTTCTGGGGAAGGTGAAAGAGTATACAGTTGCGCAAACTGCAATCATGAAGAATTTAAGCGCTATACAATTCCTATGATTATCGTAATTCCAACCCGGGGTGGAGGCAATAATTCCGGTTTTGGTGGAGGTGGTTTTGGTGGCGGAAGCTTTGGTGGCGGAATGTCGGGCGGCGGCGGAGCATCAGATGGTTGGTGAAATTATTTAAATTGATAACAAAAAAAGTAATAACTTAATAAATTGAACAAATGAAAAAAGGAACGGTTCTCGGTCTATCCATTTTAGGCGTGGTTGTGATTGTTTTTTTATGGGGTATGGGCCAATACAACGGGCTGGTTAAATCACAGGAAAAACTTAATAAATCATGGGCAAACGTTGAAAGTCAGTATCAGCGTCGTGCAGATCTGATCCCTAATTTAGTATCTACTGTTAAAGGATACGCTACACATGAAGAAAAAACATTGACAGAAGTTATAGCTGCCCGTGCAAAAGCAACACAAACAACGATTGACCCCTCGCATATGACGGAAGCAAGTATGGCGAAATATCAGGCTGCCCAGGCGCAAGTCGGTTCATCTATAAGCCGTTTGTTGGTTTCTGTTGAACAGTATCCGAATCTGAAAGCGAATGAGAATTTTCTGGAATTGCAGGCTCAACTTGAAGGAACTGAAAATCGTATAGCTGTTGAACGGCAACGTTTTAATGAGGCAGCCCAGGAATTTAATACCAAAATCCAATACTTTCCGAAAAACATAATTGCCGGCATGTTTGGATTTGAAAAGAAAGCTTATTTTAAGGCTGAAGAAAGTGCAGAAAAAGCACCATCCGTGAAATTCTAGGATAAAATAATACGGGATTCCTTTTATAAATATTAGAAACTAAACCATTTAAAATATGTTTTCAGGAATAATAGAAGAAGCTGCTGTTGTCACAGATTTGAACCAAGAAGGAGGAAATCTTAATCTCAGCTTAAAATGTTCCTTTACAAAAGAACTTAAGATAGATCAGAGTGTTTCGCATAACGGCGTATGTCTTACTGTCGTAAATATTGATAATGATGTTTATACCGTAACTGCCATACAGGAAACATTGGACAAAACCAATTTGGGCCTGTTGAAAATAGGAGATGAAGTAAATATAGAGAGGAGTATGCCAATGAATGGCCGATTGGACGGTCATATTGTCCAGGGACATGTTGATCAGACGGCTTGTTGTATGGATGTTCAAGAAGTGGATGGTAGTTGGCGTTATACTTTTGAATATGTTTTTGACCTTGAAAAAGCACAAAAAGGATATATGACCGTTGAGAAAGGATCCGTTACGGTCAATGGTGTAAGTCTTACTGTTTGTAATTCGAAAGACAATAGTTTTGAGGTCGCCATTATCCCTTACACGTATAGTAATACAAACTTTCATCAAATAGAATATGGATCAGTTGTGAATTTGGAATTCGATATTCTTGGAAAGTATTTAAGTGGATTAATGCATTTTTCCAAACAATAAGAAAGCCCTTAGATATACGGTGGGAAGAATTATTTCAATAGATTATGGAAGTAAGCGCACAGGTCTGGCTGTTACAGACAATCTGAAACTTATTGCTGGAGGTTTGACTACTGTTCCTACGAATGAGCTTTTGTCTTTCTTGGAAGATTATACAAAAAAAGAACTTGTAGAACGTATTATAATCGGTTTGCCAAAACAAATGAACAATCAACCCTCGGAATCTATGAAATATATTAAGCCTTTTGTGAGTTTACTTCAAAAGAAATTTCCGAATATACCAATAGAATACGTTGATGAGCGTTTCACTTCTGTTTTAGCCCATCAGGCTATGCTTGAAGGCGGTTTAAAAAAGAAAAACAGACAGAACAAAGCCTTGGTTGATGAGATTAGCGCAGTTATTATTTTACAATCCTATTTAGAATCAAAACATTTTTAGAATGCAATTACCAATTTATTTATATGGCCAGCAAGTTTTGCGAAAAGAAACAAATGACATAACCCCTGATTATCCGGCCCTATCAGAATTAATTGCCAATATGTATGATACTCTCACGAAGGCTGAGGGTGTTGGTCTTGCAGCCCCTCAAATAGGGCATTCTATACGTTTATTCATTATTGATCTTTCTCCTCTTGGCGAAGATGACCCGACTTATAAGAATTATAAAAAGACATTTATCAATCCACGAATTGTGAACTTTTCACGCGAGACGTGCTCTATGGAAGAAGGCTGTCTCAGTTTGCCTGATATTCATGAAAATGTAGTACGTAGTAAAAAGATTCGGATATCTTATTTAGATGAACAATTTGTGCAACACGAAGAGGATTTTGAAAACTATTCTGCACGTGTTATTCAACATGAATATGATCACCTGGAAGGCAAAGTTTTTACAGACAGGATCACTCCAATACGAAGGCAATTAATAAAATCCAAATTAGCCTTTATCCTTAAAGGCAGAATAAGACCTTTTTACAAATTTAAGAGTTTGTAATAATTACCTTAAAAAAATCCAATTTTAACAGATTAAAGTTGATAAATCAGTGAAACCCTGTATCTTTGGCGCAAGTTTGATATTGTAAGAAACGCTGGGATAATCTTAAAACAACTCAGATGTTTCTTGAACGTGCGCAAGGTGTGTTAAAAGATAAGGTTTTAATTATGAAGCGATTTCTTCTTGTGGTTTTTTTAGGCGCTTTCTCTTTTGGACAGATTGTTGCCCAAATTAATACAGACCGTATGATTGACATAGGACGGAATGCTTTGTATTTTGAGGACTATGTATTATCTATTCAGTATTTTAATCAAGTTATAAAAGCAAAACCTTATTTAGCAGAACCTTATTTCTTTCGTGGTGCTGCAAAATTGTATCTTGACGATTTTGCCGGTGCCGAAGAAGATTGTTCAAAAGCACTTGAACGCAATAACTTTATGGTTAATGCATACGTTTGCCGAAGCTATGCCCGCCTGAGTTTAGGAAACTACGACGGTGTTGTTGCTGATTGCAAGAAGGGGCTTGAATTTGATATTGAAAACAAAGTCCTTATGCTCAATATGGGTTTGTCACAGATTTCTTCAAAACACTATTCAGAGGCTGAAATTAGTTTTAATGATTTGATAAATCATTATCCTTCCTATGTGTATGGCTACATGGGGCGTGGCCAATTATTTGTGGAAAAAGGTGATACACTTTCGGCTGTGGATGATTTTAGCAGAGCTATTTCTGTTGATCGTTTTTATGCTCCCGCAAGGGCTGGTCGAGGATGGACTTATATGATATTGCGTAAATATGCAAATGCACTTCCGGATTTGAATGAAGCAATTCGTTTAGATCCTGAAAATCCCGGATATTATATTAACAGAGGCTTAACAAAATACAATCTAAATGATTTGAGAGGCACTTTGGATGATTTTGATCGAAGTATTCAATTGAATCCCAATTCAGCCCTGTCTTATTACAACAGAGGAATTATCCGTTCCCAGGTTGGTGATGTGAATAGAGCTATTGAAGATTTTGACAAGGTCGTATATCTGGAATCTGATAATTATACGGCAATTTATAATCGCGGGCTGCTAAGACACAATGTGGGTGAATATAAAGGCGCGATCTCAGATTTTACAACTATTATCAATGAATATCCTACTTTTACGCCCGCCTATTATCAACGATCTGAATCACGGAAAAAAATTGGTGATGCAAAAGGTGCAGACAAGGATTATTTTGCTGCCTGGAACATTGAGAACAAATTGAAAGCCGAACGTGCTGCACATAAATATACCGCATCTTCACGGTCTGCGTCATCCGATACAACAGATGTTGACAAAAAGAAGAAGAAACATGATTTGACAAATTACAATAAAGTAATTGTCGCTGAAAATGGGATCGAAGGTATGAGCAAATATCAAGATCCAATGCGAGGACGTGTACAAGATGTAAATACCGAAGTGGAAATTGAAGCCGTTTTTTCTCTTTCTTTTTATGAGAAATTTAGACCCGGTCCTGAAAGACGAACAATGGATTACACACATTATTTGACCGAGTTGTCAAATGCAGGATGTGAAAAAATGCGGAAATTACTTATTACAAACCAGGAACTTTCTTTGACTACGGAACAAGCAGATGCCCATTTTAAATCAATCGATGACTATTCTAAACTTATAAGTGAGAATCCAGAGTCGGCAGCTCTCTTTTTTGCCAGAGGTGTTGATTTTGCTTTGGTTCAGGACTTGACAAATGCCATTCAGGATTTGACAAGAGCCTTGCAGTTAAATGACAAAATGGTTCTGGCTTATTTTGAGCGAGCCAATCTCCGTTTACGAAAAATTAATGTAGAATATGCTAGTAAACCCAATGAGGAAAATTCAATAGTTAATACTACAAAAAATACTCAGCGCAACAATAGTTCTACCAATAGATTAACGTTATCCAAAACAGGTGACTATGTTCTTGGAGAGAAGATCTTTGGGTCGGATTATGATTTGATAATGCATGATTATGAACGAGTTCTGGCCTTAGACCCTAATTTTATATTTGCATATTTCAATCGTGGAAATATTCATTGTATGCAACGTGATTACCGTGGCGCCATAATTGATTATACAAAAGCCATAGAGATTAATTCTGAATTTGCAGATGCCTGGTTTAACCGTGGTATCACTCAAATTTATCTTGGCGATAGAGAAAACGGTTTAAGTGATTTGCGTATGGCCGGACAATTGGGAATATATAAGGCATACAATATTATTAAGCGGCTTGGAGGAGAGTAAAAAGAAATAAACAGTCAAATTGAAAGGTGGTTGACCTTATGCCATGTCAGATGCATAAGTATATGATACGAGCGTTTGAGTTTAAAATATATATTAGTGCTAAAAAACAAGAGCGCGAATGGTGAAACTACTCTCTTTGATCTGTTATTTAGACGTACGTCTCAGTAGTATTTAGATGCACATGTCAGCACTATTTAGATGCACGTCTGAGTGATACTGAGATGTGCATCTAAATTATAGATTGTCCTCTGTAATTACAAAACCCCATAAGGCGTTTTTGAAACAAGTCACACTATTGCTTAGTCTACAAGTTTTTCCTTTAATTCTATTTGGGCTTGCAATTTTCACTTTTCCCCCCAGAAAATCCGTCATAATTGTCTGCTAATAGTAAAGCCCTCTGTTTGTAAAAACAGAGGGCTTTATGTTTTAAGGAAGAAGTCGCATCAATGCGATGTGTGAAAACTCCGATCGACAGGATTTGAGTGCCAAGCTTACTTTGTAATCCGCTGCGCCCTAAGGCAATTCTTTCGAAGTGCGGCCCGCCATTGCTGAACTTGAGCTATGTCTCGGTGTTCTTGAATAATTTGATGAGTCTACCAATCAATGTTGATACGGCTTCTCTACCACAAACATATACATAAAATAGGTGTAAAGCAAGTTTTTCAGGCATTATTTAATAAAGAAGCCCCAAATAAATTCGGGGCTTTTTTATTAAATAAAATTTTTTATCAAGCGTTTTTGGCTTGTTCGACAATCGCTTTAAAAGCTTGTGGCTCATTCATAGCCAAGTCAGCTAAGACTTTACGATTTATTTCAATACCTGCTTTATGCAAAGCACCCATTAAGCGGCTGTATGATAGACCTTCCATGCGGGCAGCAGCGTTGATACGCTGTATCCACAATGCACGGAATTCGCGTTTCTTGACTTTGCGATCGCGATAGGCATACTGCTGGCCTTTTTCCCAAGTATTCTTGGCTACTGTCCAAACATTCTTTCTCGATCCAAAATATCCTCTGGTTAAGGATAAAATTTTCTTTCTTCTTGCTCTTGAAGCAACGTGATTGACTGATCTAGGCATTTTGTTTCTTTTTTTTGAATGTTAGCGTCATACTACACAGATGAACTTTATTTAGCTAAAACATTCGGTTAAAAAATGATTTGTAATTTTCTTGTTTGGAATCTATTTCATTCCCAATAAAGACTTAACGTTGCTTAAGTCGGTTTTGTTTACCATTCCCATGTGGGTGAGGTTGCGTTTCTGTTTTTTCGTTTTCTTGGTCAGAATATGACTTTTGAAAGCGTGTTTACGCTTGATTTTACCTGTTCCGGTAAGAGTAAACCTCTTTTTGGAACCGGAATTAGTTTTCATCTTTGGCATTTTGCTCAGTTTTAGAATTTATAATTGATTTATTATTTATTGGAATAGCTTTCTTTTTTGGTGCCAGCATGATAATCATACGTTTTCCTTCAAGTACGGGCATGCTTTCAACTTTTCCAAAATCTTCCAGATCATTTGCGAAACGAAGTAACAAAACCTCGCCTTGTTCTTTGAAAAGAATAGAACGACCTTTAAAAAACACATAAGCTTTCACTTTTGATCCTTCTTCCAAGAACGCTTTTGCATGCTTGAGCTTGAAGTCATAATCGTGATCATCTGTTTGAGGACCAAAACGAATTTCTTTCACTATAAGTTTTGTAGATTTCGCTTTTTGATCCTTTTGACGTTTTTTTTGCTGGTAAAGGAATTTTTGATAGTCAATAACTTTACAAACGGGAGGAACTGCATTTGGTGAGATCTCGACCAAGTCCAATTGTTGTTTGTCAGCAATATTCAAAGCTTCTTGTATACTATATACACCTTGCTCCAGATCATCACCTACTAAGCGGACTTCTTTTGCCCGGATACGATCATTGATCCGGTATTGCATTTTCAAATCAGTGCTCTTCATTCAGATGTTTTAAATCTCGTTTAAATTTTTAAATGTTTGACTATTAAATTTCTACCAAGCAGTCATCATATCTTTGACTTCTTTGTTCAAAAGTTCGGCAAAGGTAGTAATTTCCATTGAACCTTTATCTCCTTCACCTTGTTTTCTTACAGAAACTTCTTGTTTTTCTGCTTCTTTTTCCCCGACAATCAACATGTAAGGGATAAGTTTTAATTCATTGTCCCGAATTTTGCGGCCTATTTTCTCATTACGGTCGTCAATAAAGGCCCGAATATCTTTATCATTCAAGTATTCAACAACAGATTTGGCATAGTCGTTGAATTTTTCACTAATTGGTAAAATCACAACCTGATCTGGTGTTAACCATAATGGGAATTTACCTGCAGTATGTTCAATCAATACAGCAATAAACCGTTCCATTGAACCGAATGGAGCACGATGAATCATAACCGGGCGGTGTTTTTGATTATCGTTTCCGATATATTCCAGCTTAAAACGTTCAGGCAAGTTGTAGTCGACCTGAATTGTCCCCAATTGCCAACGGCGACCAATAGCATCTTTTACCATAAAGTCCAGCTTTGGACCATAAAAAGCAGCTTCACCGAGTACAACATTTGCTGCCAGGCCTTTTTCTTTACAAGCTTCAACGAGAGCGCTTTCTGATTTTTCCCAATTTTCATCGCTTCCAATATACTTTTCTTTGTTGTTTGGATCACGAAGAGAAATCTGGGCTTCGTAGTTTTTAAAATTCAGCGCTTTAAAGATAATGAAAATGATATCAATTACGCTCAGAATTTCTCCTTTAACCTGATCGGGACGGCAGAAGATATGTGCATCATCTTGTGTAAAGCTACGTACACGGGTCAAACCGTGAAGTTCACCACTCTGCTCATAGCGATACACCGTACCGAATTCTGCATAACGCAAGGGCAGGTCTTTATAGGAATGTTGATTGTTTTTAAAAATTTCACAATGATGCGGGCAGTTCATTGGCTTAAGTAAGTACTCTTCACCTTCTTCGGGCGTATGAATAGGTTGGAAAGAATCCTTGCCATACTTGGCCCAATGTCCGGAAGTGACATATAGTTCTTTTCTCCCGATGTGAGGTGTTATTACCTGTTGATAGCCGAATTTTTTTTGGATATGCGTCAGAAATGCCTGCAGTTGATTACGTAATATGGTTCCCCGGGGTAGCCAGATTGGCAATCCTTTCCCAACCGTGTCACTGAACATAAAAAGTTCAAGGTCTTTGCCAATTTTACGATGGTCGCGTTTTTTAGCTTCTTCCAGTAAGGTCATATATTCATCAAGCATCTTTTTCTTTGGGAAAGAAATGCCGTAAATACGTGTCATCTGTTTGCGTTTCTCATCCCCACGCCAGTATGCACCAGCCACGGATAAGAGTTTGATGGCCTTGATGGGCTCCATACTTGATAAGTGCGGTCCACGGCAGAGATCTGTAAAACTGCCTTGCGTATAAGTAGTGATTGTACCGTCTTTCAGTTCCGAAATGAGTTCGGTTTTGTATGTTTCACCTCTGTCTCCGAACAATTTGAGTGCATTGGCTTTTGAGATATCTTCACGTATAATCAATTCTTTATGAGATGCAAGTTCAAGCATCTTCTCTTCAATTTCTCCCAAATCCTGTTCTTTAATAGGCGTTTCACCAGGATCTACATCGTAATAAAAACCATTTTCTATGGCAGGTCCTATTCCAAATTGAATATTTGGGTATAATTCCTGCAGCGCTTCGGCTAAAAGGTGTGCGGAAGAATGCCAAAAAGCATGTTTGCCTTGTTCGTCATCCCATTTGAGCAACTGAATAGTGGCATCTGAGATAATAGGACGGTTTAAATCAATAGTTTCACCATTAACTGAAGCAGCTAAACAATCTTTTGCCAAGCGCGGGCTGATGCTTTCTGCTACTTGATATGCAGTTGTTCCTTTTGGATATTCCCGAACCGAACCATCTGGGAAACTAAGTTTTATCATACAAATTGTGTTTTATAATACATATATAATGTACTTTTTAGTACGCTTTATCTGTTGGCAAATTTACTGCATTAATTTGAGTTGAACAAGAGCGGTTTCTATGTTTTCTATGTTTTCAATCATTAAAGATCGCTTACCGTTATGTTCACGCAATTTGGTTCTTTTCATGTTTTCTTGAGTATATCTTAAAATGCCGTCAAAAGCCGATGATTGGTAAAAAGCTGAATGTTGGTTACTTACAAAGAAACATATCATCTCATTGTTCTTTAAAACCAACTTTTCCATACCAAGATTTTTGGCATATCGCCGAAGACGTATTACCTCAATTAAGCCGGAAGCCACTTTCGGAATAGGGCCGAAACGGTCAATAAGATGATTCTCAAAGGTTTTTATATCAGTTTCTGATTCTAAATTGTCCATTTCCCGATAAAGGTCCATCCGCTCGGATGATCCGGGAACATAAGTATCCGGAAACATAAGTTCAAGATCTGATTCAACGGTGCAATCGGAAACATAGGTTGGTAGCCCTTCTTTATCAAGTGAATGTTTTTCATTAGAGAACAATTCCGGGAATTCCTCGTCTTTAATTTCCTGAACGGCTTCATTGAGAATTTTTTGATAAGTCTCGAAACCAAGATCAGCGATAAAACCACTTTGCTCAGCACCAAGCATGTTACCTGCACCCCGAATATCAAGATCCTGCATGGCAATATTGAAACCACTTCCAAGATCGGCAAAATTTTCGATAGCTTGCAAGCGTCTTCGGGCTTCCGGGGTAAGATTATTTAAAGGTGGTGCCAGTAAATAGCAAAAAGCTTTTCGGTTACTGCGTCCAACACGGCCACGCAACTGATGCAAGTCACTTAAACCGAATTGATGTGCATTATTAATAAGGATGGTGTTGGCATTTGGGATATCAATTCCGGATTCGATAATAGTCGTGCAAATCAACACGTCATAGGCATAATCCATGAAATCAATAATGATCTGTTCCAGTTGATCACCATTCATTTGGCCGTGGGCAATAGCCGTTCGTGCTCCGGGGACACAGCGCTTTACTACGCTTTCTATTTCGGTAAGATTCTGAATTCTATTGTTGACAAATATGGCCTGACCTTCTCTTCCCAACTCAAATTCGATCGCTTCTTTGATGATCGTTTCGTTAAATGTGTATATTTCTGTTTGAATCGGATATCGGTTTGGTGGGGGTGTAGAAATAATGCTTAAATCGCGGGCTCCCATCAACGAAAACTGAAGTGTTCTGGGAATTGGCGTCGCTGTCATTGTAAGGGTATCCACATTGACTTTAATTTGTTTAAGCTTTTCTTTCGTGCTCACTCCGAATTTCTGTTCTTCGTCAATGACTAATAAACCTAAATCCTTAAATTGAACATTTTTACCTAAAAGTCTATGTGTACCGATTATTATATCTATTTTCCCATCTTTTAGATCCTTAAGTAATGCAGTTACATCAGATGATTTTCTTGTCCTGCTAAGATAATCAATTTTACATGGGAATTTTTCCAAACGTTTTTTGAAGGTCGTATAATGCTGAAAAGCCAAGACTGTAGTTGGTACAAGTATAGCTACTTGCTTGTTGTCTGTTACAGCTTTAAAGGCCGCCCGTATGGCAATTTCTGTTTTTCCGAAACCCACATCGCCGCAAATGAGTCTATCCATTGGACGGTTGCTTTCCATGTCAACTTTTACATCTGCAGTAGCTTTTGTTTGGTCCGGTGTATCTTCATAGGCAAAAGAGGCTTCCAGTTCTTGTTGTAGATAACTATCCAGACTATAGCAAAAGCCTTGTTCATCTTTTCTTTGTGCATAGAGTGCTATTAATTCACGGGCAATGTCTTTAACTTTCTTTTTGGTACGCTCTTTCAGTGCTGACCAGGCGGTACCGCCCAATCTATTGATAGGTGGCTCTTCTCCTTCCTTTCCCCTAAATTTGGAGATACGATGCAAATTATGAATGCTTACGAAAATCGTATCATCGTCTTTATAGACAATTTTAATGATTTCCTGCATTTTACCATTAATTTCAGTACGGAAAAGTCCGGCAAATCGACCGACACCATAATCAACATGTACAACATAATCTCCATACTGAAACTGTGTCAGCTCTTTCAGACTTAATGCCAGTTTTCCACTACTGGCTTTGTCAGAACGTAAATTATATTTATGATAGCGTTCAAATAACTGATGATCCGTAAAGCAGGCAATTTTTAGTTCATGATCGACAAAGCCCTCATGTAGTGTTTTGGATATTGACGTAAATTTAATCTTGTCTCCCCGGTCTTCAAAAATTGCCTTAAGACGTTCAATTTGTTTAGGGCTGTCACTTAGAATATAGAGTGTATAGTCTGTTTCACTGTAACGTTTAAAAGCCTGACTTACCAGGTCAAAGTTCTTTCCGAAAATATCCTGCGGAGAGGTGTTGAACTTTAAAACCGAGTGTTTGGTACTAAATGCTTTTTTTCCAAATTCAATCCACTGAAAAGCTTTGGCTTTTATGGAAAATTCAGTATCATCCATTAGATTTTCCCTGGGAATATCTGTTGTCTCGTTTGTCAGTTGTTTGAGCCTGTCACAGACAAACTCATAATCTGAAAAACAAAGGATCGCCTTTTTATTTAAATAGTCGGTGAATGGAACAAGTTGAGCTTGACTGTTTTTTGAAAATGGAATAATATGAATGGTTTCAACTTTCTCAATGGATAGCTGATTTTCAATAGAGAAAGTGCGGATACTTTCTACTTCATCACCGAAAAAGTCGATGCGATAGGGTAGCTCATTACTCCAGGAATAAACGTCAATCAAACTACCTCTTACAGAATATTGCCCGGGTTCATAAACATAGTCGACCCGTTCAAAACCGAATGTATGCAGTAGCTCGATTACAAAAGCATTGTCAATATGCTCTCCTGAGTGAAGATCAAGTGTATTGTCATTGAGTTCGTTGACTGCAATTATTTTTTCCAGCAATGCATCAGGATAGGTTACAACAACAATTCCTTTTCCCTGACGCAAAGCATTTTGAGTTTCTGTTCGAAGTATCGTATTCCCCGGATCGTTCTGCCCATATTTGAGAGACCGCTTAAAACTGGCAGGATAATAAAAAACCTTTTCAGGACCTATTAGCTGAACCATGTCATGATAAAGATATCCGGACATTTCTGCATCTTCATGAACCAAAACAAAGTCATTGTTGCTACCTTGATATAAAGCAGACAAGCAAAGACTTACAGTTGACCCCACCAATCCTTCAAGAAACAGGCTATCACTTGTTTCTGACAATACCATTTTGCCCGCATTTAGTTGCGGGTGCTTTTGATAGAGTTGAAGTAAACTACTAATTTCCAAACTCTAAAATTATAAAGATGTTTAAATCGATGCAAAATTATAAAATATCTGCCGTTTTCCTTTGAAAAGTGAGCAAATAAAGAATAGAATAAACAAATAAACCCTTATATTTGAATCCAAATTATATCAAAACGGCACAGGCATGACTTCTGATTCTATTGTGATAATTCCTACTTACAACGAAAAAGAAAATATAGAGTTGATAATTAGGTCTGTATTTGATTTGCCAAAATCTTTTGATATTTTGATTATCAATGACGGATCTCCAGATGGTACAGGCGATATTGTTCGATCTCTTCAAAAGGAATTTCCGGATTCTCTGAATATGGTTGAACGGAAAAAAAAGTCCGGTCTTGGTACAGCTTATATTTTGGGTTTCAAATGGTCATTAAATCATAGCTACGATTATATTTTTGAAATGGATGCGGATTTTTCGCATAATCCTAAAGATTTGATTCATTTATATAAGGCCTGTTCAGATGATAATAGTGATTTGGCCATAGGATCACGTTATGTGAATAATGTCGTTAACGTAGTTAATTGGCCTATTGGTCGGGTCTTAATGTCTTATTTCGCTTCTGCATATGTACGTTTTGTAACAGGCTTGCGGATTTTTGATACGACTGCTGGATTTAAGTGTTATCGTCGTAATGTGCTTGAGACTATTGAATTGGATAAGATTCGTTTTAAAGGTTATGCTTTTCAGATTGAAATGAAATTTACTGTTTGGAAATGTGGCTTTACCATTAAAGAAGTGCCTATTGTTTTTTCAAATAGAAAGTTAGGTGTTTCAAAAATGAATGGCGGCATTTTTAATGAAGCGGTATTTGGTGTTATCAAGATGACCATTAGAAGTTGGTTCCGAAAATATCCTCAAAAGCGAAATGTTTCATGACGCCTTTACTTATTCATAATGCTTTAATTATTAACGAAGGTCATTCTTTTACTGGCTCCGTTTTAGTTGAGGGTGAAAGAATCGTTCGGGTTTTCGATAAAGATATATCTTTAGATGTATTGAATACTTGCAGAGTTGTTGACGCTACAGGTAAATGGCTTTTGCCGGGTGCTATTGATGATCATGTCCATTTCCGCGATCCTGGTTTAACCCATAAAGCAGATCTGACTACAGAGTCGAAAGCTGCATTAGCCGGGGGCATTACATCTTTTATGGATATGCCGAATACGTTACCTCAGACAATAAATATTCAGACATGGAAGGAAAAAATGGAACTTGCTTCCGAAAAGTCCTATGCCAATTATGCCTTTTATCTTGGCGCAACCAACGATAATTTCGCAGAATTGGAAAAGGCTGACTTTAATCATGTTTGTGGTGTGAAAGTCTTTATGGGCTCATCTACCGGAAATATGTTGGTGGATAACCATGAGATTTTGGAACGTATTTTCAGAACAGTACCTTCTATTATCGCTATTCATGCAGAATCGGAAGCTATTATAAGAGAGAATAAGGCGAAATATATAGAGGCGTATGGCGGATTTTTGCCACTTAGATTTCATCCTTTGATACGAAGTTCAGAAGCATGTTATGCCTCTTCATCCATGGCCGTGGAATGTGCATCCCGCTTTGGAACAAGATTACATATCTTACATATAAGTACGGCAAAAGAATTGCAGCTTTTTGAGAATAAGCCGCTTGCCGAAAAAAAAATTACCGCCGAAGTCTGTGTACCTCATCTTTGTTTCGATAATACAGACTATGAACATTATGGAAATTCGATTAAATGCAATCCTGCTATCAAAACGATTCAAGATAAGGAAGCTCTACGTGAGGCTGTATCAACCAATTTGTTGGATGTTATTGCAACAGATCATGCTCCGCATCTTTGGGCGGAAAAACAAGGGGATTGTTTGGTAGCGGCTTCAGGAATACCTTCTATCCAGTTTTCCTTGCTTCTAATGTTGGAACTTGCTCTAAAAGGTGTTTTTACTAAAGAAAAAGTAGTGGAAAAAATGTGTCATGCTCCTGCTGAACTTTTTCACATCAATAAACGCGGATATATTCGTGATGGATACTATGCGGATCTTGTATTGATTAATCCAGATATATTCTGGACACTTTCTGGTAAGCAAATAATTTCTAAATGTGGTTGGTCACCCTATGAGAACCAGAATTTTCATTTTGGTGTTTATCAGACTTATCTCAATGGTAAATTGGTTTATCAAAGTGATAAGTCTTTAAATTGTAAAGCAGCCAAAGAACTTACTTTCAATAATAATTGATCAGCGTTCTATATTTTTGGCTTATACTGGAGATACAGGAAGAAAAACAACCTTATAAAAGTCTCAAGTACTGATTGCCCGATTTTTAATTTCAAGGTTGTATATCTTCGATTTTCGTATCGCCTTCTTCGATTTTCATATCATCATTCCCCGTATTACCAGTCTCATCAGTTTGGGCACCTTCAGTTGTAAACATACTGTCTGATACAGCTGTAGAGTCTGCTTTTGGGGTATATGGCGTTTGGCAGTTATAGGGTACAGTGATTTCTTCCTTTGGCTCTGAAAATTTGGCACGATATTTTGATAAACTTTTATCAGCCATCACTTTTTCCATAAAATACCCGAATATGGGTAAAGCTGTTTTAGCTCCTTCACCCATTTGACCTGTCCTGAAATGCACACTACGGTGTTCGCCTCCGACCCATGCACCACCGACTAAATTCGGGGTAACGCCAATAAACCATGCATCAGAATGATTATTGGATGTTCCGGTTTTTCCGCCAAAGTCTGTATTGTAATGAAAAAGGTCAAAAGACCATAAGGCTTGTGTTGTAGCCATGGGTTCCGTCAATCCGGCACGCAACATTTGAGTCATCAAAAATGCCGTTTGGTATGGTATTGCTCGTCTCTGTTCTTCTTTATACTCATATAGGACTTTACCATCTCGATCCTCAATACGGGTTACCAAAACAGGATCATGTGTCATACCATCGTTTATTACTGTACAATAGGCATTGACAAGTTCTTCCAGTGAAACATCTGAAGCACCAAGACTAACGGCCGGAATATTGTTTAATGGAGTCTTAATGCCCATAGCATGGGCTGTTTCGATAATGTCATTAATCCCGACTTCCTTTGCTATTTGTACAGCAATACTGTTAATGGAGCGTGCAAAAGCAGCTTTGAGTGTCAAGTTTTGTCCGGAATAATTTCCATTTGCATTACGTGGTATCCATTGAGCGGGTTTACCTTTATCCATGACATCCCACTCAATATATTTATCTTCCCGGTAATCACAAGGACCAAGACCTTTATTAAAGGCTGTTGCATAATCAAAGAGTTTAAAGGTAGAACCTGGCTGACGTTTGGATAAGACTTTGTCATATTTCCAGAAATTGAAATTAATATCGCCGACCCATGCTTTAATATAACCTGTCTGAGGCTCCATAGCCACAAAACCAGCATGCATAAAATGTTCCATATAGCGAATAGAGTCCATGGTATTCATTGTTATCACTTTCTGACCTTCTTTGTAATCAAAAACGGTCACTTTATGTGGTAATTTCATATAATAATCCACTGAATCAGGATTGTTAGGATATTTTTGCGTTAAGCTTTTGTAACAAGCTGTTTTCTTTGCAATATCTTCAATAAAATCTACGATTTCCTGATGTTTCTCATCTTGCCATGGATTTTGTTTTCCCCAATGGTTGTTAAAGTTATTTTGAACGACACGCATCTGTTTATCAACAGCATCTTCAGCATATTTTTGCATACGTGTATCAATGGTGGTGTATATTTTTAGACCGTCCGAGAAAAGGTCAATATTATTATCTTTGCACCAGTTCTCCAGAGAAGCAGCTACTGCTTCTCTAAAGTAAAGGGCATTTCCATCATAATTTTTTTCAAGTTTATATTGGAGCTTGATGGGCATTCTCTTCAATGAATCGTAATCAGCATAAGTGATTATTTTATGTTTCCACATGTTTTCAAGAACAATATTTCTGCGTCTTAAACTGTTTTTAGGATTAATACGTGGATTATAATATGTTGTAGCTTTTAACATACCAACCAATATGGCTGCTTGTTCTGTGGTAAGTTCTGATGGTGTGTTGTTAAAATAAGTTTTGCACGCTGTTTTAATTCCATATGCTCCGCTCCCAAAATCAACCGTATTGAGATACATGGTAAGTATCTTTTTTTTGGAATAAAACATCTCAATTTTTACAGCCGTGACCCATTCTTTGGATTTCATTACAAGTAATCGTATACCAGGTATGTATCCAATGAGTCCTTTAGAATATTGAGAGCGTGTTTTAAACAAATTTTTCACTAATTGCTGAGTAATAGTGCTTGCTCCACGCGCTCTTCCATGAGTCATATCAATGGCTGCTGCGAATAAACCTTTAATATCAATACCAAAATGTGAGTAAAAACGTTCATCTTCAGTGCTGATAAGTGTTTTAATTAATATAGGAGAGATTTCTTCATATTCAACCGGTGTCCTGTTTTCACGAAAGTATTTTCCGATAATTTTGTTGTCGGAACTATATATAATTGAAGCAATACTTTGTTGTGGAGCACTGATACTCCTCATACTTGGCGATTTTCCGAAAAGCCAGAGAAAGTTGATATCAACACAAAACAAAAATAAGAAGACGAAAAGCATCAATTCAATAAGAATGAGCAATAATTTTTTATACCATGCTGCGCTCTTAAAGGACGTATTATGGCAAGTAATTAAAGCTTTGAAAAAATCTTTTAGAAGAACCAGCTTTATTTTTATCCAATTAAGAATAGCTTTAATGATAATCATAAGATGAATAGACTAATTTGGCTTTTTAGAACTTATCAAACATACTATTTATGCACTACAAATTTATGTACAATATTAACTTCGTTTATTTTTTTGTTGTCCTTTCAACATTTTTTGCTGATCTTTTTGCATTTGTTCAAGACGGGCAGAAAAACCTGATTTTTTGACAGGCTTTTTTTTGTTTTCATTCAACCGTTCTAAAAGTTTTTTATCATTTACTGTAACTCTGATTCCATATGTTTGTGCGATTGTAATTAAGGTTGAAATGAAAAAATAAAAACTTAGTCCGGATGAATATTGATTGAACATAAACAAAAACATCACCGGCATCAGATACATCATATATTTCATACCTGGCATCTGCGTAGATGTCGAGGGTTGGGTTTTCATATTGATATGTGTGTAAATAATGTTGGTTACGGTCATCAATAAACAAAATAGACTCAAATGATTTCCGAAATATTTTGTTACAAAAGGAATGTTTCCTGACCATGTTAGAATGGCATCATAGGTGGAAAGATCATTTGCCCACAGAAAACTCTGTTGTCTTAACTCAATGGATGAAGGAAAGAACGAATACATTGCAAATAATATTGGCATTTGCAATAACATCGGCAAACAGCCCCCCATAGGACTTACTCCCGCTCGTTTGTATAATTCCATTGTCGCCTGAGAACGTTCTGCAGCACGATCATTACCTGGAAATTTAAGATTTATTTCCTGGATCTGTGGATTCAATACCCGCATTTTTGCAGATGAAACATATGATTTATAGGTAAAAGGGAAAAGAATCAATTTTATTGAGATAGTCATTAACAAAATAATTATCCCATAATTATGAAGAAAATGACCAAAGAAATCAAACATTGGAATGATGATTCCAACATTTGCCCAGCGTACCAACTTTCCACCTAGAGGTACAATCTCGTCTAAATTTAGCTTTTGATCTTTGGCTATACCCTTGTCATAACTTTTTAGCAAAGAGTGTTTAATAGGTCCAAAATAGAATTGCATTTTTGCTGATTGTGAACCGTGTAAGTCAAAATCAACAGTGGAGGCCATTGCATAGCTTTTGATGTATTTTGAAGTCTTATCTTCTACTTTAGACGATAAGGCATTAGAAGTGAATCCTTTATCCGATATTACAACAGAAGCAAAAAACTGGTCCTTAAAAGAAACCCATTTTAATTTATTGGCAATTGTTTTACTGTCATTTTTTGATTCACTAAGTTTCTCAACTTCATCTGAAACGAACTTATAGTTTACGCCAGAATATCTTTCCTCAAATGTGCGGCCCTGTTCTTGTTGACGCATTCGGATAGCCCAGTTAAAATCCAGGGAATTTGTATTTGACATCAACACATTACCCAGATTTTTCCCTTTTATTTCAAATGAGATTCTGTAGTCATCTTTTTTTAACGTGTAGATATAATCCAGCCACGAACTGTCATTAATTTCAAGACGATAAATAATTTGCAATGGATTATTTGATGCTATTCTTTTAAAGTAAAGATCCTTTGTGTTGATTAAACGACTTTCAGTTGAAAAGAAAGAAAATCCGAAAGAAGATTCAGATTCATCAAAAAGTATTAAAGGTAAAGAGTCATATGTCGCAAACTTTTTTAAACGAACTGAAGCAATACGTCCACCTTTGGATGACATAGTCAATTCAAGCAAATCATTTTCGATTTTAGCAAGAGAGTCCTTTCCTGTTGCGACTGAAGCAAATGCCCCCAATTCTATCTTTTGTTTGTTAGACGTATTAGACATTGAGTCTTTTGTCCCGTCAGTATTTTTAATACTGTCTGCCTGATGTAAGGCGTTTTGATTGACGGTTGTAGTCATTGCAATAGAGTCACTTAGACGTTTTTGCTCTCTGGCTGCATCCATTTGTTGTTGCGAGGGCTTGTTTAGTAAACTAAAACCGATAACTATTAATAAGATCAAAAGGAACCCTGTAATGGTATTTTTATCCATTTTTACAATTTAAATTACTTTTTAATACAAGCTTTAATAAAATCAACAAATAGAGGATTAGGATTTAATACCGTACTATTATATTCTGGGTGGAATTGAGATCCGATATACCATTTCATTTCGGGCATTTCAACAACCTCGACTAATTGGGTGTCCGGATTGATGCCAACGCATTTCATACCTGCCTTTTCGAATTCTATACGATATTTATCGTTAAATTCAAAACGATGTCGATGCCGCTCTTGTATTCTGTCTTCTCCGTATGCCTGATAAGCATGGGAGGATTTATCCAGCGCACAATCATAATTGCCAAGACGCATAGTACCACCATAATCTGTTATACCTTTTTGGTCTTCCATCATGTCAATAACATTGTGGGTGGTGTTTGGATCAAGTTCAGTGGAATTTGCATCCGCATAACCCAAAACATTGCGGGCGAATTCAATAACCATACATTGCATACCAAGACAAATACCAAAAGTTGGAATGTTATGTTCCCGCGTATACTTTAAAGCGGTTATCTTACCCTCAACACCACGCTGACCAAAACCTGGAGCAACAATCACTCCGTCGAATCCTGCCAGTTTCTGCTTGATATTAGCATCTGTGATTTGTTGTGAATGAATGAGTTCCAACTTTAATTTTCTGTCATTGTAAGCTGCTGCGTGATGGAGGGATTCTGTAATAGATTTATAGGCATCAGGCAATTCTGCATATTTTCCGACAAGACCAATCCGCACTTCTTCGGTGGCACTATTCATTTTACTTAGAAAATTTTTCCAGGGCTCCAGATCAGAAGGCCCATCCGTTGGCATGCCAAATTTATTAAGAATAATCTTGTCCAGCCCTTCCTTTTGCATTAAGAGCGGCACTTCATAAATCGTTTTGGCATCAATACATTCTACGACGGCTTCTTCTGCAACGTTACAAAATAATGCAACTTTTTTACGTATAGTGTCATTCAGCGAATGTTCGGTGCGTAAAACCAACGCATCAGGTTGTACACCGAGCTCCTGGAGTTGCTTTACTGAATGCTGAACAGGCTTCGTTTTTAATTCTTTTGCCGCTGCCAAATAAAGTACATAAGCTAAATGAACGAAGAAACAGTTTTTGCCATTTTCCCATCTGAATTGTCGCACGCTTTCAATAAATGGTAGAGACTCAATGTCTCCTACAGTACCTCCGATTTCTGTTATTATAAAATCATATTGGTTTTTCCCAGCCAGAGAACGGATACAACGTTTGATTTCATCTGTGATATGAGGAACAACCTGAACAGTCTTGCCTAAATAGTCTCCACGGCGTTCTTTAGAAATTACATTTTGGTAAATACGTCCCGTTGTGATATTATTTGCCCGTGTCATACGTACATTGAGAAATCTTTCGTAATGTCCGAGATCCAAATCTGCTTCGTATCCGTCGCTTGTGACGTAGCATTCACCATGTTCATAGGGATTAAGTGTTCCGGGGTCAATATTAATGTATGGATCAAATTTTTGGATGGTAACCTTGTACCCGCGGGCCTGTAGTAATTTTCCCAGAGAAGAAGATAGTATTCCTTTCCCTAATGAAGAAACTACACCTCCGGTTACGAAAATATATTTTGTTTCTGCCACAATAATTTTAGTTTTGATAGGTGAAAAAAGAATGCAATTAATATAATTTATATCAAAACCGCAAAAGTACGAAAAAACTTTTAAAAATAATGTTTTACATTTGCCTGAAAATAGGTAGACATGAAAAAAGACATCATCTTATTCCTCCTATATATAGGTATACTTTCTCCATTTTCTTTATCTGCTTCAGATATCATACAATTTAGAAAAACGCCGATAGAAGATACAACTTCTCTAACCAATATTTTAGCTATTGCAAAAACGATGAAGGATACGGTCTCTTCTGCCAAAAATCTTCATTCTGTTAACAGTATTGGGATAAAATCCCGGGAAGAAATAGACACTATGCTGAATTCTTCAGGCCGAATTGTCAACAATACAGTACCAGAAAACGTAAATTTGTTGAAGTATATACAACAATATGATATTTATAAGAGTATGGTCTATCCGAAACCTTCAAAGGCCTTTAGTCAGGAAGAATTGGATTCTCCAGAAATGAACCCTCTTTTTATGCCATTGGTACTTAATTCCATCCATTGTGACTATAAAATTGAATGGCAAAATAGACACGAGCCTGAACCAAAATGTCTGCTTGAATCTGATTCATTGGATTCTCTTTTAACAGACATAAGATCAAAGCAATATATTATGGGACTTATAAATGGAATCCTTTTGTCTGCTGAAATTAAACAATTGGGAACTATTAAATATGATCAAAAAAAATTGCCACAATCTGAAAATTTAGTTTATCGTCTTGATTCAAACAAACCTGCAATTTTGATGAAGGTGGTTAATTCAGTTTATAAAGGTAAACCTTATGAATTTGAGTTACCGAAAACAGAACTTAGTCCGTGGACAATAAAAGGTTATACAAAACTTCAATTTTCACAGACTTATGTTTCACCTAATTGGTCTGCAGGAGGAGAAAGTAATATGGCAGGTTTGGCTGACCTCTATATGCAAGCAAATTATTCTGATCTGAGAAATGTGGAGTTTGATAATAATATTGAGGCTAAAGTTGGGATTAATACCGTTTCTTCTGATTCGCTGAGAAATTTGAATGTTAGTACAAATGAGTTGAGTGCTAATAGTAAAATAGGCATCAAAATGCACAATGATTTTTATTATTCTTTATCTGGAGAATTCGAGGCTCAATTGCTTAATAATTATAAGACGAATTCCATGACTTTAACTTCTGCTTTTTTCTCGCCGGCTAAATTGTTTGTTGGCTTAGGAATAGACTATAAAAAAAATGATGACAAAAAAGGTTATAATCTTTCTGTCATGCTTGCACCCTTCACATACAAATTGAATTATTTGAATGATATAAAAAATTTTGATGTATCATCTTACGGGATTAAAGACGGTCATCATTTTGGTAGTGAGCTGGGTAGTAAGGTCTCTGTAACACTAAACTGGAAATTGTCTGACAATACCCAGTGGACTTCCAAGTTCTATTACTATACTAATTTTTCTTATGTAGATGCCGAATGGGAAAACACATTAGATATGACTTTGAACTCTTACTTTTCAACCCAAATTGATCTATACCCTAAACTTGATGATCGTTTAAAACGTACTCCCGGTGAACCTTTGGTGCAAATGCAAGAATTACTTAGCTTCGGTTTAACTTATCGTTGGAGATAAAAAGGTATTAGGCCAAATCAAGGACGTAATTAAAAGATTGGTTCCGATTTTTTGATTCAAAAAAAGCCAATCAGGCATATTCAAAACAGGATTTTGTATCTTTGAGTGATTTTTATTAGATTGATCATGAAAATAATTGATACACATGCCCATCTATGGCTGAAACAAGATGCAGAAGTAGAGGGAATGAAAATTAAAACCATGGAGAATGGGCGTTCTCAATTTATGGGTGAGGTTCGTCAGATGCTTCCTCCGTTTATTATTGATGGCCAAAATACAGCTGAGATTTTTCTTTCAAATATGAATTATGCCCAAGTCTCTGCTGCTGTCATTACTCAAGAATATATTGACGGTTCTCAGAACGAGTACCTATCTGAAGTCCAGAAAAAATATCCGAATCGTTTTCTTTGCTGCGGAATGGTTGAAGCACGTCGACCGGGATATTTTGAACAATCCAAAATGTTGATTGATAAAGGTTTTAAAGGAATTAAACTTCCGGCTGGAAGATTAATTATGTCTGATAAGCGCGTATCATTGACCAGTGATGAAATGATACAGATGTTTGGATTGATGGAACAGAATGATATTTTTTTTCATGTTGAGTTGGCAAATGGTGATATTCAAGTTCCTGAAATGAACGAAATTATAAAAGAATTTCCTAAATTACGTATTGTGATTGGTCATTTTGGAATGGTAACCCGTCCAGATTGGCAGGAACAAATCAAGTTAGCGCGTAATCCAAATGTGATGATAGAGTCTGGAGGAATTACGTGGCTGTTTAATGATGAATTTTATCCTTTTACTGGAGCCATATGGGCCATAAAAGAAGCTGCATCATTAGTCGGTATGGAAAAACTGATGTGGGGTTCCGATTATCCAAGAACCATAACGGCTATAACATACAGAATGTCTTATGATTTTATCCAAAGATCCAATTTGCTCACAGAGCGAGAAAAATTACTTTTTCTTGGAGAGAATGCCAAAGCATTCTATGGATTCAAAGATCTGTTAGATTTACCCTATATCAAAAACATGTCAGAATAGTATCGATAATACAATAAAATATATTTTATGAAAGCAATACAAATTATGCAACCAGGTGAAATCAATTTAGTTGATCTTCAAAAACCTGAAGTAAAAAATGGTGAAGTTTTAGTCAAGATAAAATACGTTGGTTTCTGTGGCTCAGACCTAAATACTTTTTCTGGAAAGAATCCAATGGTTAAGCTTCCAGTTATTCCCGGACATGAAATCGGAGCAGAAATTGTAGAAACAGGACCTAATGTTCCTGTGTTTCTTCAGCCAGGTTTGCCCTGTACGATTAATCCGTACACGAATTGCGGGAACTGTCCTTCCTGCAGGAATGGACGTCCTAATGCCTGTCAGTTTAATGAAACTTTAGGTGTACAACGCAACGGAGCCATGGCAGAATATATTTCCGTGCCATGGAGTAAAGTCATTATTGATGCTGAACGTAAACTTTCTTCAGAAGATTTTGCATTGGTTGAACCAATGAGTGTGGGATTTCATGCAGTTTCAAGAGGTCAGGTAACGGATTTGGATATTGTTTTGGTTATCGGATGTGGAATGATTGGTGTAGGAGCTATCGTTCGTGCCAGCTTGCGTGGCGCTAAAGTAATTGCCATGGATTTGGATGATGAGAAGCTGGAATTGGCCAAGAAGTTGGGAGCAACATACATTATTAATTCTCAAACTGAAAATGTCCATGAACGTTTGCAGGAAATTACAAATAATTTTGGCCCGGACTTGGTTATTGAAGCTGTTGGAGCTGCCATAACTCAACAAGTTGCAATTAATGAAGTCTCTTTTACAGGGCGTGTTGTTTTTATTGGATATGCGAAAGGAGAGTCTGCTTTTGAAACTTCAAAATTTGTATCTAAAGAATTGGATATAAGAGGATCACGGAATGCAATGCCTGAAGATTTTAGGGCGGTGATGGAATATATGAAGAGAGGAACATACCCGAAAAATGAACTTATTACAGAAATATACAAACCGGAACAGGCCCAATATGCGATAGAGACCTGGAAAAAGAATACTGGTAAAACCTTTCGTATATTATTAGAATTTTGAGATTATGGCTGAAACTTTTTATTGACGTTAAATATAATATTTTTTCAGATGAAAGAATTAATTTTGGTAACAGGAGGTACAGGGTATATTGGTTCACATACAGTTGTTGAATTGATAGAAGCTGGCTATGAAGTCGTAATTGTTGATAATTTGTCTAATTCAAATGTGAAAGTCATAGATGGAATTCAAAAAATAACAGGCACCAAACCTGATTTTATGGAATGTGATTGCGCGGATTATCATGCTTTAAAAGCTGTTTTTGTAAAGTATAAAACTATAAAGGCTGTTATCCATTTTGCGGCCAGCAAAGCTGTTGGGGAATCGGTGCAGAAACCTTTGCTTTATTATCGCAATAATTTGATGTCTTTGATAACGGTTATGACTTTAATGTCGGAGTTTCAGTGCAAGGGGTTTGTGTTTTCCTCGTCCTGTACTGTTTATGGTCAACCAGATGTTTTACCAGTAAATGAAAATGCTCCGATTAAACCAGCTATATCCCCCTATGGGAATACAAAACAAATAGCAGAGGAGATTATTCAGGACAATGATCATGCCGGGGCGGCATTTAAATCTATCATTTTACGGTATTTCAATCCTATAGGTGCACATCCTTCTGCAGATATAGGTGAGTTGCCTCTTGGTGTACCTCAAAATTTGATACCGTTGGTTACACAAAATGCTGCTGGTTTACGAAAAAAACTTTTTGTATTTGGCGATGATTACAATACTCCTGATGGATCTTGTATCCGTGATTATATAAATGTAGTAGATCTTGCCAAGGCTCATGTTCTTGCTATGAAACGATTAATGGAAGATAAATCCGAAAAAACGGTTGAGATCTTTAACATTGGTACAGGTCGAGGTCTTTCAGTTTTAGAAATTCTTAGAACTTTTGAGAAAGTAAATGGTGTAAAACTTAATTATGAAATTGTAAAACGCAGAGAAGGTGATATAGAGCAAGTCTGGGCAAATCCGGAATATGCAAACACAGTCCTTGGCTGGAAATCTGAGACTTCTATTGAAGATACTTTGCGTTCAGCATGGAAATGTCAACAACATTTGGGATAAAAGCAAGGATTTTTTCAAGGACCATTTATTTTCTTGAATATTTTTGTAAAAGCCTCTCGAAAGCGGGGCTCTTTTTATATTCAGCGAAAAAGTGGTTCAGACTATCCAATAGATTCTTATTTTCTGGTTTTATTGCCCAAGCTTGAAATTGTGTAAACCCAATTGGTGTTTCAATATCTACCCCGGGATAATATTTCAGAAACGCTTCTGCAATATATTTATCGCATACTGCAAAATCTACTGTTCCTTTTGCAACATCTCGCATTAAATCTTTAGTCGAATAACCAATATGTTCTTTGATATATATTGAATCACTGATCTCATTTGCTAAATTTCGAAGTCTTTGAATATTAGGAGAGTTTTGAGATACAGAGATACTTTTCTCTTTTAATGCAATCTGATCACGGATTGGATTATAGTTGGCATCCTTTTTCCTTTGTATTAGAACCAGTTTGCTTTCCAATATGGGATTGGTATAGGTGACAAATTTGCGTAGCTCCGCAATGACAGGCAGAGGACCAGAAATAATATCACATTTTCCAGACTTTAAAAGCTTTATACGCTCCTTGAAATCCGGTTCCTCAATATATTCCAGTTTTAATTTGTATTTATCAGCAAATGCTTTAGCCAATTCATAATGAAAACCATGATACCCCTGTCCATCTTTGTAAAAACTAAACATGTCTTCTTCACCACAAACCCGGATAATGCCACGTTTATAAATATACTTAAAGTCTCCAACTTCTTTACTTCTTTGATTTATTTTAGAAATCAAGGTGAATCCAATCCAGAAGATGGCGAAGGCTATTATAAAGAAAAAAGAAACTTTATATTGAGGTTTAATCATAGAAGTTCCAGGATAAACCGACTTTAAGTATTGCCGGATTCATCGGGTAATGTGGTGCTGAAAAATATTCGGGACTGGCGAATAGACTACTCAAATGAGAATACATTACAAAAAAGCGCATACGCTTTAACTGAAAATTTCCATATAAATTCATAAAAGGATAATTCCCGATTTTAACATCCTTCTGAGTATAGAACTGTTCGGTAGCTGGCATATAGGCTGGTGCATAGTAAGAAGTATTATAACGACAATCAACACCAACATAAGAAGTCATTACTTTAGAGATAAGAAATTTCAAATATATATTAGAATAGACAGATATGTCAGGAAGAGGTAGAACATTTTGATTACTTGAAAGCTGATAAACAGCTTCATTGTCAAAGTTTAAAATACCAGATCTTAAGTGCTGTTTCCATTTTAGAGATAAAACCTGAATATTTCCTGAATATTGGTCTGGAACAGCTGTGTTGTTGAAATACAATAAGTTGGTCATGTTGTTAACTCCTACCTGGGCATCGAAACCTATATCCGGAATAGATAATGTACCCTGAATCTGTGTTTTGTATTCGTTTTTGAAAGTATTATCCCAATTAAAAGAATTTGAATAATAATGCTCCATGAAGAAATCTGGATGAAGATTTGTTATATATCCGTTTGCCGAAAGACTAACAGGATGATTCCACAAGCTAAAAGTTGTGTTTAAGTTCCCTTTTAATTCAAAGTCTCCAAGGTTCTCACCGAAAATACAAATTTTTGCCAATGCATCATAGGTTAAAACCGAACCTTTCCTTTTTGAAAGTTCTCCTCCAGCCCAAATGAGGCTTTGGTTGTGAAACGTATAGCGACTAAACGCATTTGACGTGTCTCTTTGAGAAGCAGTTGGCGAAAGTTCCATATATTGTCGAAAATCATGTTCAAGAAAGCCTGTCAAGCCAAATTTAGCCCATTTATGAAAGCCTTCACGCAAAGAAATGCCGAAAGTATTACGGATTAAAAGCAGAGAAGCTGTATCTGCAGTATAGCTATTACTAATATTCGTAATACTATCATAATAAGCAAGATCTGCACTTGTTGCTCGATAGCTTTTTTGACTTTTATCAATATACAATGTGTGAATTATACTTGTTACTGGTACAAATTCAACGATTGTGTCCCGGGCAGCCAAATTATTTTTATTATTCTTTGTCTTTAAAGTTTTAATATTTGTAGAATCCTTAATAGCCGATGTGTCTTTAATTAAAACCTGCTCAAATCCAATATTATACTTTTGGTTAAAAAAAAGCTGTAAGTTCTTAATCTGGCTTTTTGCATCTGACAAAGCTACTGGAATATTCATACTTTCGAAAGCAGAATAACCTCCACTCATTAGCATCGGATCTGTTATATAACGATCGTCTGTAATCCCCCCATTTTCATAGTTCTCCAGATAATTGTTGGATAGTTTCCAGAAAGCCTCATATCGGGGACTTTGATAATTACCGTTGAAATTGGCCAAATGACTTCTTGCAGAATTTTTCGTATAGAAACCACGTGCAAAAAGTACCTCATAATCAATGCCTAAATTTAAGTACTTATTGGCATTTACTGAAAAGAGAAATTTAAAATCTTCTTCCTGAGAGACATCATTGCCAGATGTGGTTAAATATTTTAAATTTGTATAAGGTGTTGTGGTATTGAGATATACTTGTTCATTTGGAGAGGTTATCCAGTTGTCGTATGAATTCATAAAGAGAAAAGGCGTTTTTTGAGTGCGATCCATAAAAACTTTTGATATGAAAGGTGAACCAATATTCCCAAGGTTTTCAGAAGCTATTGTGTTATTCCTCTCCGGAAAAGTTTGATTCTGAAAATTTAAGGTTGCCGTATCATAATTGATCGCTTTTTTTTCACCTAAAAACTCATCGACTTTCCAGGATTGAATTCTTGAAAGGTAGACTTGTTTTTTGCTGGTTGAATCCTGTTTTTCCTTTTGTTTATCTTGTTTATTGTCGCTTCCAGATGAAGTGTTAAAATTGAATTGAGCCGTTGCATTTAGGCTAATCCCAAACAAAAAAAGGAAGAAAAGAAATTTTGTGTAAATGTGCATACTAAAGATACGGATTTTGCCCCCAAAGATACAATCTTTGACGGAAATTTAGAGAAGGCTCATCGTAAAAGATATAAAGTTTACATCAATTGGTTTGTGAGAACTCTCTTTCATTTGGTTTTTTTAGTATTTTTGTTGAATAAACTATCATTTTATGTCTCCTGAAAAAGAAATCCAGGATTTGCGGAATGTCTTAAACCGTGCCAATTACGATTACTATGTTTTATCTTCGCCTGTAATATCTGATTTTGAGTACGATTCGAAATTAAAACGTTTGCAGGATCTTGAAGACGCCAATCCTGAGTTTAAAGACGAAGCATCACCTACACAACGTGTTGGAAGTGATATAAATCATAATTTTAAACAAGAAACTCATCATTATCCGATGCTGTCATTGGGAAATACTTATTCTGAAGATGAAGTGAGGGATTTCTATGAGCGTACTCATAAAGCACTGAATGAACCGTTCTGCTTGGTATGCGAACTTAAATTTGATGGTACATCCATATCTCTTACCTATAAAAATGGAAAGCTGGTTAAGGCTTTAACGCGTGGTGATGGACAAAAAGGAGATAATGTTACGGATAATGTCAAAACGATCCGTAGTATTCCATTGACACTTTTGGGCGATGATTATCCGGCTGAATTTGAAATTAGAGGGGAAGTATTAATGCTTTGGGAAGTCTTTGAAAGATTAAATGGGGAGAGAGAAATTCAGGAAGAACCTCTGTTTGCCAATCCAAGAAATGCTGCTTCAGGTACACTTAAATTACAAAATTCATCTGTTGTGGCTTCCAGGAAATTGGATGCTATTTTATATTATATTCTTGGTGAATTTTTACCTTTTGATGAACATTATGAAAATCTGAAACAAGCAAAAAAGTGGGGATTCCGCATTTCAGATGCAATGAAAAAATGTGATACACTTGAAGAAGTTTTTGCATTCATCCACTATTGGGAGACTGCACGAAAGACTCTTCCATTTGCAACTGACGGAATAGTACTTAAGGTAAATTCTATTTTACAGCAAAAAAACCTGGGCTATACTGCAAAATCACCTCGTTGGGCTATTGCTTATAAATTTCAAGCTGAAAGAGAAAGAACAAGACTCAATTCGGTCTCCTTTCAGGTTGGTAGGACAGGTGTTGTTACACCAGTTGCTAATCTGGAACCTGTTCAACTATCAGGAACAGTTGTAAAAAGAGCTTCATTACATAATAATGATGTCATTCAATCCTTGGATTTACATATTGGAGATCAGGTATTTATAGAAAAAGGTGGAGAGATTATCCCCAAAATAGTAAGTATAGACCTTACTGCTCGTTCTAATGTTGGAGAAAAAGTCCATTTTATAAAGATCTGCCCGGAATGTGGTACAGAATTGATACGTTTTGAAGGTGAGGCCGCTCATTATTGCCCAAACCAAAGTGACTGTCCGCCTCAGATTAAAGCTCGGCTTGAACATTTCATTCATCGTAAAGCGATGAATATAGATGGTTTGGGAACCGAAACCGTTAACACTTTATTTATGGCTGGCATTGTGAAAAACCCGGCTGATCTGTATCAATTAAATGGATACACTTTGTCAAATCTGGAACGGTTAGGTGACAAGTCTGCCAGAAATATTTTGAAGAGTATTAGAGAATCTAGAACTGTACCTTTTGAACGTGTATTGTTTGCTTTGGGAATTCGTTTTGTAGGAGAGACTGTGGCAAAGAAAATAGCAAGAACCATGTATTCGATGAGTGCCATTGCCTCAGCTACGGTAAATGATTTATTGAATGTAGAAGAGGTTGGGGTGAAAATTGCTGAAAGTGTCGTAAGTTATTTTACTTCTCCAGTTAATCAAAAATTAGTTTCTGACCTGAAGGCTGCTGGTCTTCAAATGGAGATATCGCCTGATTTAATTTCCGAGAAAGGAGATGCATTAAGTGGTAAAAATATTGTTATAAGTGGTACATTCATAGAGCATTCACGTGATGAGTATAAAGCAATTATAGAACAGAACGGTGGCAAAAACTCAGGCTCTGTTTCTTCTAAAACGAGTTTTATTTTAGCGGGTGAGAATATTGGACCTGCTAAATTGGAAAAAGCGGAGTCCCTTGGAATTGAACTTATGAATGAAGCTGATTTCCTGAAACTTATTGTTCATTAAAAATGTAAAAAAATGATTAATATATTTTTAAAACAAAAGATTAAAAAGCTCGCAAAAAATTACGTTCGGACTAAAAGGTTTCGTACATTTGAGAATATCCACGAAATAATTATATTTTTTAATATAGAGAATCTACTTGAGGTAGAACATTTTGTTGAAACACTTATTCAGTATGGTAAAAAGGTGAGAGCCTATAGTTTTGACAAAAAGAAAAATAAGCACCAACTTCCTGAAATCTATCATATCTTGACAAAAGATATGTTTGAGTTAAATGGTATACCTAAAAAACAGAAATTATTAGCTTTCACTCAAGATTATGCAGATACATTGATTGATTTAACAATTAATCCTTCACCCGTATTTCAATATCTTTTTTTGAATGCGCCTGCTGATTTCAGAATTGGGTTCAACAAAGGAAATGCGGCACTCTATGATCTTCTTATTGAGCGTAACCAAGACCAAGAGTTCTCTTTTTTTCTGGCTCAGATGCTTTTTTATATGAAGAGCCTTCGTACAAAATAGTATTTTTAGTATTTTTGTCAGCTCTTTTGCTCCCACCTGTAAAATAGCGTTTTGGGAAGTGAAAATAAAATGCAGAATTCGTCTAATTTCAGAATTAAATGATGAATAATAAATTAAGGGGAATGGGTGTGGCTTTGATCACTCCATTTAAAGAAGACGAAAGTGTTGATTATGACGCATTGGGACATTTGGTGGATTACCAGCTCAAAAATGGCATAGATTATCTTGTCGTACTTGGAACGACTGCTGAAACAGCGACTATGACTGAAATTGAAAAAAAGGAAGTCTGCCACTTTATAATTGACCGGGTAAAGGGACGAGTTCCATTAGTACTGGGCATAGGCGGTAATTGTACCCGTAATGTTGTGGAAGATTTGCAGACAATAGATCTTACCGGTATTGATGCAGTTTTAAGTGTTACACCTTATTACAATAAACCATCCCAAGAGGGGATATACCAACATTATTGTGCTTTGGCAAAAGTTACAAAACGACCTTTGATTATGTATAATGTTCCAGGGCGTACCGGAGTCAATATGACTGCCGAAACAACTTTGCGTTTGGCTCATGAGTTTCCAAATATTATTGCTGTAAAGGAGGCTTCAGGAAATATTACACAGGTAAACGAGATCATTAGTAACAAACCGGAAAAATTTATGGTTATTTCTGGTGATGATGGCATTACTTTTCCATTAATAGCGCTGGGGGCTGTTGGCGTCATTTCCGTAATAGGAAATGCTTTACCAAAAGAATTCAGTAAAATGGTTCGCTTAGAATTGGCTGGGGATTATACGAATGCCTTGAAAATTCACCATCGCTTTACCGAATTATTTAATCTTTTATTTGTGGATGGTAATCCTGCAGGAGTGAAATGTATGCTTCATGCCATGGGATTTATTGAAAACAAATTACGTCTTCCGCTCGTGCCGACTCGTTTAAATACATACGAAAAGATACGTAAGGTGTTGGACGAATTGAATATACAGTACTAAAAGCTAAAATATGAATATTTCTTACAATTGGTTGAAGGAGTTCCTGAATTTTAATTTAACCCCGGACGAGACTGCAAAAGCTCTTACCTCTATTGGTTTGGAAAACGGAGCGATAGAAAAAGTCGAAACGATAAAAGGCGGGCTTGAAGGGTTGGTTATTGGGCAGGTTTTAACTTGTGTGCAACACCCGAATTCAGATCATTTACACTTGACAACTGTTGATGTTGGTCAGAAAGAACCCCTTTCGATTGTATGTGGAGCACCTAATGTTGCAGCAGGGCAAAAGGTAATCGTTGCGACAATTGGAACAAAGCTTTATAGCGGGGCAGAAAGTTACACGATTAAACGTTCGAAGATACGTGGTCAGGAATCATTTGGAATGATTTGCGCTGAAGATGAAATTGGTATTGGGACCAATCATGATGGAATTATTGTCTTGCCTGATACTGCAGAAGTTGGCATGACGGCAAAAGCGTATTATGGCATGGAAAGTGAATATGTCCTTGAAGTTGATATTACACCTAACAGAATAGATGGAAGCTCTCACTATGGTGTTGCTCGAGATTTGGCTGCTTTATTGAAACAGACAGACTCGTCAATTGAATTAAAAAGACCTTCTGTAAATGACTTTAAGATCAATAATGTAACCTATCCAATTAAAGTAATCATTGAAAATGATGAGGCATGCCCAAGATATGCAGGAGTAACTGTCTCCGGAGTTCATATTACTGAATCGCCCAAATGGCTACAGGATCGTTTGCGTCTTATCGGCATACGCCCCATAAACAATGTAGTTGATATAACAAACTATCTTTTGCAAGAAACAGGTCAACCCCTGCATGCCTATGATGGAGATAAAATTAAAGGAGATATAATTCGGGTACGTACGGTTAAAGATGGTACTGTTTTTAAGACGCTAGATGAAGTTGGACGTATTTTGACTGATCAGGATTTAATGGTATGCAATGTTGATGAACCAATGTGCATTGCCGGTGTTTTTGGAGGATCTGATTCTGGCGTAACAGAAAGTACGACAAAAATATTTCTTGAAAGTGCTTACTTTAATCCGATCTGGGTACGAAAGACTGCTCGCCGCTTTGGACTGAATACCGATGCCTCATTCCGTTTTGAACGTGGAATAGACCCTAACAATACGATCTATGTGCTAAAACGTGCAGCAATGATGGTTAAAGAATTGGCGGGTGGAGATATTTCAAGCGAAATAATAGATACGTATCCAAAACCAATTGAAAACTTTAAAGTATTCCTTGGCTTGACTAAGATTAGTCAACTGATAGGAAAGGTTATTGGATATGAAAGAATAAAATCTATTCTTTCAGCCCTTGAAATCAAGATATTATCTGAAAAAGAGGATGTCCTGGAACTTGAAGTCCCTGCTTATCGTGTTGATGTCCAAAGAGATGTTGATGTTATTGAAGATATACTTCGTATATATGGATATAATAATATTGAATGTAGTAATACGCTTAAATCAAATATTTCCTATTCAGTTAAACCTGATGTACATAAGTTGCAAAATTTAGTTTCTGAACAACTTACGGCTTCTGGGTTTAATGAGATTCTGAATAATTCTTTAACCCCTTCGGCGTATTATGAAAATCTTCTGTCTTTTCCAGCTGAAGAATCAGTGAGGATCATGAATCCTTTAAGCTCTGATTTAAATTCTATGAGACAGACTTTGCTTTTTGGAGGTTTGCAAAGCATCGCTTATAACCGGAATCGCAGAAATCAGGACTTGAAATTCTATGAATTTGGCAATTGCTATCATTTTAAAGCTTCAGAACGTAGTAAGGAAGATCGTTTATCGCCTTATAATGAAGAGTGTCACATTGGCATGTGGTTGACTGGTAATAAATGTGCCCAAACCTGGATCCATCCGGAAGAAAAGGTTTCCTTGTATGAATTGAATGCCTATATTCAGAATATATTTTCCCGTCTTGGTATCAAACGGGATGAACTGGTAATGGAAGAAGGTAAGGACGATATATTCGCACATTTCTTGATTTTCTCAACCAGAGGAGGCAAGCAAGTTGTAAAGATGGGTGGCGTTCAGACTTCAATACTTAATAAATTTGACATTGATTCTGACGTATTCTATGCGGATATACAATGGAAATATTTAATTGATTTAATTAAAAAAAATATAGTCAGCTATTCTGATTTGCCAAAATATCCAGAAGTTCGGCGTGATTTAGCTTTATTGATTGACAAGTCGGTTCATTTTTCAGAGATTGAAAGCGTTGCTTACTCTTCGGAGCGAAAATTATTAAAATCCATATCTCTTTTTGACGTTTATGAAGGTAAAAATTTGCCAATAGGTAAAAAATCGTATGCAATCAGCTTTCTTTTACAGGATAAAGACCAAACATTGAATGACAGACAAATTGAAGCTGTGATGGCTAAACTGATTAAAAATCTTGAACAAAAGTTGAGTGCCAGTTTACGCTAAAGAACAAATAGTTTGGGAAGCATCATTTCTATTGTCCTAAAAAGCATAAAAATAAGATTAATTAATTTATATGGGAAGAGCGTTTGAATATCGCAAAGCGAGAAAACTTAAACGATGGGGGAATATGTCCCGTACGTTTACGAGAATTGGTAAAGAAATATCTATAGCTGTAAAAGCTTCAGGTCCGGATCCCGGATCCAATCCTCGTTTACGCGTTTTAATCCAAAACGCCAAGGAAGCCAATATGCCTAAGGATAATGTGGATCGTGCCATAAAAAAGGCTGTTTCTAAGGATTTTGGTGATTACAAGGATATGGTTTATGAAGGATATGGTCCACATGGTATTGCTATTTTAGTGGAGACCCAGACAGACAATTCAACCCGTACTGTAGCAAATATCCGAAGTTACTTTAATCGCCATGGTGGTTCTTTGGGGACGACGGGTAGTTTGTCATTCATTTTTGACCGTAAATCTGTTTTTAAAGTAATACCTAAAGGCGGAATTGATATTGAGGAACTTGAACTGGAGATGATCGATTACGGAGCAGAAGAGATGGAAATGGATGAAAACGAAATTGTGATTTATGGCCAACCCGAAGACTTTTCCCGTATTCAAAGCTTTCTGGAAAATAATACTTACGAAATAATATCTGCAGAATTTGAACGTTTCCCGAATGATACGAAAGATGTTACCCCAGAGGAGCGTGAAAATGTTAATAAGCTGATAGAGAAATTAGAAGATGACGAAGACGTATCAAATGTTTATACCAATATGTCTCCAGAGCCTGAAGATTATGAATCTATGGATTCATAATCTATTTAGATTACTTCTGCGACGATAAAGTTACTGCCACCCACGAAAATCAAATCGTTTGGGTGGTAATTTTTTTTTGCAGCATCCATCGCTAAATCTACAGTAGGATAAGTCTTACCTTGTAATCCGTTCTTTTTTGCCAACTCTAAAAGAATTTTTTCATCCAATGATCTGGATGATTGCACTTTAGTGAAATAATAGATGGCATCTTTTGGCAATAGCTTTAAAACGCCATCGGTGTCTTTATCATTTACCATTCCAAAGACAATATGCAGGGTGCAATGTGGTGTACATTTCAATTGCTCTGCGATATATTTAAATCCACCTACGTTATGTCCGGTATCACAGATTATTTTAGGGTTTTCACTTAGAGTTTCCCATCTACCACGTAAACCTGTATTTTTAATTACATTTATAAAGCCTTTATATACAGAATCTTCAATAATTTTGAAGCCTTTCTTACGTAAATTTTCAATTAGAGTAAGCACTGTCCCTGCATTTTCTTTTTGATAGATACCACCAAGTGGACAGGATATTGGTCTATAATCTTTTATGCTTCCTTTGCAAACTTTGAGTTGATGAATATTATTGATATATTGATTTTCAATCTTGAATTCATTTTCGGCAAAATGGATAGGAGCGGAGAGTTTTTCTGCTCTATTTTCGAAGATACTTTTTACAGAACCTTCGGCATGCCCAATTATTAGAGGTGTATTTTTCTTAATGATTCCAGCTTTTTCATAAGCTATCTTTTCCGGTGTGTCACCCAGTAATGCAATATGATCCATACTGATATTTGTAATGACAGATACGACGGGCTGAATTATGTTCGTGCTGTCCAACCGACCTCCGAGCCCGACTTCAATGACAGCGACATCTACATTTGATTCTGCGAACCAACAAAATGCGAGTTCTGTAGTTAATTCAAAGAAAGACGGTGATATTTCTTTTGAAATGTCTGATTTGAATTTATCTATAAAAGAAATGACCCGTTCTTCAGTAATGGGTATCCCATTTACCCGAATACGTTCTCTAAAGTCCTTTAAGTGGGGTGACGTATATAATCCAACCTTATATCCGCATTCCTGTAAAATAGAAGCGGTAAGGTGTGAAACTGATCCTTTTCCATTGGTCCCACCAATATGGATGCTGGGATATTTACGATGTGGATTATTACACCATTCACTTAAGTATAGGATATTTTTAAAACCAGGTTTGTAGGCTGAGGCTCCTTCCATTTGATAAACAGGGATCTGACTGAAAAGATAATCAAGTGTTTCGGGATAGGTCATTATAAGAAAAATTACAGAATAGCACAAAGATATCTAAAACCTCTTTACTATGCAATAAATTATAAACCCAGAACTTGACTGTTCATGGTCTGATTTGAAACAACTTTTTGTTTAATAAACGGTCTATTATTTATATATTTGTCCGTCGTTTCAGTTCTTAAAAACTTTGGAAAAATGAAAAGATATTTGCAAATTTTGTTTGTGCTTTCGCTTTTGTTTTCTGGGTGTAAATCTAATCAGGAAGCATACAATGCAACCTACCGAAAGTTTAAGGAAATGGAAAAGGAGAATTCGGTCATTAAATCCCAGGCCAGAACCCCAATGGATGTTCCTCAGGAAGTCATGTCAAAGGACTCAGCCTACACACATGTCTCGGAAGCTTTTACTATTATAGTTGGTCAAGAGAAAAATGTTTCAGTTTATAATATTGTTGCCAAAAGTTTCATTAATCAAACGAATGCCAAAGGTTATCATGAACGTATTTTGAATGATGGTTACCCTGCCGTGTTGGTACAGAATGAAAATTCGATGTTTAGAATTATTATAGCAGCTTTTCAGTCAAAAGAAGAAGCCGAGAAAAAACTGGAATTGCTTAAAAAAACATTTCCTACAGCATGGATATTGGCTAGAAAATAATCAAGACGCAATTACCGCAAAATCTTCAATATGGTTGTCAACGTAAGATGCGATGATAGAAGTGCAATCCTCTTCAATCTCAAAAAAGCGTTCTTCAAGTTCATCAAAAGCTTCATATTGCTCATACATGGCAGTAAATTCTTCATCTGTGGTCTCTCGCTCAAGATCGTTTTGGTTCGTGTCGTAAATTTCCATAGCTTTGTACACGATTTTAGATAATTCCTGAGCTCCAAAAATTTTCATAGATTTGGCAAAAGGATTTCTAAAGATATAATTGCCATAACCGTTTTGAATGAGCTGGATAAAACCTCCTTGCATGATCTCTTCGCGAAAGAAATGATAAGCAAGCAAGCTGTGTTGCCAGCCATTGAGCAAACCCATGGTCGCATTGTCAAGTTTGTTGTCCAAAGTCTGCAAATAAGCATCTGTGAAAACGGAAAGAAAAGCATCCATGCTTTCTTTGGATGCTTTTTCGATTTTTTGGCTGGAGATTTGTACAGACATAGTTGAGCGTTTAAATATATATTGCAAATATCGTTAAATTTGCATGGGCGCCAAAAAACCTGACAAAGAATCTCCGTTTTTTTGAATAATTGATTGAATATATATAAATGGATAAATTTCGTTTTTTTAGTATTGGAAGTGGAAGTAGCGGCAATTGTTATTATTTTGGAGATTTAAAGCGTGGTATATTGATTGATGCCGGTATCTCATCCAGAACGATTAGAAAGGAGTTGAAGCAAATTGGAGTTGATTTCTCTCAGATTATGGGCATATTCATCACCCATGATCATCACGATCATATTAAGTCAGTCGGGACTTTAGGCGAAAAATTTCACATTCCCGTGTACGCAACGGCTAAAACTCATGAAGGTATTGACCATAGCTACGGAATGACACAAAGATTAATTGGAAGCAAAAGATTTTTGGAAAATGATCAGGAAATGGAGATAGGTGATTTTAGCATAACTTCTTTCCCTGTTTCACATGATGGAACAGATAATGCTGGCTTTTTTTTGAGATATGGGAATCATCATATTATTGTTGCTACGGATCTTGGATATGTTAATGATCCCATTTATAAATATATTCCAAAGTCGGATATTGTTATTCTTGAGGCAAATTATGATTTGGAGATGTTGAAAAACGGACGTTATCCAGAATATCTGAAACAACGTATTTTGAGTGATACCGGACATTTGGGCAACCATGAAGCTGGAAAGTTTTTAGCAGAAAATTGGCATTCTGAGTTACAACATATATATCTTTGTCATTTGAGCAATGACAACAATCATCCTGAGCTTGCAAAAAAAACTGTTGAAATATATCTGAATGATAGAGGAATACATTGTGGGTCAGATGTGGAAATTATACCTTTAAAACGTTCCACTTCAGAACCTGTTATATTTGATTAAAAATTATCGGTTATTGAATCGGATAAATAATGAGTAATCTTCTTTGGCAATACATAATTATGTCCATTTTGGTCGGGGTGGCCGTTTTGTATTTTTTATACAAGTTATATCTCCGTTTCTTCTCAAAGAAAAAATATTCACCTTGTGATGATTGTGAAGGCTGCGCATTAAAGGGAAAGTATAAAGAAAAAAAATGTCCAAAGAGTTTGCATCCCCCAAAATAATGTCTATCTTCGCAGCCGCTAAAGCGAAATGGTACCTTGGCCGAGTGGTTAGGCGCCGGTCTGCAAAACCGCATACGGCAGTTCGATTCTGCCAGGTACCTCGTTTTCGTAAACATTCACCAATCTTTTAAAAGGTTGGCGTTTTTTTATATAAAATTTAATAATCGAGTTAACAAAACAACTTTCTTTTTTGTTATAGATGCGACAATATAATAAACATCCAAGTAACAAAATTAAGAAAAATGGGAACAGATTCTCTCTACGTTATTACGATTAGCCGTCAGATAGGAAGCGGTGGGTCCGATATTGGACAGCACTTGTCCAGAAATCTAGGTATTTTTTATGCAGACCGTGATATTATTAGTGCTGCTGCTAAGAAGTTTTCAGTATTTGAAAAAGACCTGGAATCACTTGAGGAAAAAACTTTATTTTGGAAGACATTCATGCAAACTTGTTTAACGTCATCGGATAAGCATCAGTCTTCTCAAGTTATTTCTCCGACAGACACGGAATTATTTAAAACTGAATCAGAGATTATAAAGCATATTGCAGAAGAGCGCTCTGCTGTTATCATTGGACGCTGTGGCTCATATATCTTTCGTAAGCACCCATATCATATTAGTTTATTTGTGCATGCTGATATTGCATTCAGAAAAGAACGTATACAAAATTCGTATAATTTGTCAGAAGAGAGTGCCTTAAAAATGATAGCTCAGAGTGATAGAGAAAGGTCACATTATAATCATAAGAATACAGGTGAAGACTGGGCAGATGCCAAGCGATATAACCTCTCAATAGATACAAGTAAAATAGGTCTGGACAAATCCGTTGAATTAATAATGAAATATTTGGAATACCGTTTTTCAAAATTCAAAATACAGTAAAAAAAAGGATGGCAAGGGTAATTCGTCGATGGATAAGAAAATAGATTTTAAGATACGTGAAGGGGAGGAATTTATCCCTTTGATTCAATTGCTGAAAATTGCACAGGTGGCAAGTTCCGGCGGTGAAGCTCAGGCTATGGTTGTGGGAGAGAAAGTGAGTCTTAACGGTAAAATCGAGTTGCGAAAGCGAGCCAAGATTCGTGCTGGAGATGTGGTAACTGCTTTTGGTTTTGAAATAAGTGTGAAGGCATGAAACTTTAGATGATAATAATTGCATTCTATTTCTTTACTTTGTAGTGCAAACTAAATATTTATATATGATACGTAAATGGCTAATTAGTACAGTTGCAGTTCTTCTACTGGCATATTTCTTACCTGGAATTAGAGTGACACCTTTTTGGATGGCTTTTCTGGTAGCGCTTGTTTTTGGAGTCCTAAATGCCGTTGTTCGTCCGGTATTGATCATTCTTACTATACCGGTGAACATTTTGTCATTAGGCCTTTTTTCTTTTGTAATTAACATCATAATTGTAGAAATTACCTCTTTTCTTGTGAATGGATTTTATGTTCAGAACTTTTTATGGGCTTTGGCATTCAGTATTGGAATGTCTATTGTTTCAGGTATTATCGGAATGATTTGGAAAAAATAATTTATGGCATTGAATTAAGTAAAAAGAGGTTGCTCCGAATCCCCACGGAGCAACCTCTTTTTATTAGAAAGTGAATTTTATTCCAGATCTTACCGATCTTCCGGCTTGAGTCAAGCCTCCAAAATCAGCATATTGTGTATCGAATAAGTTATTTACATCTGCATAAAGACTTATGCCCTTTTTTGCCCATTGAAAGCGGATATCAGCTAAGAAATAGGGTAGGTAGGCCGTCTCTTTTCCAGTTATGAAATCGGTATAACGACCTGCACGGTCTTGCCAGTTAAGATTCCATGATGCATTGAGTGTGCCTGATTTATAATTATTGAAAATATAATGTTCAAAGTGGAGGCTGATTTTGTTTTTTAAATAATCCAGCGCATATTTTGACTCGAAACCTTCTGCTTTTTTGTTTAGAGAAAGGTAAGAATAACTAAGCCTGATGTTTTGAAGGAAGCAATTGATAAATTTGTATTCTGTAGTAATCTCTCCTCCGAAAGCATTGACTTTTGTCAGGTTTTGACTTTCCCATTTTGTGGAATCCGGTTCTTTTACCCAATCGATGACATTCTCCCCTTTCCTGTAATAGGTTGCCATGGTTGATTTAAAACCTTGATTCAGATATTTAAGTCCTATTTCATAGGTGGTTGATTGCTCTGGTTTTAAATTTGGATTGCTGATTTGTGTGGCACTATTATAATATAAATCCGTAAAAGTAGGAAGTCTTGTCGCCTGATTGAGGTTAAAGAAGGCACTTAACGGAGATATTATTTGACAGGAAACATCTATTCCGCCATTTAAATAGTTCCCGAAGTCTGTATTGTGATTCCAGGAGATGCCTCCAGAAAGATTTAAAATGCCAAGATAGAACGTCTGATCAATATAGGTACGGTAATTCGTCCGATTCTTTTCTTTAGTAAATAGAGCGTTTTTATCGAGGAAATCAGTTTTTTTAACTGTCATCTGATCACCAAGTACATTGCTGAAAATGTGTTCATTCCGGATTTCAATACCGACGATTGTCTTGCCAAATTTTGTTATGCCAACGGCCTTGATATTTCCTCCAGTCAAATCAGTTTGATGATAATTATGACCCGTATACCAGCTTGGAGCGTTTCCCATGTTTCGGAAAAGCTCGAATCGATCGTGGTGTTGTCTTTCATAAGCTTGGGCTTGAATATTAACTTTTCTTATTGTCTTTTCCCAGTTTAATGCAGAGAAAAGAGTCTTCGTGCATTCAAACTGGTTGGGGTAGCTGAAAGTATAAAAACTATTGGCTCCGTAAGCTTTTTGCTGATAACCTAATTGAAGTAAAAAAATTCCTATGGATTTGTTTTGATACCCGATTTGTACATGACTGTTGAAAAGTTTGAAATCGGTATTATCCATATATCCGTCACTACGTTTGTAAGAGACAGAACTTCCAACTTTCCACGGACCTTTATTAAAATTTTCGGATGCCGTTCCGGTTAAAAATCCAAAGCTACCGCCTCCGATATCCATAGAGCCTTCATTCTTAGTGTCTGAGGCATTTGAGGTAATAATATTGATAGCTCCGCTGAAGGCATTTGGTCCAAGAATTCGTGCTTCTGAACCCTGAAGAATCTCGATTCGTTGTATTTGTTGCAGGTCAACTGGCAGATCGAGGCTGTAGTGACCTGTTTGCGGATCGGTGATATTGACACCGTTTAAGAGAATCATAACTTGATTGAAAGAACCTCCGCGGATACAGAGGTCAGCTTGAACGTCGTCAGAGCCTCGTTGTCGAACATCGATTCCAGCGACTTGTCTGAAAACATCATTGATTCCAGAGACAGGAGAAGCAGAGATCTCAGAATGCTCCATCACACTCACCGTGTGCACCAACTCTGTCCAGAGCTTAGGTTGGCTTCCCGATATTTCCACTTCGTTTAGCGGCACATTTTTTTTCGTGCGTGTACTGTCAGCCTGTGCAAAAACAGTTTGGTATTCAACTTGCACTAATGTGCAACCAAAAGTGACCATCCCAATTTTTACAACTTTGTTAAGACTGGCAAACACCGCATAACCTTTGCGCGACCAACGCCGGAAGCAGATTACCGGTTTTTTTTTTGTTAATTCCATAAATAGTTTTACTGATTTTTAATTAATAAGAATTGATTATTGATACAATCGGGGATTTCGTGTATATAATGAGTGACATAAATCAGGGTTTTTCCCTGACCAGCACAATAGTCTTCAATTATCTTTTTTGCTTTTAGTTTATTGGAAACATCAAGTCCGTGAAGTGGCTCATCCAGAACAAGCAATGTCGGTTCTTTTACAAAAGCGCGGGCTAACAGGCATAATCGCTGTTCTCCCGATGAAATTGACAAGAATGATTTATTCCTTAAATGAATAATACCAAATATAATCATCCATTTTTCGCAAGATTGAAGTTGTTCTGCATTACATTTTCGATATAAGCCTATTGTATCAAAAAGACCTGATCCTACAATATCAATACAGGAAACATTTTTCATGTAATAACTATGCATTTCGGGAGAAACGTAACCAATATGTTTTTTTATATCCCAAATGCTTTCTCCTGAACCACGTTTGCGATTAAAAAGTCTGATATCATTGGCATATGATTGTGGATTATCAGCACAAACAAGACTAAGCAATGTAGATTTACCGGCTCCGTTTGGGCCCAATAGCGCCCATTTTTCTCCGTCTTTGATGGTCCAGTACAATTCATTTAGGATGGTACGTTTACCATAATGAATGTGAATATTGCAAAGCTGAACAATCGCATTTTCTGAATCAGCTATATCTTCAGGATCTTCTCCTTTTGCAGGAGCAAAGTCTGCTTGTGTATATTTATTGAAAACGCGTTCTTTTTTTTTGTTTTGCCTTAAGGGAAACAACTTATTTTGTAGAGTGGAATCGGCAAAAAAAGCACTGCGACTTAAAGCTTTTATCAAAGTCAATTTGGAAATTGGCTGGACATTCGTCACCATTTCAGGTATATCATCTGGATTGGAAAGAACAAAGATGAGCTGAAGACCATCAATAACTGCCAGTTCTTCAAGAACTGTATTCATTTGATCTCTGGACTCGGTATCTAATCCTATGAAAGGGTTGTCAAGGATAAGAATACGAGGGCGACTCATTAAAGTACGAACAATCAGAAATTTACGGAGTTCTCCGCTTGAAAGTTCTACAAGTCTGCGGTTTATTAAGCTTTTTATGGAGAAAAGTTTAAATATTTTATCAGAATAGACTTTGTCTAAATTTGGTCTTAGCAACGTTTTGATAATCGGTGATTCTTCCGCTTCCTGTGAATTCCATCGCTGCTGGTAAGTTGATGTCCCGTAGCTATTTGACAAACTGGATATATCACGAAAAGCCATTGATTTGACAGATTCTGAAACCTTGCTATTGGTGGCTTCAAAAAAAGGATATTCTATAATACCCGATTTTAAAGCATATTTACCAGTCAGCGTATCAATAAAAATAGTCTTTCCAGAACCATTTGGACCAATTATAGCCCAATGCTCACCCTTCTGAATCTGCCAATTAAGAGGTTCAGAAAACTGCACTTCAGGGTTGCGTAAAACCGCTTCATGCAGCCGAATTAATGTATTCATACTTATTTAGATGCTTCCCAATAGCATCTTTTAGGAGAAACTATGGCTCCGGAGTCTTTTAGTTGTTTCATAGCCTTATCGACATCTTTACGTTCAAGACCTGAAATTTCTACAATTTTACCTGCGTTAACCGGACTTTCTGCTTTTTTTATAACCTCTAATACTTTTTCTACTGTGTCCATAAATTTTTAAATTATTCAATGTTTTAAATATCGGAATTGAATTGTTACAAGGATGTATTTGATTGAAATTTATTGGAAGCGATAAAACTCAAGTTCTTGCTCCATGCTTCCATTTAATTGCAAAGTGGCGAAGGTCGCCATCGTAACCCTGACATTAGCTTCTGTTACCTGGATTTTATTTCCGTTTTCAAGGAAATCAAGTCCCATAAAGCCGCAATAGTTATTAAAAAGTGGGTCTAAACGGGTTAAAGCATTTTCTAATTGACCTTTAAGAAAGTCAGGAAGATGCCGGGCTTTTTTCATAAGTCCACCAGCATAGTTTTTTCTATCTGTAATTTTCATCTCAGAATAGCCAAAAATAATATATTTTCCGGGTGCCTGGCGGAAGATTTGAATGCTTCGTGGTTCACCATCTGCAGCTTCTTCCCGGAACCAACATGCAGGATGTTTCAGACTGGGGAGTTTCATGCCACTTCGGTCTGATGCATGAAATGTTGCATAACCACCAGCCCCAATTTCCCGTTTGAAATAACAATTCTCTTTTTCATCGAAAGGATAAATCTTTGGGTCAATAATATTCCAGGCAGGTGTCAGATCACCGAGTAACATTTTTTGTTTTATTTTGTTGTTATATACCAGGAAATCCGAATAGCTATAATTGATATTCCAGCCCTTTTTCAAAGCTAGATAGTCAGCTTCAGGATGAGGAATGGCCACATAAATATTTTTTATTTTATCGGATATAGCCACATCTTTAAGCCTGGTGTATAGTGAAACGCGGGGATCTCCAGTAATGTTGGCAACCAATAATCGGTTCCGTTTCGGTTCCGTATGCTTGATGGCATACTGGTTTACAGCTATGTCCAGATCATCTAAAACGTTGGTCAGCATGTTTTCGCAAGAAACAATATATCTGTGTTTACCCAAACATTCGTCCAGAATACTTCTTGGATCAAAAGTATATAGCGTTTCATAATTTTGAAGCGCAGGAATATCCTTTATGCAAAGATCGCCGTATTCAATCGAGGATATGGTTTGTTCCTGAAGCATTTCTTATCTAAATTGTATCTTCTTGCAAAGGTACCTTTTCACCCAATAAGACGAATGGTTTTATCTTATAAATTTGGATTAAAAGAAAAAGATGTCCACTTTTGCAGGCAAATCAGATTTTGCAAATATTCTTTTAAAGATTATGGAGAATACGAAATATAAACTATATCCTTATCGTTGGGTTGTACTTAGTGCATATATGCTAATTATAGCTGTCAATCAGCTTTTGTGGATCACGTTTGCACCAATTACGAGCGATGCCGCTAAATATTTTGGTGTTTCAGACATGCAGATTGGATTTTTGTCTATGTGTTTTATGATTGTTTTCATTATCTTTTCAATACCCGCTTCATGGATTATCGATAAATATGGTATCCGTATCGGTGTCGGTATCGGTGCCTTGTTTACCGGACTTTTCGGATTAATGCGCGGACTCGTTTCAATGGATTTTAATTCTGTACTGATGTCTCAGATTGGAATCGCGATTGGTCAGCCCTTTCTTCTCAATGCCATCACTAAATTGGCGGCACGTTGGTTTCCTATTGAAGATAGAGCTACAGCATCTGGACTTGGTACTCTTTCGATGTATATAGGCATTTTC
>Ga0302288_1000217_pt1 | contig 52881 bp, 36 predicted proteins | sample III_Fen_N1_1_FD_194549 | JGI IMG/M metagenome (GOLD analysis project Ga0302288, IMG submission 194549) | Peat permafrost microbial communities from Stordalen Mire near Abisko, Sweden - III_Fen_N1_1 | ecosystem: Environmental > Terrestrial > Soil > Wetlands > Permafrost | place: Sweden: Abisko...
AATGACTTACTCTGATTTTATGGGTAAACTTGCTAAAAAAGAAATCGACATCAACCGTAAGGTTCTTGCAGATTTAGCAATGAACAACCCAACAGCTTTCGAAGCTATCGTAAAATCGGTACAATAAATTTTATAACAATTAAATGAGAAAGGGAAGTAATAAATTACTTCCTTTTTTTTATGTTTTAAGCAGACAAAATATGAATAATAAATGGTAATTATTGACCAACTTTCCGATGTCGTAAATCGGGTCGATTTAAAAATGCTTCGTTATACTTCTTAATGTACTCTTCATGTTTTAGGTTGATGTATTCTTCTGGGAATTCATAATTTATAAAGCCATGAATTTCGTCAAAATTCATTTTATAATTTAAATGTTCACATCTTATATTTGATGCGTAAACAATCCAACCATCTGAACTGAGGTTAAAAATTTCGGTGTAATATTTTAGTCCAACAGATTGTACTAAATCGATAAACTCACGTACTCGACTTTCCTTCCAACTAAAACTATCAATTTCTTCTTGGTTCCATTTCTCAAGTATTTTTATTTTAACATCTTCAGTTAATTCTAAAGGAAAATCATCAAAAAACGACATATCTTTCAAGGCTGGTTGAGGAGGATTGGCATAACTGACTTTCCATTCTTCTAATTCGGGAAATTCTACACGATGATCAACGTCAGTTTTTTCAGCATGAAGTATTTGAAACGTATACCATAGAAAGTTTTCGATAGTTTGGGTGATATATTCATTTATCTTTTTTACTATTAGTGGACGAGTTTCGGTTTTAATTATTGGATATTGTTTTTTTGCTAATTCAAGTAGCAATGGAGTTAGTTCGTTTTTAACATTACAAAATATGTGATTATAGAAATGTAATAACTCAAAATTTTTCTCCTACATCAAATCGCATATCATGTGGAATAAATTGCCAATAATTGTCAATCCAATCTTCGTAAGGCGTTTTCTCAGAAACGTCTAAATCATCGTCTTCGTTAAGCATATTAAAACTAGTTTTTAATCATTTCTTATACATTAATATTGCAAAATTAAATATTACTATACATTTTCAAATTCAAATATGAGCAAACACCTTTCCGAAAGTTTTAAACTTTCGGAAAGGTTATACATTCTATTTGGTAGCTGTAGTAATTTCAGTATTTGCTACTGGTGCTGTAGCGATATTTTTAGTATCGTGAATCAATAAAGCATATTTCTTGCGAAGCTCGTCCATATTATTGAACAACGAAACCAACACTTCGTTTCCGTTAAAGTTTACGGCTTGCTCCACTGCGGTACAGAAATCGACATAAGCGGCAACAGCTTGAGGTTTGTTGTCGCTGCCCGATGGACCTTGTTTTGAGGCTTGCTCGTTATTGCGGGTTTTATACAGTGTGTCGAAGTTGGAGTTAACTGTTTGCAATTCGCCTATAAATTCATCGATACCAAGCATGGTAGCTTGCTGGATAAGCGTTTGATTTGCATAATATTTCGAAAACATATTGAATAAATCGCCGGTTTGTGTGTTCATTGCTTCGGATGTGAGATCCCAAAAAGGATCCATGAAATTTTTGAGACTTTCGCCTGCTGCTTTTTTCCCAGCATCGCGACCTTTGATTGCACCTGTGATGTTTCGCTTTATTTCGGCAAAACGATTTTTACGATCGGCATTTATGTCGGTCAATTGGTCGGTGATAATACTTTTTTGCGATTTATTTATTGATATTGCCAATGCCGATTCGCAGTTTATCATAACTTGGAGTGTTGCTCGTGGTATTTCACCAATGCTGTCTTGCACGGGCTGAGCTATATCGATTGTCGATTTTAATAATGAGTGAACATCGTTAATCGAAAGCTTTAAGGTGTATAAGGTACTAAATATTTTTTTTAACATAATTAGTAGTTTTTAAGGATTCACGAATATTATTTATTACTCTTTAATAGTATTTTTCAATTGAAGCCTTTATAATATATAAAACTATCAATCGAAGCTATTGGGTGATTCTATAAATTATTTAAGCTCTAAACGAAGCAGTTTGATGGTTTTATAAATTATATAAGCATCAATTGGAGTTATTTGGTTGTTTTATAAATTATACAAGCACAAAATGAAACCATTTGGCGGTTCAATAAATTATATAGCCTCCAAATTGAATCTTAGGGTGGTAAAATGAAATATAAAAGGAACCTGCCGTTGCCATTGTTAGGATGATTGTTTATTGTGCGGGTAGAGACACAAATTTTTGTGTCTCTACAAAAAACCACAATACACAATAAAGCATTCCTGCAATTGAACATTTCCGACATTTTAATAAACACAAATAAACCAAGCTGTTGAATTGAAATCGATATATTTCTCGTTTTCTTCTATTACAAAAATAGAAAAAAATCTGAATAATGAGTAATATACTGTAAAATAATTATAGGTATTATTTTGTGGTTTTGTGGTGAGATGAATCTAGCTTGGTTGTTTTTGCATGTCGGTCGGGTTGAACTGGTGGTTGTGATGTCTTAGTTAGTCTGCAGTTTTTAATAGTTGTATTAATGGAACGGACAAGGATGTCCGCTCATGCGGAGGATTTCTTCTTTTTAAATACCACACGAAAGTATTCGTGCGGTAGCGGTGATTTTTATTAAAAAAAATCTGTAATTTTGCTACTGAAACAAAAGACAAAAAACCATGAAAAAACTATTATTACTTTTCCTGTGCCTATATGGCTCAATACTGATTCAAGCACAAGTTTCTAAAACGGTTAACGTAGATACAGCAGGAGGATTATATTTAACATTATCGAAAATCGAAAAAGATTCTGTTACCAATTTAACTATTACTGGTATCGTTGATGCTCGTGATTTTGTTACAATGAAAGATAGTTTTCCTAATTTATCTGTTCTTGATTTAAGTACAGTTACCATAAATGCTTATTCAGGAATACTAGGAACTGAGCATCCTAATAATCATTCATATTTTTCCAATACTCTACCTGATAATTCTTTCAATAGGTTTAAAAAGCTAAAAGCAATTACACTTCCACAATCAATTACTACAATTGGGTCGGCAACATTCGATTACTGTTCTGGATTGTCATTTATTGAAATACCTTCAAAAGTAAGCTCGATAGGTTGGTATTCATTTAATTTATGTAGTGCAATGTTTACTGTTGATAGCAACAATCAACATTTTGCGAGTAGCGATGGTGTTTTATTCTCGAAAAATTTAGATACATTAATTTGCTGTCCCATTTCAAAAAAAGGTAATTATACAATTCCTAATTCGGTCAATTTTATTAATGATTATGCTTTTGAATATTGTTCATTATTGACTACCATATCTTTACCGTCATCTATAACCGCAATCGGAATATCTACTTTTAGCGGTTGTACGGCATTGCAATCATTTGTAATACCATCATCAGTTATATATATTGGATCAGATGCTTTTTCCAATTGTTCAAGTTTAACGTCTTTAACAATACCATCTAGTGTTATGTCAATAGGTGACGAGGCATTTAGTTATTTGTCTTGCCCAATAACTGTTGATGTAAATAATCAATATTTTTCCGGTATAGACGGCGTATTATTTAATAAAAATGAAGATAAATTGATACAATGTACCTTATCACAATCAAGAGTTTATTCAATTCCTACTTCAGTAACTACGATTGGAAATTATGCTTTCTTGGGTTGTAAAAATCTTTCAATAATTGCTATTCCTCCATCGGTTACTTCTATTGGTAATCATGCGTTTTTAAATTGCAGTTTATTAACAACAATAACTTTACCAACTTCTGATAGTTTAATTGGGTACGAAGCATTTTATTATTGTAAAAAATTACAATCAATCTATTGCGAATCGAAAATTCCAGCTAATGTAAAAATTAATCAACGAATTTTTGTTGGTGTTGACACCATAAATTGTATATTATATGTTCCTATTGGTTCAAAAACAGCATATGAAACGGCACCAGTTTGGAAATCATTTCAACACATTGTAGAATCTGCATATTTAGAAACTCAATATTTAAAAGAAACTAATTTATTGTTATCACCTAATCCTGCAAAAACAAGCTTTAGTACCAACAATATAGGTTTGGCACAAGTAACCGTTTATAACACTAATGGGACGGTTGTTATTCGTAAAAGCATTTCGGATAACGAAAACATAGACATTGCAATACTTCCAGCAGGTTTATATTATGTTACAATAACAACGGCAAACGGTTTAGTAACAAAACCTTTGGTGGTTGAATAATAAATGGTATTTATTATTCAACACGTCGATTTCGTAAATCGGGTCTATTTTCATAAGCTTCTTTATACTTTTCAAGGTATTCTGAATAATTTAGGTTGATGTATTCTTCGGGAAATTCGTAAAGAATAAAATCAAAAATGTATTCGAATTTATCTTTATAGTTACCATATTCGTCTCCAATGTTTACGGCATACATAATCCATCCATCGGAATCGAGTTCAAATATATTTTTGTAATATTTAAGAACAACTGTTTGAACGGTATCAATAAAATCTCGTTTTCGAGGTTCAGCCCAATTAAAAAACTCGATTGCTTCCCTGTTCAATTCGTCAAGTTTACTTTTCTTATCTTCTATTTTTTTTCGAGAAGGAAATTTTTCGAAATATGACATATCGTACAATCGTGGTTGTTGCGGACGAGCATAAAATGGAATCCATTCTTCCAATTTAGGATATTTTTGGCGAAGGTCAACTCCAAGCTTTTGATCGTGAAGTAATGTAAAGGTATGCAACAGAAAAAGGTCGATTGTATCGGAAATATATCCATTAATTTTTTCAATAATAAAAGATCGAGTATTTGTTTTAATTATTGGGTATTGTTTTTCGGCTAATTGTAAAAGCAAAGGTGTAAGTTCTCTTTTTACATTGATAAATACATGGGAATAGAAGTGCATTAATTCTATATTGTCCGATGGTTCATCTCGTAAATCGAGTGGAATATATATCCAATAGGAATCAATCCATTCTTCAAAGGGAGTTTCTTTAAATTCAACTAATTCATCATCGTCGTCAAACATAGTTCTACTTGTATTAAATTCTTTAATCGATTGCTAAGACTAAAGTAAAGAGTTTTTTTCAAATGTACAATTCTAAATTACAATGGTACTTAATCGGTTTCTGTTACTCAAAACGCTACTTTCATAAAGAAATTTTAGCTATATTCGCCGACAAAATAGTGAATTATAAAACAATACTATAATACAATGAACATAGCAATTATTGGTTACGGCAAAATGGGAAAAGAAATAGAGCAAATAGCTCTGCAACGTGGTCACCAAATCCCATTAATCATTGATATTGCAAACAAGGCTGACTTGAATGTTGCAAATTTGAAAGCAAAACAAATTGACGTAGCTATAGAATTTACCATTCCAGAAACGGCAATAGGAAATTACACTATTTGCTTCGAAGCCAATGTTCCTGTTGTATCGGGAACAACGGGCTGGATTAGCAAATACGACGAAATTAATAACTATTGCAATACAAATGGAAAAGGCTTTTTCTGGGCATCGAATTTTAGCTTAGGCGTAAATTTATTCTTCGAATTGAACAAATATCTAGCAAAATTGATGAACCCACATGCTGACTACGATTGTGCAATGGAAGAAATTCACCATACTCAAAAACTTGATGCTCCGAGTGGAACAGCTATAACCTTGGCCGAAGGTATTTTAGCAAACAATACAAGAAAAAAAGTATGGAAATTAAATACCATACAAAATAAAGAGGACTTCCAAATCGTTGCTAAAAGGCTTGGAACCGTTCCTGGCACACACACAATTACATATGATTCGGCAGTTGATTCAATCGAAATAAAACACGAAGCCAAAGGACGTAAAGGTTTTGCTTTAGGATCGGTTATCGCAGCAGAATACATGCAAGGTAAAACAAAGGTGTATGGAATGTCTGATTTACTAAACTTATAAAAAAAACGAAAAGATGAAAACGATTTTGCAACAGCTAAGAGATTTAATTAGCAATAAATGGTTCAAATTCACAACGGTATCGATATGTTATTTACTGTGGGTACTTTGGAATCATAGCTTCGTGCTTTTATTGGGTGAAGCAGTCGTTTTCGATATATATATTTCAAAAAAAGTTCAATGGGCATTTTGGAAATTGATAAAACCAAAATCGAAAATGCAAGAAAAGTTTTTGGAATGGGTTGATGCTATTATTTTTGCAGTTGTTGCAGCATCGGTTATCAGATTATATTTTGTTGAAGCATATACGATTCCTACTGCATCGATGGAAAAAACATTATTGATTGGTGATTATTTATTTGTAAGCAAATTCAATTATGGACCGCGCACACCAAACACTCCAATTGCGTTTCCCTTTGTTCACCATACAATGCCATTTTCGAAAACGATGAAATCGTTTTCAACGTTAATTCAATTAGATTATCATCGTTTGGCTGGTTTAGAGAAAATTAAAAATGACGATGTTGTTGTATTCAATTTCCCTGAAGGCGACACCGTAGTTTTGCAACATCAAGATCAGAGCTACTACCAAATTGTTAGGGAATTAGGTCGCGAAAATGTTATCCAAAACTTTGAACTAGGCGTTCGTCCAGTCGATAAACAAGAGAATTATATTAAACGTTGTGTTGGTATTCCAGGAAATACAATTCAGGTAATAAATGGTGTATTGTACGTTAATGGAAAAATGCAACAAGACATTAAAACTCGTCAATACAATTACGTTATCCAAACGAATGGTTCAGAAATTAATGAAAGAGTTTTTGACGAACTAGGAATAAGTATTGCTGATCGTCATGAAATTCAGCCTGGAGTTTATATTATTCCAATGAGTGCTGAAAAAGCGGCAACATTAAAACAACTTCCAAATGTGGTAAGTATTGCTCCAAACCTGCGTAAAAAAGGAGATAAAGCTGATTATATTTTCCCTCACGATAACCTTTATAATTGGAACGAAGATTTCTTTGGACCTCTTTATTTACCGAAACGCGGTGTTGCAATTCAACTTAACACAAACGTACTTCCATTATATCGTAGAGCAATTGAGACTTACGAACACAATAAATTAGAAGTTAAAGGCAAAGATATTTATATCAATGGCAAATTGGCTAAAACCTATAAATTCAAAATGGATTACTATTGGATGATGGGTGACAACAGACATAATTCAGCCGATTCACGTTTCTGGGGATTTGTCCCAGAAGACCATATTGTAGGCAAAGCAGCCTTTATTTGGATGTCGGTTGACGCAGATAAAAGTTTCCCTGCAAACATTCGTTGGAGTCGTTTATTCCAATTTGTGCATCACAACTAACGCTTCGACTCCGCTCAGCGACCAAATGGTCATTGAGCGGAGTCGAAATGATTTTCGTTCTATTTAAGATTTTATGAGTTCAAACTCTTCTATTCTTTTACCAACCGCATATCTGGGAACCGTTTCTTATTATTCTCTTATTAAGAATACGTCATTCCACATAATTGAACAACACGAAAATTACATTAAACAAAGTCTCAGAAATCGTTGCTCAATCTTTGGAGCTAATGGACCGTTATCGTTAACAATTCCCATAAACCGACCATCGGGCGAGAAGGTAAAAATAGCAGATGTTCAAATTTCAAATATCGATAATTGGCAAAGAATACATTGGCAAGCTATAGTTTCAGCATACAATTCGTCGCCCTTTTTCGAGTATTACGAAGATTATTTCAGACCTATTTATGAACGTTCGAACGACAATTTATTTACATTCAACAATGACTTGCATCGCACTATTTTAAAGCTTTTGAAGCTAAAATCGAAAGTGCAATTTACAGATGTATATAAGATAAGTGACGACTGTAACGACTACCGTGTTACAAAAAGCATTTGTTTACAAACGGAACCCAAAGAGTACTATCAAGTGTTTGGTCACAAGTGGGGTTTTCAAAAAGATTTAAGTATTATAGACCTTTTATGCAACGAAGGTCCGAGGGCATTAGAGTACCTCTAATTTTTGAATTATTAATTTTGAATTTTGAATAGAGGAACAACTCATTTGTTTACAAAACGACATTGTTTTACTGTTTACATTAGCACATTACACCTCTTCGCTTAAAATCAGAACTTGATTTCTTACTTTCTCAACCAATTCTAAAACGTTTGATTCGTTATAACCTTTTGTTGAAATAGGCTCACCAATGTTAACTTTTATAACACCTGGACGAAAACTAAAATTATTAAGTGCCCAAACCTTTTGAACCTTGCAAATTCCTACAGGAATAATGTCAATTTCTGTTTTTATGGCAATCATAAAAACTCCTTTTTTAAATGGGCCTAATTTGCCAGTTTTTGAGCGTGTACCTTCGGGAAATGCAATAATATCTACGCCACCTTTTATGTGCTCTAAAGTATCTTTTACACTTATTGCAGCAGCTTTAGGATTACCACGATCAACGAAAATCATTCCCATCTTTTTCATGATGATTCCAATAAATGGCAATTTTGCTAATTCTTTTTTGGCAATAAATCGAACTTGACGTTTTATTGTATTGAAGATTACAACGATATCACCCCAAGAAGCATGGTTACTTAAAAACATATAGTTTTGACCATCCTTAATATTTCCTTTACCAGTACTTTTAATTATACCGCCAACCATCAAAACTAAACTTCTACTCCATATATTTTGAATATATTTATAAACCCATTTATTCGGCAAAAAGAAGACAATAATACAAGACAATCCTGTCCAAATTGCCATAAGAGTTAATTCTAAAACATTAATTATCGCCCACATATATCCTTAATTTTCCACAAAAATAGAAAATATATTGCTTATCGACTGTACATTCATTCAGAATTAACGAAACAAGACATACATTTGTAAAAACATTTGAGCTATGAAGTCGTTAGGCACCCTCTATTTGATTCCAACAACCATGAGTGAAACTGGAATCGCACAAGTTATTCCATCATATAACATGGAAATAATCAAACGATTAAAGCATTTTATTGTAGAAGAAATAAAGACTGCTCGTCGTTTTATTAAAGTTTGTGAAGTTCCTACGGCAATTGACGACATGACCTTTTTCGAACTGAACGAACATACCCAAATTGATTCAATTGAACATATGTTAGATCCAGCTCTTAACGGTTTTGATATGGGAATAATTTCAGAAGCTGGTTGCCCTGCTATTGCCGATCCTGGGGCTGATATTGTGAAAATTGCTCACACAAAAAACATCAAAGTAGTTCCACTAGTTGGACCATCATCAATTCTTTTAGCTTTAATGGCTTCGGGAATGAATGGACAAAACTTTTCGTTTGTTGGTTATTTGCCATTAAAAGATGAAAGGAAGAAAGCTTTGAAACAATTAGAACAAACCTCGAAACAGAAAAAACAAACACAAATTTTTATTGAAGCACCATATAGGAATCAAAAATTCCTAGAAGAGATTTTACAGGTTTGTTTGCCTGAAACCAAGCTTTGCATTGGAATGAATATAACTGGTAGCGACGAATTTATTGTAACTAAAACAATAAAAGATTGGAAAAAGAGCATTCCAGACATAAATAAAAAACCAACGATTTTTTTATTGTATTGCGAATAGAACTCAATCGAACGAAAAACCAATAACCGTAATATCGTCTATTTGATCTTCATCGCCTTTCCAATTAGTGAACTCATATTCTAATAATGTCTTTTGCATCATAAATTCTTCGGAATGAATGGAAAATAAGAATTCGTGGAATCGTTTGGATCGATATTTTAAACCATTTTCACCCCCCATTTGATCACCAAAACCATCAGTTGACACATAAAAGATATCACCTTTTTGAATTGGTACAATTTGAGTCGTAAAGTTTCCCTCAACAATATGAATACCAACAGGCATTTTGTCGCCTTTAAACTCTATCATTTCCTTATTGTTATTTCCATCGTCCATAGTACGAATTACAAATAACGAATTATATGCACCTGCAAATTCAAGATATTGTTCTTCGCGATGTATGACACAAATAATCATATCCATTCCATCACGCGAAATATGTTTTCGTGACGATTGATGTAGTTCTTGTTTTATACGTTTACGAAGTTCTTCAAGAATTTGCGCAGCTGGAATTGCTTTATCATCATGTAAAATATCATTAAGCATTGATATGCCCAATAGACTCATAAATGCACCTGGAACACCATGTCCAGTACAATCGGCTAACACTAGATACTGAACATGTTCATGCTTTTTTACCCAATAAAAATCGCCACTCACAATATTTAACGGTTTGTAAAACACAAAATGATTCGGTAAAACTTGTTTAATATCATCTTCGATTGGTAAGATAGACTCTTGAATTACTTTTGCATACTGAATACTTTCAGTAATAAATTGATTTTGAGAAATTGCTTTAACTCGTTGTTTCTCTATCACTTCATTCTGAAGTTTTAATTCTTCATTTGCATTAGTCAACTGTATGGTTCTATGATCGACCAATTTCTCTAAAATGACATTTCGTCGTTTGTAAACAACAATTCTTTGAAGAATAAGACCAAATATCAAACCAACAACTAACACTTTAAACCACCAGGTATCCCACCATGGTGGAAGAACAATTATGGTAACCGATGTTCCTGTCATATTCCAAACACCATCACTATTGCAAGCTCTCACTTTGAATACATATGTACCTTGTCTCAAATTAGTAAATGTTGCTTTATTTTCGCTGCCAACATTTTGCCAATTATCGTTGAAGCCGTCTAGTTTGTATGCATATTGCACTTTGTGCGGTGCGGATAAATCGAGTCCAATGTAACAAATTGAAAACACCGATTGTGAATAGTTCAAGATAATTGTATCGGTTAAGCTTATATCCTTTTTTAATGGAGATTCCTTTGCGCCTAGTTTTTGCGATCGACTGAACAATTGAAAATCGGTTAAATAAACAGATGGTGGAATTCTGTTTTGTATAACAATGGTCGGATTAATGATTGAAAAACCTTGCAACGAACCGACATAAATATTTCCGTCAGAACTTTTCATAATAGCATTTGCAAAATATGCATTGCCTGGTAATCCATCTTTTACATCATATCGTTTCACATAGCCCGTTTCATAAGAAAATTTTATAATTCCATTGTCGGTGGTCATCCAGAGAAAACCATCGTTTGATTCAATTACTGCATAAATATTATCACGTATTCCAAACTTTTCGCTTGCATTTTGAAAGATTTTCGTTTTCTCATTATATAAAGCCAAACCTTCTTGCGTTGGAAGCCAAATTCTATGTTGAGTATCTTCAAAGGCCTGTAATGCATTATTCGTTGCCACATCATTTTTCGAAACAACAAATTCTTTTAATTCTTTGCCTTTCATGACAAACAAATTATTGAATGTTGAAACCCATAATCGTTTTTTTGAATCTTTAAAAATACCGCTCGACCAAACAGGTTTCAGAAATCGTTCGTCACGAAATTGCGTATTCCGAGCATTCGTAATTTTATAGGTATGAGTATTCATCACATCCAAACCATTTCCAAAACTTGCAATCCATAATAACGAATCATCAACATATATTGATTTTATATAATCGCCCGAAATGGAATTTATGTCCTTCACATTATAGGAAAATGTTTTTATAGCCCCACTTTGAATATCATATAATAACAAACCAGATCCCCATGTTGCTAGCCACAATTTACCATTACCCGCAGGTTTTATGCCTAAAATAGTTTTGGGTAATGAGCGATTCAAAATTAGCATTGATTTTATTTCTTGGGTTTGTGGATTGTATTGCAACAACCCTTGGTCGTTACTACCAATCCAAACCGTTTTGTTGGGTGATTCATAAAAGCAGGTTACAATATTGATTGGGGATTTTGAGTTTTCTAGCGTAGGATTGAAATTTACAAATTGGTTTGTATAACGATTGATACACATTAATCCAGCTCCATGGGAACCTATCCAAATATTATTATATTTATCATTTGTAATACATGAAATAGATGTTCCTTTTATACTATATTCCACTCCTATATCGGGAGAATATCGATAAAAAGAATTTTGCTTTGGTAGATAAACATTCAAATTACCATTGACACAAGCTATCCACAAATTTCCTTGTTTATCTTCAAAAAACTGAGAGATTTCATTACTTCCAATTGACGATTTATCGTTTTCGGAATGCTGATAAACACTTTCGATGTTCATATTTCGATTGTATTTTACAATACCAAAACCTTTATATGCAATCCACAATGAACCATTTTTGTCTTTAAAAATAGTTTGTAAAGTATATTTCGAAGGAACTATTGATTCTTTTTCTTTACAATCGACCAGCTCTGACGTTTGCGTTTTAAGGTTAAGTTTGCGAACATCGCCATTGACCATACCTAACCAAAGAGTATCTAAATCTTTATAACAAGAATAAACATAATTGCTCAATGGCCTTTTTAAGGTATCTACGTTTATCGTAATGGGTTTGAGTTTTTTAGTATCGTAATCAAAGTCATATAAATGATTATGTAACAATATCCATAAATGATTATAACTGTCTGCAATGACATAATTTATATATTGATTTTCAAAAAGAGTAAGATTCTCAAAACCATCAATTTCGGGTTTATACAATGATAACCCATTATTTGTATAAACCCAGATTCTACGTTTGTAATCCTCCATCACACCCATAATAAAATCATGAGCTAAGCTTTGAGATTTTTTGCTAATGTGTTTATAAACGTGAAATTGATTGCCATCCCATCGATTAAGTCCATTCCAAGTTCCTATCCACAGAAAACCTTTACTGTCGACAATGACACTACTAACATTATCGTTCGATAAACCTTGCGATGTTGTGTAGTTGGTAAACTTAAGATTCTTGAACTGAGCAAATGCTGTAAACGATACAAAAAGAATAAAATATGTAAGATATTTCTGCATGCATTTTGTGTTTTAATGTTAGTAAAACGAATATTAATTAAACAGGTTCAGAATTTATAACTGTATTTTAAAATAAAATTTCACATTTACTTTCATTCACCTACACTTTGGCGTTGTTCACCGATTATATGAACAATTTTGTGATAGTAAGCGGTACATTTGCCTTATATAAATTTAGACAAAAAATGGTTGTGAGTTATAATAAGAACTATCTTTATTGCGTAATTGAGACTCATTTACGAAACACAAAAAAGAACAGATTAAATCTAAGTAAAACCCAAAATCATCAAAAAAAAATGACTAAAAGAATTCTTCTCATTTGCTGTATATCGGCATTATTATTTTCACAAAATATTCAAGCACAAACCAAATGGAATTTGAGACAATGTATTGATACTGCTATGAATCGCAATCTTAGTATTTTGCAATCGTCAACAACCAACGAAACAAAACGAATTGATATAGAACAAGCAAAATATCAAAGATATCCGAATTTATCATTTTTAGGTAAAGAATCATATTCCCATTATTTTATTAATTCCGACTTATCGAACAATAAATCCGACGTAATTTCAGGCAATTATGGATTTAATTCTTCAGTATTATTATATGGTGGAAATCAATTACAGAAAAGAATTCAACAACATTCGCTCGATTATCAAGCAGGTAAATTAGACATTGAAAAATATAAAAATGATGTTAGCCTAAATATTGCATATTCGTATTTACAAATCCTTTACGATTATGAGCAAATAGATTTATCGAAAGAAATTTTACAACAAACAAAAAAACAATACGATAACACAGAAATGCTTGTAAAATATGGCAAATTAGCTCAAACAAGTTTAACACAAATGAAGGCTCAAGTTGCTTCTCAAAACTATACTTTAACAAAAGCTCAAAACGACCTTTACATTGCAAAAGTAAATCTTATGTTGATGATGGAAATTCCAGTTGTCGATAGCTTTGATGTTGACAAACCGGTACTTCCCGATTCGTCAACCATACAACAAACAACAGTAATTAGAAGTCAAGATATTTATAATACAGCTTTAAAAAATCAACCACAAATAAAAAGTGCACAAATAAAAGCTGACCTAGCCGACTTAAATATTAAAATTGCAAAAGCTTCGTATTTACCAAGTTTATCGCTAAACGGGAATATTGGAACAAGTCAATCGAATTCAGCAAAAACTGCAGTAACATTTCAAAATTATGCAATAAAAGATCAATTAAAGGACAATCTTTCGTCGTCAATTGGACTTTCACTAAATGTTCCTATTTTCAATAATTGGGCAACCAAAGCAAACGTTCAAAAAGCTGAAATTTATAAACAAGCTGCCAATTACGACAAAGCATCGACCGAATTGCAACTACGTAAAGACATAGAACAAGCTTATGCCGATTATATTGTAGCTGCTAAAAACTATGAATCGGCATTAGAATTTGTTCGAGCAACAAAAGAAACCTATGCAAATGCAGAATATAAATACAATTTGGGTTTAATAACCGCTTTAGATTTATTGACAGAACGCAACAATTTCATTTCAGCAAGTACACAGTTTATTCAAACAAAATATCAATATTTCTTTAAATCAAAAGTATTAGATTTCTATCAAGGAAAACCATTAAATTAGTTCTGAATTTTTAGTTTTTAGTTAAAATAAATAATAAAATAAAATGTCAAAAAAAGTAATATACATAGGTTTGGGAGTTGCGATAGTCGTAGCACTCTTCTTTGTATTTAAACCTAAAAAAACGGCTGCAATAAACTGGCAAACAGCCAAAGTAACTCGTGGAGACTTAAAAATTATAGTCACTGCAACGGGAACACTCAACCCACTAAAGACTGTTTTGGTTGGTACCCAAGTTTCTGGAACAATTGCAAAACTATTTGCTGATTACAATTCACAAGTAAAAAAAGGACAAGTAATTGCAGTACTCGACACCGTTTATCTTGCAGCAGCAGTTACCGATGCAGGTGCAAATCTTGAACGAACAAAAATTCTTATGGATCAAGCAAAACGAGATTTTGACCGTACCAACAAATTGTTCAAAGCAGGAAGTATTGCTCAAATTGATTATGAACAAGATTTGGCAAATTACGAATCGGCTCAATCAAACTATATTTCGGCAAAAGCTCAATTTAAACGCACAAAAATCAATCTCGATTATGCTACGATAAAAGCACCTATCGACGGTGTTATAATTTCTCGAAACATCGATATTGGACAAACAGTTGCAGCTAGTTTTAGTACGCCTACCCTTTTTAATATAGCAAATGATTTGACAAAAATGCAAGTCGAAGCTAATGTCGATGAAGCTGATATAGGCGGAGTTAAACAAGGACAAATAGCTTCCTTTACCGTAGATGCTTTTCCTGTCGATACCTTTGCGGGAACTGTAAGACAAATTCGTTTATTACCTACAACAACAAATAGTGTTGTAAAATACACCGTAATCATTGAAGTTGAAAATAAATCGTTGAAACTATTACCTGGGATGACTGCAAACATTAGCATTGTTGTAGATGAACGCAAAGATGTGTTAATGGTTCCTAGTTTAGCATTATCGTTTACTCCACCATCGGAAAACATGGCAGATATTATTGCTGCTCAACCCGATTCAATAAAAGAGAAAAGAATGCAACGAGATTCAGCTAACGAAGGCAAAAGAAAGGATTTCTCGAAATCGAAAAAAGTTTGGAAAAAAGAAAATGGTTACATAATAACAAAACGAGTAAATTCGGGTGTTTCAGATGGAATTTCAACCGAAATAATCGATAGTAAATTAAAAGAAGGCGATGAGGTAATAACAGGAATTATCCATGAGAAAACAACCTCAACAACTCAAAAAAGCCCATTTATGCCATCACCACCTAAGGGTGCAAGAAAATTCTAAGATGAAAACCTTAATAGAAATAACACAGCTAACCAAAACCTACGACTCGGGCGAAGTTAAAGTCGAAGCTTTGAAAGGAATAAATTTAACGATTCCTCAAGGCGATTTCGTAGCTATAATGGGAGCTAGTGGATCTGGAAAATCTACATTAATGAATATCCTCGGATGTCTTGATACTCCAACCACAGGCGACTATTTCCTTGATGGTATTGATGTAAAAAAAATGAATCGCAATGAATTAGCGGAATTTCGCAATCAAAAATTGGGTTTTGTTTTTCAATCTTTTAATCTTTTAACACGAACGTCAGTTCTTGAAAATGTGATGCTTCCATTGCTTTATAACAAAGGAATTCCAGAATCAGAACGTGTAGAACGTTGCCATAAAGCAATCGAAATATTAGGATTAACATCAAGAATAAAACATCTTTCAAACCAACTCTCGGGTGGTCAACAACAAAGAGTTGCCATTGCGCGATCACTTGTTGGCAATCCTTTAGTCATTTTGGCCGATGAGCCAACGGGTAATCTTGATTCGACAACGAGCAATGAAGTAATGGCTATTTTCCAAAACCTTAACGTTCAAGGGATAACCATTGTTCTCGTTACTCACGAACCAGATATCGCTGCCTTTGCAAAACGGAAAGTGGTTTTTAAAGATGGCCATATTATTAGTGATGAACCAGTAACATTGCAAGCATGAATTTCATAAATATATTCAGAATAGCCATAATGGCACTTTTGAAAAACAAAACACGATCATTACTCACAATGTTGGGTGTAATTATTGGTGTAGCATCAGTTATCGCTATGTTGGCTATTGGACAAGGTTCTAACGATAGCATTCAAAAGTCGATACAAACATTAGGTACAAATGTATTAATTGTAATGCCTGCTGCAATGAGCCAAGGCGGTGTAAAACAAGATGCCGGAGTTTCTCAATCGCTTGTTATTCAAGATGTAGAAGCGATAAAACGTTCATGTCCATCGATTGCATTAGCATCGCCTGTTGTAAGAAAAGGAGTGCAATTAATTGCAGGTGCGAAAAATAGTCGTTCGTCAGTTTATGGTGTTAATCAAGATTATTTACAAATAAAAAATCAAAATGTTGAATTAGGTCAAAACTTTTCAGAACAAGATTACAAAGGTGTAAAGAAAATCTGTTTAATAGGAAAAACAGTCGTTACAAATCTTTTTGGCGAATATGTCAACCCAGTTGGTCAATCAATTAGAATTGACAATGTACCCTTTAAAATTGTTGGCGTACTCGAAGCCAAAGGTCAAAGCATGATGGGACAAGATCAAGATGATGTTGTAATTGCGCCTTTTTCTTGTATTCAAAAACGTTTGCTTTCGATCGATTATATCAACACCATTTACACTTCAGCGGTTTCTAAAGAACTTGTTTCTGCGGCATCTGACGAAATAAGTGCGGTATTGCGTTCACGACGCAAACTACAACCCGATGATGATGCTCCTTTTGATGTTCGTACGCAAGAAGAAATATCAAAAGTTTTTTCATCAATTACTGGCGTTTTGATGATTTTACTATCAAGTATTGCAGCAGTATCGCTTGTTGTTGGAGGTATTGGAATTATGAATATCATGTTAGTTTCGGTAACTGAACGAACACGCGAAATTGGATTACGCATGGCAATTGGTGCAAAGGGAAAAGATATTCTTAGTCAATTCCTTGTTGAATCAATTCTTTTAAGTGCCATTGGTGGATTTCTTGGAATTTGTTTAGGCTATGGTATTTCCTTAATCTTTTCTCATTTCATGAATTGGCCAGCCACCGTTTCGGCAAGTTCGGTGATGTTGTCGTTTACATTTGCAACTGCAATAGGTGTATTTTTTGGTTGGTATCCAGCTCGAAAAGCTTCGAGACTGAACCCAATAGATGCTCTTCGTTATGAATAAATTTGAATATCAAAATCATTTAAAATGAATAAAATTGTAAAAAGAATATTGATTGGAACAGGTATATTGATTGTAATTATAGCTATTTGTGTTTTCGGTTTTGTTATGAAAATGAAAACACAAATGAAAGGAATGAGACCGATTAAAACCGAAAATATCGTTGGGAATATTTATACCATAAAAGATTCATTTGTCAATTTTTTCTTAATTAAAGATAGCAACCAATATATTGTTATTGATGCTGGTATGAATCTTAAAGCGGTAAAAAAAGGATTAAAAAAACTGATGATAGATCCCGAAAAAATTACTGCAATATTTCTAACACATACTGATAGAGATCATGTGGCAGGCATTTCACTTTTTACCAATGCAAAAGTATATCTTGCTCAAAAAGAAGTAGCAATGATTAACGGTGAAAAATCAAAATTTCTATTCATGGGCAATTCAATAAACACAAAAGAATATACAACAATAGAAGATCAAGAAACCATTACAATTGGCAGAACGAAGATTAAAGGAATTTTAACTCCTGGCCATACAACTGGTTCGATGTGTTATGTAATCAATGATTCTTGTTTATTTACAGGTGATGCTATCAGTTTAGAATCAGGAAAAATTGCGAAACCGAATGAGTTCTTTACCATGGACAACAAATTGGCAAAAGAGTCGATTAGCAAAATTATAGCCTTACCGAAAGTAACCGAAATATTCACAGCACACACAAGCTATAGCTTAGATTATCAATACGCTGTGAAAGGTTGGAAATAAATTAAACAATAGTTATGATCTCAGGATTCAAAAAACAAGACGTTAAAAGTCTATCAGAAAATATTTTCAAATTACTAGATAATGACTGGATGCTTATTACAGCTGGTACTTTGGAATCGTTCAATACCATGACTGCATCGTGGGGTGGATTTGGCATCCTTTGGAACAAACCTACAGCTACTTGTGTTATTCGGCCTCAACGTCACACTTTTGGATTTATGGAGAAAAGCGATTATTTCACTCTAACCTTTTTTACAGAAGAATATCGAAATGCTTTACAAATTTGTGGTAAAAAATCGGGACGCGATACTGATAAGATAAAAGAATCGGGTCTCACTCCCCTAGCCACCAATCATGAAACTATAGCTTTCGAACAGTCAAAACTAATTATGGTTTGTAGAAAATTATATGTCGACGATTTAAAACCAGAAAAATTTATAGATACCACCATTCCTGGTAAAATATATCCAAACAAGGATTTTCATCGATTCTATATTGCTGAAATTGTGGAATGTTATACTAAGAATTAGTTGTAAACTTTTTCATACAATTGCGTCTATATTCATATAGATTAAAACTCATTTTGTATGATACACACAATCTTACTTTCGCTTGCAATAATTATCGCTACAGTGTTATTTATTGCAAAAATGATGAAAAAGGAATATATTATTTCTTCTGAAATCATTGTCAATATGCCCAATGACATAGTATTCAACTTTGTAAAACACCTCCGTAACCAAGAGCGATACAGTAAATGGGTAATGACCGATCCTAACATTAAACTTGATTATAAAGGCAACGATGGAACTGTTGGTTTTGTTGCTGCATGGACAAGCGAGATTAAAGATGTTGGCGTTGGAAACCAAAAGATTACAAATATTTTTGATAATTACAGATACGATGTAATTATCCATTTTGAAAAACCTTTTAAAGGCGTCAGTACTGCTTTTACAACAACACAAGCAATTTCGGAGAATCAAACGAATGTTTGTACGACATTCAATACAAGCACTCCATTTCCAATGAACATAATGATTCCAATGATTAAGAAAATGCTTAAGAAAGACATGGACTTAAATATGCAAACGCTGAAAAGAGTTTTAGAAAACGATAAACAGTTTTAAAATATTTTTCGAATTCCGAACCTTGCTCCACCACCAAAATAATAAGCCGATTCAGTAATCAATGAACGAACCAAAAATTGAACAATAAGCATTCCTTAAAAGACACTAAAAAACAAAAGCCTTGCATCTCTGCAATGCTTTCATTCTATTTTTAAACAGTCACTGCCTCTTAAAAAGAGTAAGGCGGCGGTATCCAACTGTCACCGACTTACTTCGTTTATTCGTTATTGTTTTCACACCAATTTACAGCCTCTGGCGTACAGAGTATACTTCTTACCGACATCAATGAAAAATTGCTAGCGTGGACATTCCTACTATTTTACATTATCAGCATCATTCTTTTTTGTGAACTTATATACATATGTTAAAGTATAATTATAACTGAAATTGAATTTTTTTGTTGGTATATTTTTGATTTCATCGAAAATCAATTCTTGATTTCCAGTCTTGTTTTCTATAAAAAAACTATTTTCTATATTCTTCTGTCCATAAAATTGAAAATCTAAACTAATAGCAAAATCTATTTTGCTACTCTTAGACAAATTAATTCCAAGTCGTGGTGTATAATTTAGAATTGTTCCCCAATTTGTAGAATAATTCGATTGAAAAGGAACATCTTTTTCATCATATGTTGAAGAAGATTGATTCTTTTTATTAATTATCATGCCATTAAAATCGAACAAAACAAAATATTTTCCGTTTTCAGATGCTTTTGTATAATAAAATCCAATAGGGAAACGAATGTTATTGGTAGACCATTGTACTGATTTTGGTCCTATTTCAGATGACACAGTTGTTAAGTAAGAACTGTATTTGGGAATTATTCCAATTTTAAATCCTACTTTCTCTGTTAAATCGATACGACACATCAACTCAAAATTCGGATTACTTAAACTATATGTAACACAAAGCGGATTAGTCGATTCTATTTTTTCTACATATTTGTTCGGACTACTGTTTAATTGAAATCCAAAACTAATTCCTTTTTGTGCGGTACTGCTTGAAAAAATGGAAATTGTAAATAATGAGAATAAAAACACCTTTTTAATCATACTTTTTTAATAAATAAACATTTGAAGTTCCTTTTTAATCATAATTACTTTTGTGGTTATTTCTTTTACTTAGTTCTTTTTATTAAAAAACAGGTTAAGTATATGCATCTTTTCAAGTATTAAATCTTCACTGAATTTAAATTTTATATATTTTTTGGGTGATAGTGCATCTTCAATCACAAGTTTTATTAAATGATCTCTTTGTATGTTATCTTTTTTATCTATATAAAGACCATATTTGTTGTAACAATATTTTAAAACGTCCACTTCTGTGGGCTCAAGAAAAATATATTCTTGAAAAATTTTAACAAAAGAATCTGTAGGAAATATATTGGCTCTCCTGAAATTTAAACTTTCTAAATGATTAAGAATAGTTCTTGTCTTTATAGTATCCCACTTATGATATTCTTGTTCAAAATGCTCAATCTCATCAAAAAAAGTCTTAGATTGTTTGAATCTATCATTACTTCCATAATAATTTCTAAATATACGTTTAAAAGGTATAAATTTTCTACTTATCTTGTCTAAACAATAGATTTTCCCTTTTAAAACATATGAAAGATAATCTGTTGTATATACTCTTTTGTTCATATATGTAAAATATATACTAAATACATATTTCCCTTTAAGAATTTTTATTAAACTATCTGTACATTTATAATATTCATTACAATCTTTTTTTTTAAGCAGATTTAATTCGTTGATTACTAGTCCGTGTGGGGCTTTTGTTACTATATATTGAGGAATAACAAAATAATCATCCACAATTGTTTGTGAAGAAACAATTATGGGTATTATTTGAATAATAAGACTGATTATCATTTTCATTTTTAATCGATTTATTCGTTTTTCATAAATTATTTGGTATAAATATATTTATCTGCATTTGCAGAAAAATGGAAATACTTTCTTCTTTGTAAACGACCATATGCAGGATCAAGGTAAATTACTTCTTTTTCTGAATCATTATAACCAACAATAACGACAGCATGAGACATATACGCACTATTTTTATTTACATTTACGATTAATGGTATACCAGAATTAATAAACAACTCAAGTTTACTTAGTTTATCAATATTCGCTAATTGTGATGGGTTATAATTATTCATTAAAGATAGCATATCATCTGAACTTACTCCATCTCGATCATAATTTGCACCATTTTTAAAATGTTCCTTATAATTCCTTTCAATATCAGATGAATTATTAGTACATCCAAGTATAGAAAGAACATATTCCATTGCTGTCGGAAAACAACTCATTTCGCTATTTTGAATATTCATTGTTCCGATAGTTCCTTTACTTCCTGAGAAATATACATCACCTTCTTTATCATTAAAAGTGTCATAGTCCCAAATCTGCCCTACAGACCCATTATCTGATATTTTGTATTGTTTAGCACTTTTCATATTATTTAAAAGTTCTAGCCTTTTTTGACCAATAGTCCTTTGGGGATCATGACTCCATTGGTTAAACATTTTATTATTAAATGCACCTATAAAAGATTTATCATATGCTCGATCCATCGGCATACCTGAAAGTCTATTTATATAGTATGAAGGATCACATCCGCCCATATATAATTCATCTCCGACTTTCTCTGCTATATTATTAATAATAGGTGCTACAGCAATAGCTGCAGCAGTTATTGTTTTTGCAACACCAACAGCTACACTTGCCACATTATTAGCCACACTACTAACGGCATTTGCAATTTTCTTTAACCATTTACATTTATATCCACTAGGATCCGTATACATGAGTGGGTTATTCAAACAATAAGAATAACGGTTGTAGTTTTGAGCATCGGTAGGGTCTTGAACGTATGGGTCAGGACTGATGAACCGTTGTAGATAGGGGTCATAAATACGTCCGTTCATATTGATAAGACCAAAAGCCGACATGTGTTCTTGACCTGTGTAACCATGGTCGAACCGTGGTTGTAAGGCTGCCAAATTATTAGTAGGGCTAGCAATTCCAACAGATTTAAGATACCACGTACTTACTTCACGAGCTCGTCCCCAAGCATCGTAACTATAACGATTAGTTACTGTTCCTGCTTGGTTTGAAATAGCAAGCCATGAACCTTGATTATCGGTATGGATATAAAATGTTTGCTGTACACCAGCACTATCTTGCCAAACAGCACAAACACCAGTAGGAGCAGTAATTATTGTTCGTTTATAGGTATTTGTACCAGAAGCATTGTAACCAAACTCACTTGAACCAACATATACTTTTGTACCTTGCAGTGTACTTCCTGTTTTGAGATCGAGACGGAAACGATTACCATCTGTGCCATACGTAAATTCATCACGATAGGTACCATTGTCGATGGTTAGCGTTTTGTTTTCAATGTTATAAGTACTAGTGCATGATAATGAAGCCGAACTACCTGTTGTCCCCGCAATACCATCGACACTACTTACTGCATGGGGTTGAGGAGCATTATAATTATAATTTCCAGCTACCGAGCTGGTTTTTATATTACCATTTGGTTCATAGGTATATTGATGGAGATACTGTGGCTGACCTGTAATACCATCACTTTTAAGGCGGTTTTGTGGGTCGTATGTGAAATCTTCCGATAGACCGTAGAGACCATCGGTACGTTTGGTTAATTGTTTTGATGCATTGTAAGTATATCCTAGATTTTGTATACTTGTTGGAGTGGAAGCAGTACCTGTCTTGATGGCTGTCATCATACCATCAGTGCCATATTCTAGCTTGGTGATAAGACTATTACCTAAGGTGAATTGTGTCCACTGATTACCTGTATTAGCCGTGTTTCCAGTCCAAATATTACCACCAGCAGCATTGTCTATTCGTATTAGGTTCCCTACAGCATCGTATGCATATTTCAAAGAAAGTCCTGTTGGATAATTCACCGAAGCTAAACGTGCTGTGGCAGGATCATATGCAAAAGTGGTTGTAAAGTTAGTGTTTGCTGCACCTGGCGTAACAGCACCACTCGTTGTAGACGTAAGTGGACGTGTTAAAGCATCGTAAGTAAAAGACTCTGTAACACCATCACGAGTTACACTTTGAATAAGCCCAAGCGAGCCAGGCGAATTTGAATAAGTATAGCTCAAATTCATACCTGTTCCAGAAATAGATTGAATCCTTCCTAATGCATCGTAGGCATACGTTGTTACCTGACTTTTAGCATCGGTTTTAGTAAGAACCTGTCCGAAGTTGTTATAAGTATATGTCGTTGTACCAAGATCTGGATCGGTAAGAGTTAATTGGTTCTGAGTTACGGGGTCGTAGGTCATACTCGTAACCTTACCCATTGTAGTAGAACTTTTAAGTTTCCCTGAAGGGAAATAGTCATATTCAACTAAGCCGTTAGTTCCATTCGTTTTAACAAGGTTTCCTGAACCATCGTAAGTGCTTGTACTAGTGGTATTATCTTTAAGGTCTGTTTCTGTTACTGAATTACCACTGTATGTGTATTGTAAGTCAATACCAAAATCAGTACTTGTTTTTTTTGTTATTCGACCTGAACAATTTGTCGTTTCATATTCGTAGCTCAAAGTTCTGCCAGCATTATCAGTTTCTGATAAAAGTAACCCATTGGTATTATACGAATACGTTTTGGTCATAAGTACACCATTTAAACCGAGTACGGTTTCTTTACTGAGTTGGAATTTATTATTATAATAGCGAGTTTGTATGTTTCCGTTGCTCTCGGAATGTTTGCTATAGTATAAGCCATTGCCAGAGTTGTCCCATCCTAAGTCATCTGTCATTTCGATTCCATCGGGCATTGTAACAGTAGTTACAAATTTGCCTCCATCGCTATTATATGAATAATTGGAAGATAAATTATTATAATTCATTGTTGAAAGAGGTGAACCATCTGACGATTTATACTGGGTTCGTGAAGTGTAGCCACGAGGATCGGTATAACTGGTTACATATCTACCATAAGTATCATACGTCCAGCTACTGCTTCTACCTGTTGAACTTCCTGTTGGTGTTACTGTTGCTGCGGTTGCATTACCATAAGAATCGAAGCTGGTAAATGCTGTGGTTGTAACTTGATTGGAAGATGAAACAACCCGCATTGGATAGGTATTGTCGTAGGTGTAATTTGTTGTCCCCGTGAACGACTCTCCTTTTGTTCTCGTAGCTGTAGTCTGGGTAAGTTTGATTTTGTTATCCTGTACTTGTGTGTAATTGTTGGTATTTGTATATGTCCAACCATCAACAGTAGTTGTAGTTGTAGCAGGCACACCCAAATTTGCATCGAAATTTGAAATATCAGATGTTGTTGTTGCTCCTGTTAAATTATTTGTTGTTTCGCTGTGGGAAACAATTGGATAAAATAATTTTTTCGACATGTCTCCACCTTTTGCTTGTGCTGTGTATGTGGAAGTGGACAGGGCAGTACCATTACAACTTTTTACAACTCGACTATCCATCCATGGACTCAAACAGGTAGTTGTACCATTGCTAACAGACAAACTATAAGTACTTGTTATACTAACCCCAGTAATGGCTTCGCTTGCAGTTAATTTAGTGAAGCCCATAAAACCAGCTAAAGAATGCTCATATGCATCAGTAAAAGTATAGGTATTATCAATAAGGGTACTTGTTCCGTTGATTTTCGTTAGATGAGTTGGTAACAACATTTTCCCCTTTATTAGTCTCATTGGCTCAGCTAACGGAGTTGTTGTTAAAGCAGTTGTTGCAAATGAGTAGGTAATATTAGTTGTATTGTTAAATCCATCAGTAAAAGCACTCATTAACAAATTGCCGTTGAGTATAGTATTAAATGCTATCAGTTTGAACGATTCAAGATTATTGCCATATACTATTTGTAAAGGATCAGCAGGAGCTGTTGTTAAAGGTAAGTCTATCACATCAAGAAATACCTCAGTGATGCCTGTAGCTGTTGAAGGTGTATATGTTATAGAAGGTCGAAATGAATTATATCCAGCCGAAAGTATAACTCTTACAGTACCGTTTGTTGCACAAATTATATCCGATTTACCATCTCCATTAAGATCTACTACCTTTATTTTTGATGACAGATTGTTTGGATTTATAGTACTTAAATCTGTAGGTATTGCTGTTGCAGGAATGAAACCATTTCCTTTTCCATATAAAAGATTCCAAGTCGTCGTATAGTATAGTTTATCGTTGATTCCATCGCCATTGAAATCACCAATATACATATTGGTATTAAATGTATTTGTAGTATTATCGGTAATTAGCTTACCATCGAGAAATGTTCCATTCAATTTTAATACATAATCGCCACAAGTTTGTGTGGGAGGACTGACCATTGCACTTTTTAATAATGAAAACGTAGTACAAGCATTAACAAGTATTTCAGGTATCCCATCACCATTATAATCAACGACTTTCATTCCGTTGATTATGTTTGTAAATAAGGTAGATCTCATAACAGAAACGTTAAGATACTGTTCAATACCAACTATGGCACTATTATTTACCATGAAACGTTCTATTTTTCCATCAGCATTAAAATCGCCGTATAGATACGAACAATATCCTATAGTTGTAGCTGTTGTTTTCTGATCGATGGGAGTAGTAACATTTGAAATAGAGTAATATTTAACAATATCATTTACCCCTTCAACTAGGTGAACGGCTATTTCGTCTTTTCCATCGTTATTCCAATCAAGAACCTCAATGTCGATAGGTGTTGAGGACAACGATATTGTTTTTGCACTTTCATTAGAAACAGTAATGTTCAAAGTTTGTGCTTTGTCCCACTTTATAATGTCTGTTGTACCATCGCCATTAAAATCACCAAAGTAAACCTTATTACTCGTGAGTGAACCTAATTGCACACCCGAGCTTGATGAAGAACCAGCATCAATCATAGGTAGAATAATATTAGTCAAATCGGTAGAACCCCAGTTAATAATCGTTGGATTGTACACAACTCCTTCATCAACAACCGATACTTGGTTAAGTTTATTATATATCCCATCGCTAAAATATGAAAAAGTATATTCTTTTGACATATTACCTTCGCTGTAAACTCTTATTGCATCAAGACGTAATGTTTGTTGTGTTGAATAACCGCCAATATAGGTAATATTGGGATCATTTCGTCTACTGTAAGCGAATTTAATACTATTATAGCCTGAAATAGTCCCATGTCCAGTATATTTTATTTCATCAATTCTGTTTTCGCTACGACTAGCATCAGCCAAATAAGAATAATCTATATAATTTCCATCAGGATCGGTAATGCGATTAATATTCCATGCAACAGGTGATGGTGCTCCAGTAGGAGTAAAACGTGATGTTGTTGTTAATCCATATTGTATAACAGTACCTGATTGGGTTGTAAGAGTAAACCCTGTACCATTAAAAACAATTTTGGTGTATGGATTATTTTCTGGTGAATATGTATTTGTTCCAACAAGAATAAGGCGTTGACCGTCGAGGCTTAGAGCATCCGATGTGTCAAATTGAACTGGACTAGTTGTATTGTCATAATATATGTTCTTTGCTGTTCGGGTGATTGATGAAATTCCTCCTAAGTGCCAATTCCAGCCAAGTAAACCATTTCCACTTCGGCTTTTGTAAACAATATGAAGATCAGGTTGCATTCCTTTAGTTCCAGAAGCAATGTTTACAGGAATATCATATCCCATTTCTCCATCTGGTCCTACAGTATAGTCACCATTAATTGTTCCAGGGACACATGTTGACGTATTAAGGGCTCTAGTTGAGCCATCAATCGGTGTACTAAGATTTGATGATAATGGAGTAACTGAATTGTCTGTTTTAATAGTAAAAATATGTGTCGTTGGACTTACCAAAAATCCAGGATTAAGAGTAATCATATCGCGGGCTTTCATTGTTTGATCGGCCGTTGCATAGTTCGTTATAATCGGACAGGTAGAAATCGAACCAGTTGAAATCGTAGTCTGATTATCGAAATTACATGTTTGCGAATAGCCTTGAGTTATTGATAATAACGCAGTGACCAAAGGAATAATATATTTATTCATTGTTTCGTAATTTGAGAATTAATTTTTTATGATGGTATATGTTTTCACTTGCGTACCAATTTGAATGGTCATTACATAGTTACCATTTGACAACGATTGCAGGTTAATATTGTTTAACTGTTCAAGCGGACTTTGTTGTAAAACTTTTTGACCGTTTATGTTATAAACAATAATCATATTGCCTATTGAAGACAATTCCGATTCCGAAATGCCTGAAAATTGTATTAATAATACTCCATGAGTAGGATTAGGATAAACTGTAATTTTTGTTCCTGACAAAGAATCAATACTAGGTTTAGTATATCCTTGTTGTGGAATGATAGTCGTATCGTTTTTAGCAATTGTTTGTGATGACAATACTTCACTGGCACTTAACAAATCGCTTTTGAGTGACGTTTGTAACCATACAATGGTTGCCGTGAGGCGATTGCCATTAGCATCGTAGGTATAGCTCGCATTAAACGCTTGCGAATGTGCTGCAATTCCTAATGCCAGCACTATGAATGATAAAATAATTTTTTTCATCTTTTTATATATCTAAATATGTGTTTCGATATGAAATCAAAACTATTTCTTTGATGACTGAAGTTTTAGTGCTTCAATTTCTTTTTGTTGTTGAATCATTTCTTTTTGTTGTTGAATCATATATAAGGTTAATTCTTCAACTTTCTTAAGTAAGGTAGCATTCATTTCTGAAACATTTATACCATCTTTTACCACTTCCGATTCTGAAGGTACTTCTGGTAAATGATTATTTGCCGATATATATGCTTCAACTTCTTGTAATGGACGTAATTTATAATCTTTATTAAACACATAATCAGCCCATACACTTGTTTTTACTTGTATTTGTTTTGCTAAAACAGTTGTTGGAGTAATTCTTAGCATTGCATTTCCATTTACAGAAGCATCTGTAACCGTTTGTGAAGTAGTAGTATTTGTTGAAGCAATAGACGTAAAGACAATATCACCGGCAGTTGTTGAATACATTATTCCACCACCATTTCCGGTACTTGTATTTGCTAATGCCCATGTTCCAGCTGACACATTTCGTAAAGCATTAAAACCTAAATAGCCATTCCCATTTGTTAAGGCTATTCCAATAGCACTTCCTGAAAATATGTTTCCATTAATTCCAAGAGATGTTGGTTGACTAGTAGAACCAATAGTAGTATTTCCGGCATTTGAAACCGAGAAATATGTACCTGTTATATTACTCATTATCAATCCTCCCGTATTCGATATTGTTGTACTATAATTTGCACCTTGACAGCCATATGATAATGATAAACCTGTTGAATTTAATGAAGATGAATATGACTGATTACCAATATTCATTGAATTAACACTAATTCCAGTTGTTGAAATTGTTGAAGCAAATCCGGTTCCTGATGCTGGTGTAATTTGAACTGTTCCATTAGAGATTAATGAACCTACTGTGGCTGCACCTGTTGTTGTTAATGAACCTACAGTAGCTGCACCTGTTGTTGTTAATGAAGCTGCTGTAGCTGCACCTGTCGTCATTAATGAACCTACTGTGGCTGCACCTATTGTAGTTAATGAACCTACTGTAGCAGCACCTGTTGCTGTTACTGTAGCTGCTGTAACTACTCCAGCTGATGAAACTGAAAAAGGAGAACTTGCACATCCATTGCAAGTGATTGAAATTGCAGGAGAAGAGGGATTATATAAATTCAAACTACTTATGCCATATGTTGCCATCGGATTACTTGAACCGCCTGGATTACCTACACTAAATACTAAACTTGATTTTGTTAATGATGCTGTTCCATTTGGATAACCTGAACCATTATTTTCGATAAGTGTAAAACCAGTATTATTTAGAGTAAATTGATTTCCCGTTCCTGTTAAAGGTTTTAAAACTATGTTTGCATTCCTAGATACAGAAATTGTAGGTGAAGGTGTTGCTTCAATCCATGCATTTTGTGCATTACTTGTAAAATACGCTCCCAATGCTAAAAGAGCAACCATTATTTTTTTTGTTTTCATTTGTTTCTAATATGTATCATTTTTGCCTACTCTTTGAAAAGCTTTTCGACAACCGCTTATATCTTCTACTTTACTAACAAGCATTTTTCGACTTACTCCCGAAAAAATGAAAGTTTTTTTATTAACAATTTCTATATAGTTTATGTTTTGCAAGTCTTGTGGGGTTCATGTTCGTTTTTATTTTTAAGTTCATTTCTGTTTTTGTTTACATTGTTTAAACCTTTGCCAAAGTCCAAAACTTTCGGAAATATTTGTTTGTGAGTTGTTCCATTTGTTGAGAGAGACATTCCACATTAAAAAAACGTGAAGCATCGAGGTTCATTCTACCGTTTATTGTTTGAAGAAGAGACGCCTTAGTAGGGCGTCTCTAACATTATGCTAATTATTTTACCACTTCGCTCACCGGATTACTCCATTCGCTTTGTCCGCTTAACGTGATATATGCACAACGAAACCAATATTTGGTAATGGGAGTAAGTCCCGTAACCAAATACGACGATTGCACACTAATACCTACTTGGTTCCACACAACTCCATCAACACTACTTTGATATACCCACGATTTAGCATCTGCCACTTTTTGGTGTTTCAATTGTATTTCGCCTGAGTGTTCGCCATTGCTAGCCATAAAATCGGGTATTGCAGCATAAACTGGTTGTTTCGAAGCTTCGAAACCCGAACTTAGAATAATGGTTTCGTTACCATTGGCAATGCGTTCCACATACATAGCCTGCTTGCGAAGCAACTCTAACAAGGCTTTTTGAGCTTGATACATTTCGGCAGTTTGTTGCTTGCCACCACCTTGTGCAGCATTATACTTTGTTTCGAGGGTGGTAGCCGCAGTTAGTATGGCTGCATACAGCACATCGGGCGTTACAAATACAGCAGCGTTTGCAAGCATTTTGGCTGCCGTGTTGCGAGCCAACTCAATTAATTGTAATACCGAAAGAACGGCATAGTTGATAATTACTTTTACTCTTCTCATGATTTTTTAGTATTTAAAGGTTAGAAAATACAGGGTTTTGGTTTATTACTATATAAAAGTATGATGGATAACACAGCATTGAAATCGGCAGAGATGTCATCGGTATTGACACACAATTGAGGATATCGACAACAATTGGTACACGAAAAAACACTAACCATATACCGATAGATGCTGTTGATATATGGTTTACCTTTTTCGGTATACCGATAGAAGCTAGCCGTATATGGTTTACTGCTACAGATGTACGGATCGAACTTTTTTGTATACACCTTGATTTTTTTTGTATACCGATAGATTCTATCCGTACATGTTTTACACTTTTTTGTACACCGATAGAAGCTAGTCGTATATGGTTTACGCCTAAAGATGTACCAATAGAACTTTTTTGTATATGCTTTGGTGTATTGTGTATACCGTTTGCTCTGTCTTGTATATACCTTACAGATATACGTATACAAGCAACAACAGAACGAAAAAAGGTAGCGAAAAAGCGTTGAAAAGGAAAGTGTATATAAGGAGATATTATTGTATTGTATTGTATTGTATTGTATTGTTAATAAAATAAGCTAAAATACCAAACAAATAGGCGTTTTTTTTGATTATCTTGTTATTATTATACATTAATACGTTTTGCGTTAATTTTATATATTTACTCAATTTTGCGACAAAGATAATAGCATTTTTTATTTTACAAAATAAGAAGAGTAAAAAGATATAAACCGTCAGGGATATTATTGCAATATTAGTAGTGTCTACTAAAAATGCTTCTAATCCATATTATCAAAGGGATATTGTTCGTCAGTACCAAACAATATCGTCCATTATAATCGAACAATATCATCCATTTAGAATGAACGATTTATATATAATAAAAAAGCTCGACTTTTCAGCCGAGCTTTCATGTACGTTTTACTTGAACGTACTTAATTCTTCTTCACAAAATAGCCATTACTAGGAACAATATTCGTTAAAGAATTTGCCGTTCCACCTGAAACATAAAAACCTGAGAAATTCTTTACCGTGCTAATCTTCGTAATATCGAAAGCCGTTGCAATAGCTGTTGATGCTTGATAAATACATCCAACTAAATTCCAGCCTGTTTTCATATTTCCCAAAACTTTAGTCGCAGTAAAAGCAGATGGCACTCCTGTAAGAGAAAGTGTTCCTGTGGCTTTCATATTTACTAGATAACCTTTCCCCTGTTCTATCGATTTTAAACTATTCAAAACTGCTGAAGCATTTGTAGTACTATAAAAAGCATCGGCTGTTTTAATTTCTTTAACATTAGTCATTACACCATTGAAAACCGTTGCGATTGAGCTATCAGTTGGAACCACATTAAATGAAACTAAATTCCATCCAGCTACAAGTGCTATTGACTGCGTAACCGTTGTTGAACCTGCTGCCAATTTTAAATCTCCAACATTTGTCAATACTTGATAATCGTTTGCATCGCCCATCCACATTACTTGATTACTTCGGGTAGTACCACCATCACAATCATTTATTGCAATATCAAAGCCATAAATAGTTGCTGTATTCGGTGTAATTCCAAAACTATTTGACCAAGGAATAGCAAATTCCATGGTGTAACCACCAGTAATTGCTTTTGTAGCCGAAACAACTTTCGATGTTGTTGTCGTTGCACCTGTTCCAGTACCATTTTTTTCCCAAATACTGGTACTATTCATAACTTTAACCCACTGACGGTCTGATGCATCGTATCCTCCATTATTATTATTCATATCGAAATACAGTTCGACACCATCATTATCATACACATTAGTATTTGATGTAGTGATGGTTGCATCCAAAACTTTTACTGCAATATATAAATTATTCGCGTCCCAAAGTAATCCAAATGTTGCAGTATTATTCATCGTTCCACTTGCAACTTTCGATATCGATTTATTTAAATTCCAATCTGCTTCAATAATATTTCCATCAATCGTTGGTGGTGTTGCAACTTGATTTGCCATGACTGTAGATAAATTAACGGCAACAGTAACAGGACAAGTTGCTGTAAATGATCCTTCGATAGTTGTTACTGTTATTGTCACAGAACCGACAGCTATGCCAGTTACTAGTCCAGTTGATGAAACAGTTGCAATACTTGCATCGGAACTCAACCATGTCATATTTTGGTTCGAAGCAGTTGTTGGCATCGTTAATGCTGTTAATTGTCCAGTATTACCAACTGTTAGCGATAAAGTAATTGGTGTAACTGTTACTCCAGTTACATTTATTTTACTAACAGTACACAGTGTTGAATCTTTGAAATTGCCAGTTGCTGTTTTTGCAATAATATAAGCTGTTCCTAAAGCTACACCAGTTACAATTCCAGTTGCATCGACAGTTGCAATATTTGTATTTGAACTTGTCCACGTAACCGTTGGAGTTGCACCAGCTGGTGCAACAGTGGCTGTTACGGTCATTTTGCCAGCTAGAGGAACGGCTAATGGTTTTGGAGCAACGGTTACGCCTGTAGGATTTACCGTTGCAGTTTGCGCAAGAATGTAAGCAATTGCCCCAACTAAGCCAGCACTATAATCAATTCCACCTTCACCATTTGTATAATTACTTCGTACGTCGTTATATGTCCCACTTCTAATTCCTCCAACAAGATAGCCAAATTGAGCATTACGTGCTGGTATTTCTATAATAGTAGTATTTGAAACATCATTATCATTAAGATACACATTTCTGTGATGTGGATATTTTACCGCTTTGCTTCCAAATCCAACAACAAATGATATTCCTGCATTATTGGCACCTGCTTTATTGTCACCCAAAATATAATTAATTTGTTTATATATAAAGGGATCTACACCTGTCGTCTTTGTATACACCATATTCATTGCTACTACAAAAGCTGCATTAGCATTATACCGTAATGTTCCCCATGTATTATCACCACCAGTATAAATGCCATTTCCATCAACAGCACCTTTATAGGTTGATGCAAATAAAGCTAATAATGCTGCAGATTTTGTACTTCCTAGGGTAGCAAGATTGTATGCAGCAATATCATCATTATTATTATATCCAAAACAGTAATTGTGATTAGATACATTTCCTTCATATGATAATGCTTCCGTTTTATATGTAGCATCATTTGTTGCATAATATAACTCTGTACACATACTTGCATAGTCATCTTGCCATTTAGCATTTGCACCATAGAAAGCCCCTTCGGGACTTCCAGCTGTTGCTTGGTTTGCTTTGGCAAATGCATACGCATACTTTGCATGAGCAAGACAAAGATCAGCATAGGTTGCATCGTATTTACGATACACTCTCGACATCAAAGCTAAAGTTGCAGAACAAAAAGAAGCCATCGACGCATCTTTTACATTACTATACATTACGCGAGGTTGACCACCTTCGGATGTTGCTAACGTTGCCATTTTTACTGATGTGACCCAATGTTTATGATCGGCATTACCTTGTCCTTTTTGCGAATAGAACTGGGTTGCACTGCGGGTAGCTTTTATAAAAAAATCAGTAGCATATTTCACTTCGTTAATAATATCGGGAATTCCATCAGGATCAGAACCAGTTCCATCCCAAGTATAATTTTGAGCTTTATAATAACCAGCATAGTTTTGTGAATAATAATCGCCATAACCGGCAGGCCATAAGTCATAACCTTTTAATAACACATACGCAGAATAAAATTGGGTTTGACCAAACATTGGATGATCACCACAATCGAACCAACCACCAGTTAAGTCGTATCCACCATCATTATCGTTATTAAAATCGGTAGCAGAACCTTGGTTTTGCAACAACCAGTTTGAGGTTGTACCAGTCTTTAAACTAGCACGTTGAGCTCCATAAAAACGAGCTGTCATACATTCTGCTTTTCTATAATCGGCAGTTGTAAATACTACTTGCGAAAATGCAATCTCTGAACCAAAAAGAAAACTTAACAATAAAAGTACATCCACACACCTTTTCATTCGACTTAATTTTAATATTTTAAGTTAATACTGAATAAACCAAGGATTCAACCCCACAAAACCAAAGACTATTTCACATAGAACCGTAATTCTATTTGAACGTGAAAATTACAAAATAGTTAAGTGAACGATGTAGTGTTTTCTATTCAATTAATAACGGTGGGACAAAATCGACACTCTTTTGCATCAAAACTATACGGTACGATAAACCGAGCAAAAACAAACAGATTACTAACAATTTACATTCAATAAATATCCGATTAAATGGTTATTTCAATTTCAAGAAATAACCTTCGTTGGGCTTAATGGAACTTAAAGAATTTGAAGTATTTCCTGGAATATAATATCCTGAAAAGCTCTTTACAATCGAAAATGTCGTAATATCAAATGCTGTTGAAATGAGAGTTGCTGATTGAAAAGGACAACCAACCATATTCCAGCCATTTTTCAACAATGATTTAAGCTTTGACGTTGAATATGCTGATATGGCTCCCGATACTGACAACGAAGAAGCTGTTGTCATATTAACCAAATAACTTTTTCCTTGTTCAATATATTTTAAACTATTAAAAATCGAAGAAACATTGGATGTACTATAAAATGCATCGGCATTTTTAATTTCATTTACATTGGATAAAACGCTAGCAAAAAATGATGTAACAGAACTATCAACAGGAACAACATTGAAGGAAATAAGATTCCAACCTTGATTCAATAAAATAGTTTGTGTTACTCCTCCAACTGTTTGATTCGATAACTGTAAACTAGCAACATTTGTCAAATTGTTATAATTATTTCCATCACCTTGCCAAACAACTTGATTGCTCCTTGAAGTTCCACCATCACAATCATCAATTCCAACATCAAAGCCATACAATACAGTCAAATCAGGCTGTATTCCAAAGTTTGACCATGGTATTGCAAACTCCATTGAATATCCACCAGTTATTATTTTTGAGGCAAACTTTACTCCAGTATTTCTATTTCCTTGTTCCCAGATTGAAGTTCCATTTACCACATAAACCCATTGACGATCAAATGCATCATAGGATCCTCCATTTTGATTCATATCACAATAGATTTCAACTGCATCATTATTGTAATTGTTTGAATTTGAAGTTGTAATTGTTGCATCAAGAACTTTCACCCCAAGATAAATATACGTATCATCCCAAAGGATTCCCATTGTTTCAGTATTGTTTTTGGTACCGCTTGCTACTTTAGCAATGGTTTTATCTAATGTCCAAAATGTCTCGTCTAAATTTCCATCTATTGTTGGTGCTGAAAGTGTTTTATTTACAAGGAATAGTTTGGGATTTGCGGTTACTGTTACAATGCAATTTGCTTTAAAAGAACCTTCGGAAGTTATGGATGAAATTGTAGCCGTTCCTATAGTAACTGCCCGAACCAAACCAGTGCTCGACACTACTGCAATTGAAGTATCTGAACTTATCCAAGTTACATTTTGATTCGATGCTGTGGTTGGCAAAACGGTTGCTGTCACCTGACTTTTATTACCTTCGGTTAAAGCTAACGATGTTGGAAATAAACTAACGCCTGTAACATTTATTTTTGTCACATTACATAATACTGAATCTTTAAAACTACCGTTGTTTAATTTTGCTACTATATATGTCGAACCTACTGATAATCCCGTCACAACACCGCCTAAAGTTACAGAAGCAATTGTTGGATTTCGAACAATCCATATTACATCGTTTTGAGCACCCGTTGGTGTCACTGTTATTGTAATGGTTGCTGTTTTACTTAATGAAACGGCTATTGGTTTCGGAGATAATGTCATTGCCGTTGGTGTTACTTTCGATTGTTGTGATAAAACATATGCCAATGCTCCGACAAGTCCCGCACTATAATCAATTCCACCTTCATTACTTTGATAATTATCACGTACATCATTAAACGTTCCTGTTCGAATTCCACCAACAAGGCAACCATATTGAGCATTTCGTTCAGGGATTTCAATTACAGCACCGGCACATCCAGTACAGTTTACGGAATTTGTTGGGACATCATCATCATTCAAATAAACGCCTCGCTGATGGGGATGTTTTGACGAATTTGCACCAAAACCAACAACGAACGAAACCTTTGAACCGTTTGCTCCAAGAGTATTATTTCCTAAGATAAAATCAATTTGTTTATAAATAAATGGATCAACGCCCGTGGCGTTTTTATAAACGCTATTTGCAGCAACTATAAATGCTGAATTACCATTATACCGTAGCGTTCCCCAGGTATTATCGCCACCAGTATAAATACCATTTGCATCTACAGTATTTTTATACATCGTTGCAAATGTATTTAATAGCGATGCCATTCCGGTACTTCCAAGTGTTGCTAAATTATATGCTGCAATATCCTCATTATCGTGATATTGAAAACAATAATTATGATTACCAATGCCCGATTCCATGGATAATGCTTCCGTTTTATAACTTGCAGTACCTGTTGCATAATATAGTTCGGTACACATACTTGCATAATCGTCTTTCCAATTTGAATTTCCTTGATAAAATGTTGAACTTTCGGGACTCCCTGCCGTAGCCTGATGTGCTTTAGAATAAGTATATGCATACAATGCATGTTCAAGACAAGTTGCAGCATAAGCAGCATCATACTTTTTATAAATTCTTGACATTAACGCTAATGTTGCACCACAAAATGATGACATCGAAGCATCATTCACATTACCGTACATTAATCGTGGTTGACCACCTTCAGTAGTTATATTTTGAGCCATTGCAACGGCTGTCAACCAATGTTTATGATCGTATGTTCCTTGCCCTTTTTGCGAATAAAATTGTGTTCCACTCCGGGTACATCTTATAAAAAAATCGGTCGCATATTTAACTTCATTTAAAATATCTGGAATACCATCAGGATCGTGACCAGGCCCTTCCCAATTGAAATTTTGAGCAGCATTATAGCCTGCATAATTTTGCGAATAATAATCACCATATCCAGCAGGCCAAAGATCATAACCTTTGAGTAAAACATATGCTGAATAAAATTGCGTTTGTCCATACATTGGATGATCGCCACAATCGTACCAACCACCCGTTAAATCGTAGCCAGCATCATTATCATTATCGAAATCGATTCCTGTTCCATGATTTAAAAGCATCCAGTTTGCAGGCGCATAACCTTTCATACTTGCACGCTGAGCTCCATAAAAACGTGCAGTCATCCATTCGGCTTTTTTGTATTCGCCAGTGTTGAAAGTTTGAGCGTTAATAAATGGAGTACAGATATATGTACTTAATAAAAGGAGTAAAATTCGAGCCTTTTGCATGAAGAAAAAATATTTCGAAACTATAAATAAGACAATTTAGTAAGGTAAAAACCCTATAAATATGGAGAAATCTTTCAACAGAAATTGAGCAACAAAATTACATTTTTTTTTGTACCTACAATTAGAATTGTAATTTCAAATAGCAATTTAGATTTCGCTATTGATGCTATTTAATTTTTCGAATAAAACAATCGTTTCCACGGCTTCTTTCACATCATGTACACGAAGCATATTTGCTCCTTTTTGTAAAGCAACCATATTTAGTGCCGTAGTTCCATTTAAAGCTTGCGAAGGTTGTATTTCGAGCGTTTTCCAAATCATAGATTTCCTCGAAAGTCCAGCTAAAATAGGAACTTCGAGTAATTGTAAAGTATCGAGTTTAGTAAGTAATTCAAAGTTTTGATCGACCGTTTTACTGAATCCGAAACCAGGATCGCAAATAATATCTTGAATACCAGCTTTACGAAATGCTTTAATTTTCACCGCAAAATATTCTAAAACTTCACTTACCAAATCTTGGTATTCTGTATTTTGTTGCATCGTTTGAGGAGTTCCTCGCATATGCATACAGATGTATGGAAGCTGCAAATCCCCCACTACATTTGGCATTTCAGTATCAAGTTCTCCTGCCGAAATATCATTGACAATAATATCACCATAATTTTGAACTAATGTTTTTACCACTTTCGATCGAAATGTATCGACCGAAATTGAAAAATAGGGAATGTTTTTTTTTATGATATCGATTGCTGGTAATAACCGTTTTAATTCTTCATCAACTGAAATATCAATAGCTCCAGGCCTCGATGAATATGCACCAATATCGATAATTGCAGCACCTTCGTTTTTGATTTGCAATGCTCGTTCAGCTATTGCCTTATTCGAAATGTATTTCCCACCATCGTGAAACGAATCGGGAGTTACATTTAAAATCCCCATAACAATGGGCTTTGACAAATCTAAAACGGAATCATTTAAAAGCATACATACCATTTTTATTACGCAAAACAAAGTAAGGATAAAATCTACGGAATAAAGCGACAGTAAATGCAAAATATTTACACATTTTTCATATTTTTGCTGGCAAATGTAAATGGTAAAATGAATCAAACGTCAGAGCAATTCGATAAGGTTATAGGTCTTTGTAAAGATATATTTTTCAAGAAATTAGAAGATTACGGAACTGCTTGGCGTATAATGCGTCCCGAGTCTGTTACCGACCAAATATTCATCAAAGCTCAACGGATTCGCAGTATAGAAGAGAAAGGTGAATCGAAAGTTGATGAAGGCATTATTCCCGAATTTATTGGCATCATTAATTATAGTATCATTGGTCTTATGCAACTTACAATTCCCGAAGGAACTGCTATTGACATGGATAAAGATATCGTAAAACATCTCTACACAAAATGGGCAAATGATGCAAAAGAATTGATGGAAAAGAAAAACCATGATTATGGCGAAGCTTGGCGTGGAATGCGTGTTGACTCATATACTGATTTGATTTTGATGAAGATTCATCGTACAAAACAAATTGAAGATAATAAAGGCAAAACACTGATTTCGGAAGGTATTGATGCCAATTATTTCGATATGATAAATTATTCTATTTTCGCTCTGATTAAACTAGTTGTTGAACAAAAATAATTTTTAAAAATGCCTCGTCGCGGTGCTGAAAAATATAAAGAAATAAAGAAAATCATTTGGGGTGTACTAATCATCATAGCCGGATGTTTCCTTTTTACAAATTCCTATGGGAAACCAAATTTATCGTGGGAACGAATGAATTGGTTAATCATTAGTTTACTAACCATTTCATGGGGTTTAGCACTTTTTACTTCGAAAGGGAAAACGTGGGCAAATCTCAGTCGCATCTTTGTTGGCTTAGTCTTTACCTATTCAGGATTTGTAAAGGCAGTTGACCCGCTTGGTTCAGCCTATAAATTTACCGATTATTTCGAAACTTGGCATTTGAAATTCATGGAACCTTATGCCCTTCCATTAGCAATTATACTCTCAGTGTCAGAATTGATAGTTGGTATAGCCTTACTTTTCAATCTTTTTTTGGAATATGCAGCTTTAGGAGCTTTGATTTTCATGGTATACTTCACACCAGTAACCATGTATTTAGGATTTCAAGAAAATATCTCGGGCAAAGAATTGGTTCACGATTGCGGTTGCTTTGGCGATGCTTTAATTCTTACAAATTGGCAAACATTTTTTAAAAATATCATACTCCTGATTCCAACTATTTATGTTTTCAATAAACGGAAATTAATTCGTCCAATATTATTAGAATCAAGTGAATTAATAATGATTGGAACATTTGTCGTTGCTGGACTAAGTATAACGTATATTGGACTTGAACATTTACCAATAATTGATTTCCGTCCCTATAAAACTGGGACAAATATTCAAGCCAAAATGCAAATTCCAGCTGGTGCTCCACAACCAAAATACGAATATCATCTCTACTACAAGAACAATAAATCGGGCGAAAAGAAAGAATTTAACCTTGAAAATTACCCAAAAGATTCATCGTGGACTTTTGTAGACACGAAAAATGTATTAATTGAAGAAGGTTACGTTCCTGCAATTCACGATTTTTCAATCGTAAATACAACCGAAGGTGACATAACACAAACCGTTTTAACTGATCAAAGCTATAATTTCCTTGTGGTGTGTTATGACATAAACAAAACGAGTTTGAACCATATTAAAGAAATTAATGCGCTCTACGATTGGTGTAAAAGCAAAGGAATTGGTTTCCGATGTTTAACATCGTCGGTTGAGCGAGATATTGAATTCTTTAAGAAAAAAACAAAAGCAACATTCCCTTTTTATACTACCGATGCCATTACATTGAAAACAATAGTTCGTTCAAATCCTGGATTAGTAATGCTTAAAGCAGGAACGGTAAAAGACAAGTGGCATCACAACGATATTCCAAAAATCGAATATTTTTCGAAATTCATTAACTAGAGCAAATAAGTGTTTAACTAACAATAAATATAACAATGAGAAAAAAAATCGTAGCTGGTAACTGGAAATGTAATACAACTCTTGAAGAAGGTATCGCACTAGCAAAAGAAGTAAATGCAGTAGTAAATACAAACGACGTAATTGTTGTTTTAGGAACTCCATTTATTCATATCACTGAAGTAGTAAAAACAGTAACAAACAAAGCAATTTCTGTAGCAGCTCAAAACTGTGCAGCAGAAGCAAAAGGAGCTTTCACAGGCGAAGTTTCAGCATCTATGATAAAATCGACAGGTGCTAAATATGTGATTTTAGGACATAGCGAACGTCGCGAATATTATGGCGAAACAAGTGCAACCTTAAACAAAAAAGTAGCATTAACATTAGAAAACGGATTAACTCCAATCTATTGCTGTGGTGAGCCTCTTGCAATTCGCGAAGCAGGAACACAAAATGCGTATGTAATCAATCAATTAACAGAAACTATTTTCAATCTTTCGGCTGATGATTTCAAAAAACTGGTAATTGCTTACGAACCAATTTGGGCAATCGGAACAGGTAAAACAGCGACAACTGAACAAGCTCAAGAAATTCACAAAGTGATTCGTGAATCGATTGCGGCAAAATTCGGAAAAGAAGTTGCTAACGGCGTTTCAATTCTTTACGGTGGTAGCTGTAATGCTGCTAATGCAAAAGAATTATTCTCTAATCCTGATGTTGATGGTGGTTTAATTGGTGGTGCTTCGTTAAAAGCTGCTGATTTCAATGCAATCATTTCTGCATTCTAAAAAATAACATATTCCAAAAAACTACCGCAGAGTTCACAAAGTTCAAGCTTTGATGAACTCTGCGGTTTCCTTTTAAAAGAACCTAAAACACAAGAAAATGAATTACTATTCTTTAGAATTCTCCTTAATTGGAAAACCAGAAAACGCTCAGGAGTTGGCAATAGCTTTGCTTTCAGAAATTGGTTTTGAAAGCTTTACTGATGAAGATAATGTTTTTGCAGCTTATATACAAACTGATTTATATTCAGAAACTGATTGCAACGAAACGCTCGAAACACTGTGGAATGCAATCGGCAAAACTGACGTAAAAGTTACATTAATTCCAACACAAAACTGGAATCAACAATGGGAAAGTAATTTTGAACCTGTCATTGTTGATTCACGTTGCATTGTAAAAGCTCCGTTTCATACTATCGAACAAAAGTACGAATATGAAATTATCATAGAGCCCAAAATGAGTTTTGGAACAGGACATCACGAAACAACACAATTGATGCTTTCCGAAATTCTTGACACCGATTGCAAATGGAAAACCGTTGTCGATTGCGGTTGCGGAACAGGTGTTTTGGCTATTCTTGCCAAGATGAAAGGATCTGCAAGAACAAAAGCGTTCGATGTAGACCAGTGGTGTTTCGAAAATACCATTGAAAATGCGTCTAGAAATAATACATCGGATATTATTGTAGAATGTAAAGGCATTGAATGTTTAGCTGGCGAAACTTACGATATTATAATTGCTAACATCAATCGCAATATATTACTCAGTGCTATGGAACAATTTGGAAAATCACTAGCTTCAAATGGAACCTTGATCCTTAGTGGCATATACAAAGCTGACCTCGATATTATTTCGGAAAGTGCATCGAAATATCAATTACATTTTATATCTTTCCAAGAGAAAAACAATTGGATTTCATGTCGCTTTGGTCGATAGATATTGGTTTAACTAGTTTCATATTATGATAAAGAAGTTCGCATTCCTCATCTCATTTTTAGTAATTTCGAGTTTTAGTTTTGGGCAAACACTAAAAAAATTCTCACTCATTTCTGAAGAGTATTTTCTTCAAATGAACGAATTCTTTGCATCAACGGGTGCCGATAGTAAAGAAAATCTGAACCTAATAAAAGCCTATAAAAAAGCTTGGGATGAAGGAGTTATTGGTGAAAGTCAAAAAACTGAAATTTTCAATATTAGCAATGCCCTATTAAATAAAAGAGGAAAACCAAACCCACAATTTGTCACCTTCATTAACACCATTTTAGCAATAGCAAACAATCCCAAAGGAAACACTTTTTTTGATGCTTGGAAACAGTCTGTAGAGTCCCTATTAGCTACAAAATCACTTTTGATTTTCGACGATTTCAACAAGGGAATGATTGATTTATTGAATGAAAACATCATTAATAAAACAGCATCGTGCCAATGGATGACCGATGAACCATCATATACTTTAATTTTTGACAAAGAACCAATTTTAAAATACAATAATGTTAAAATAAAATGTATAGCCAAAAACGATAGTGCTATCATTTTCAATACTTCAGGAATCTTTTATATTCTTACGTCAAAATGGATAGGAACAAATGGGAAAGTAACGTGGCGTCGTGCCGGACTCGGTGAAAACTCAGTTTATGCAACATTAACAAACTACAAAATTGACATGCGAACAGCAGGCTACAAAGCTGATTCTGTTACATTTATCAATAAAACATATTATGAAAAACCTCTTTTGGGAAGTCTTGAAGAAAAATGTGTTGCCGATGTCAATTCCGAAAACGCGTCATATCCGGCATTTGATTCCTATAACAAATTGATTTTCATCAAAGAAATATATCCAGGTGTCGATTACCAAGGTGGATTTACAATGAAAGGTGCTCGTTTCCTTGGTTCTGGAAATAAGGAACAAGATGCAATATTATATATCTACAGAAAAGACTCTGTCTTTTTAACCTGTCGCTCCAAAATTTATGTATTTAAAAAAGATATGGCTATAGGAAGAAATACTTCAGTGTGTTTTAGACTAATGGCCGACTCGATGTTCCATCCTGGATTATTATTTAAATACAATGTAAGAACTCGTGAGGTATCACTCATCCGCGACAACGATCCACAATCAATGTCGCCAAGCCCCTACTTCAATACCTACCATAAACTCGATATGGACTACGAGCAATTGACTTGGCCAATCGACAAAAACGAGATTAAAATGGGAACCCTGAAAGGTTCCATAATCAACAAAGCTTATTTTGAATCGGCCAACTACTTTCGAGAATCTCGGTACAACGAACTACAACTCAATGATGATGTTCACCCTTTAGTTTTACTGCGAAGATATTCTGACAAATTGAATGGTATAAGAGCTTTTAATGTTGATGGATTTGCCGATTTTATGATTCGCGATATAACACAAGTTCGACAAATGTGCCTAACACTTTCATACAAAGGATTTATTGAGTACGATATCAATACTGGAAATATAAAACTAAAACAACGACTTTTCGATTACCTAAAAGCCCGTGTTGGTAAAATCGATTATGATGTAATTAATTTCGAGTCAGAACACGATATGGTTGGATTGGAAAATGCATCACTCAATATAAATACTTTCGATTTAAAACTATATGGAGTATCGAAAATTCAGGTTAGTGACTCACAAAACGTTGCTATTTATCCACGAGGACGTCAGCTGATTGTTAAGAAGAATCGAAATTTCATATACGATGGTATCATCGATGCGGGATTATTCACCTTTTTTGGTCAAGATCTTAGTTTCGATTATGACAACTTTAAAATTGACATGAAAAACGTTGACTCATTAAAGATTAAGGTAAAGAGTTTCTTTGCCGATGAGTATGGACAAAAAAACATGGTTGATATTCAAAATGTAATCGAAAATATTACTGGGGATCTTTTGATTGATGATCCACACAACAAATCGAGTGTAAAGAAATTCCCAAAATATCCAATTTTCAATAGTAAACAACCTTCGTTCGTTTATTACGATTATGCACGAACACAACAAGGAGTCTATGGTCGCGATAGGTTTTACTTTGCAATTGATCCATACACCATTGACAGTTTGAACAGTTTCACCACCGAAGCACTTTTCTTTGATGGAGAATTTGTATCTGCAGGAATCTTTGAAAATATTCGTGAAAAATTAATGGTACAAAAAGATTATTCACTCGGATTTACAAGAGCTACAGGATCATCAGGTTATCCTGTATATGGAGGTAAAGGCACCTTTATCGACACAATGAACTTAAGTAACAGAGGTCTGTTGGGACGTGGAACATTAAATTACTTAAATACAACAACCAAATCACGAGAATTCATCTTCCTTCCCGATTCGATGAATTGTATTGCAACAACCTATGAAATCAGGAAACAAACAAAAGAAAGCGGAGGCACAGAATACCCGCAAGTAAATGCTCAAAATGTAGATGCTCATTGGGATCCGTATAAAGACAAATTTAGTATTCGACAAGTTGATTCAGCCATTGTAATGTATGATGGTCAAGCTAGGTTAACGGGTGGAACCTCATTTACACCTAAAGGATTAAATGGCTGGGGCGAATTTACTTTTGGTATGGGACGCTTGACTTCAAATAATTATAATTTCTTAGAACATGAAACGAAAGCAGACACCTCAAAATTTGATGTGATGGTAGTTGGCAAAAAGAATGAATTTGCTTTCAAGACAAAAAATGTTAGCTCGTACGTCAATTTTAACGACAAAAAAGCCACCTTCAAATCGAACGATAAAATGACTGTTGTTCAATTCCCACAAAACAAATACATCTGTTACCTCAATCGATTTACTTGGGATATGGTGACCGAACAAATGGACTTAGGTGGTGGAAGTTCTGACACAACAAACGGCAAAAATCCTGGATCAAAATTTATATCTGTACATCCAAAACAAGATACCTTAAACTTTATTGCCCCAATTGCAAAATACGATTTAAAGAATTATGTGATAAGTTGTAAAAGTGTGAAATTAATAAATGTTGCAGACGCTACAGTATATCCAGGTGAAGAAGGAAAAATAACGATTCAACCGAATGCCGTAATGGAAACATTAAAAAATGCTATAATTATTGCAAATACTAAAACTAAATACCATAAAATTTATAATGCAACACTCGACATTGCTGGTCGCCTAAAATACACAGGTACAGGAAAATACGATTACATTAACGAAACAAAGAAAAAACAAACCATTCTATTAAATATGATAAAAGTAGATAGTGGTTATCAAACAGTTGCAACTGGTGTGATTACTCCTCAAGATAGTTTTACATTAAATCCTGAATTCAAATATCAAGGAAAAGTAAGACTCTTTGCTCCTAATCCATATCTTCACTTTGACGGTTCAACAATTCTTGCTCACGAATGTGATACAATGAAGCGTTATTGGTTTAGATTCGATGCAGATATCAACCCCAATGACATGTATATCCCTATAGATAGTAGCTTAAAAGATATCAGCAACAATAAGTTGTACAATGGCATCTATATGACACATGATTCAATACATATTTATTCCGCATTTATTGCAAAACGAAAAAACTATAACGACAATCCACTCTTTACAGCTTCTGGATATCTTCATTACGATAAAACAAAAAAAATCTATGAAATAGGTTCAAAAGAGAAAATTATGGATAAAACAGAACCGGGCAATTATCTTTGGTTTCATAGAAAATATTGTCAATTATATGGCGAAGGTGATATCGATTTAGGTGTCGATTTAGGACAAGTAAAAGTCAAAACGGTAGGTTCAATAATGCACAATATTCCAATGAATAAAGTCAACTTGGATCCAATAATGTTTATTGATTTCTTCTTTCCCGATAACTTATTAAAATTGATGGCTGATACCATAAACAATTACAAAAATCTTACACCTGTTAACTTGACGAGACCCATATATAATATAGCAATGAACACCGTTTTAGGCAAACCTAGAACAAAAGAAATCAACACTGAAATTCAGCTTTATGGCTCGGTAAAAGGTGTTCCCGATAAATTTATTCACACAATGACCATTTCACAAATGGATATGACATGGGATCCTAAAACTCGTTCATATAAATCGGTTGGCAAAATTGGTATTGGAAACATTTTAGACAAACAAGTAAATAAACAGGTTAATGGCTACATTGAAATTAGTCGCCGTAAATCGGGAGACCAAATGTCTATTTGCTTAGAAATTTCAAAGAACACTTGGTTCTATTTTGGTTATACGAAAGAAATGATGATGGCAGTATCGTCAAATCCATTTTTCAACGCTTTCCTAAACACGTTAAAATCGGATAAACGCAAACAGAAAACGGAAAGGAAACAAGCGAAATATGAATTTAATCTGGCTTCACCTGAAAAGAAAAACATTTTTGTACAAAACTTCTTAGAAGGAAAAGTAGAAGAAGAAAAAGATACAACAACGAAAGACTCGTTAGCTAAAGATACTGTTGGAATGAATAAAGATAGTTTACCAAGAGCACAACAAGCTCCTGAGCAAAACTTTAAAACAGAAGAAAAGCCTACAGAATCAACAGCTATCGAAACGCAAAAAGCAGTACCAACGACTCCGGCAAAACCAACGACTCCAGTTCAAAAACCTGCTACAACTCCAGCTGCAACTCCAGCAAAACCAACTGAAAAATCAGCTGCAGACAAGAAAAAAGAAGCTGATGATGCTCAAAAGAAAGCCGACCAAGACAAAAAGAATAAGGAATTGCAACAACAACAATTGCGTGGTAGTCAAAAAACAGAGCCAGAAAAAGAAGAAGAGGAATCTCAATAATGTAAACAATCAAGCAAATGCTAAAATAATAGCATTTGTTTAATAAATATTTATAATGAAAGGTTTTGATTTAAAAATAAATCAGTATCTTTGCACACGATTTTTCAAATAAAGCATTTAATACTATTGTAATATGGATTTAATAAAAGTTGTTAATCAGTCGATGGCTCAAGTAAGTGAACATCCTGATTTCCAAGCAGGCGACACAATCACCGTACACTATAAAATTAAAGAAGGTGACAAAGAACGTATACAACAATTTAAAGGTGTTGTTATTCAACGCAGAGGTACTGGTAGTACAGAAACGTTCACAGTAAGAAAAATGTCAGGTAATGTAGGAGTCGAAAGAGTTATACCTGTTAATTCTCCATTTATTGACAAAATCGAATTACATAGAAAAGGTAAAGTAAGAAGAGCTCGTTTATTCTACTTACGTGCTTTAACTGGTAAAAACGCTCGTATAAAAGAACGCAAAATGAAAGCTCGTGTAGTGTAATTCATTTTCAAAACATATTGAAAGCCTCCAATTTTGGGGGCTTTTTTATTTTCTACACATTTCTCGATACGAACAATTTTGACATTTCAGTTCATCAGTTGTCCGTAAAAAAGCACCTTCAACATCAAACATCTTTTCCAAAATAGCCATAAGTCTTTCTTCGAAATCGATATAATATTCAGAAAAATCATCGATTCTTTCTTTATTCACCATTATTGAAGCATCACTATTGATTGCACTTTCGCGCACAAAATAGAGTAATGGTTTTACATTCGAATACTTCGTTTTTCTAGTATATAAATAAGAGTATAAAAGTGTTTGAAAAATCTTCGCATTTCGCTTTGCATCGCTGGTAAACAAAATATCCCAATCCTTACTTTCACTATCGCGTTTGCCTGTTTTATAGTCGATTATTCGAACACTCTCCCCTATTTGTTCGACTCTATCGATATTTCCACTCAGGGCAAGCTGAATCGTTTCGTTATTTGCTTTAATGGGCATTATAATCGAATCAATTGGATATTCAATTCCCAGCAAATCAAATGGTGTCGTCATTTTATCAACTTGCAAAGTATTTCTAACATAGGTAACAATAACATCAAAAACAATTTTCTTATAACCATCTATTTTTCTTAAATATTTTTCTGCTTTATATATCTCTGCAAAGGCAGATTTTACAGCCATTTCAATTAACGTTTTTGAATCGAGTACCTGCTGAATAAATTCCTTTTCAACGCGTGTATTTACTTTTTCTTTATAGATATTTTGCATCGATTTGTGATACAAATTTCCAAATTCGAGTTCATCGGGAAGCTCTAAAACCTCATCAACTTCACGCAATCCTGCTATATAATGATAGTAAAATTGAGCTTCGCAATACAAATATGAATTGATTGCCGATGGTGAAAGTCCTTTTACGTCGCCTGTAAATTTCAATTTCAGGATAGCAATCATTTCTGGTGTTTTCTGAATTTCATCCTTTTGAACCATTTGCGGATGAAGATTTACCAATATATGCTGGTGATTTTTTACAATGGAATCGTCATACATTAATTGTGATACGTATCGACTCATTTCGCCCATCGCATTTTCGTTTGTCTGCGTTGTGTAAATAATCGAAACACTTTGGCTTCGTTGCATTGCCCGATAAAAATAGTACGCATAAATAGCATCACGCTGCTTTATGGTTGGCAAGCCAAACCCTTGACGTAAGCTAAATGGAATAAATGATGATGGTGCCTTTCCTGTTGGCATAATTCCCTCGTTAGCCGAAACAAAAACCAGATGTTCAAAATCCAACAAACGACTTTCCAAAATCCCCATTATTTGCATCCCAGCCAAAGGCTCACCAGCAAAGGGAACTTGTAAACCATTTAAGGCTTTCTTCAAAAGACTAATAGACATTGAAAGTTCATCGATCCCAACTTTACTCAACAATTCGATTATGGTATTAATCGATGTATAGGTTGCATACAAACATTCAAGAATAATAATGTCACTAACCGTTGAATTGACTTTTTCTTGAATATTTTTAGATATTAGAACAACGATATTTTTGATATATTCCAAAAGAGTAGCTCCACTTGTAATTTGAATAAACATTTGTTGTAATAAATTATCGTTCGCTAATTGAGATGGCTCAATTCCATCGTAGGCATGTCCAACAAAACCATTTAAACTTACTTTTATTGCTTTTCCAAGAATAGGCTGCAGCAATGAATCATCTGATATTTCAATGACATCTTGATATAAAAATCCACGAGCTGAATAATTTCGTTGCAGTTTTAACAATGATAATATTGTAGTATAAACGGCAGTAACTTTTAAGGGGAACCCCATAGTAATATTAACCGATTTCACTTCTGGAGGAAGAGAATAAAGCATTGGTAATAAAAGATTTTCGTCGAACAAAACAATTGCGCATGACGATAAATCTATCCCATTTTCAACCCAGTTTTTTATAATCGATGAAACATGTTTTATCTGTACCACCGACGATGGAGCCGAAACAATATCTATTTGTTTTTCGAGGCTAAAATTTTCAGGAATCGTTTTATTTTCTGAACCATGCATTTTTATGTTTTGACGGACAAAATAGCCAGCTTCGTGAATTGGATTATCGTAATAATATCTATCAATATCCCAATAAAAACGAGCTTTATTTTGCGAATTTAAATGCTTAAACAGCAAATGTTCGCATTGATTCATTGCATTAAATCCTAAAAACAAATATTTCTGTTTAGTAAATTGTGTTTCGTTTCCAGCAAGTATTGTATCGATAACCATCCTGTAAGCCAAACCTTCATAACCAATCTTTTCTGATTTTAGAAGCGATGTAAATTCTTGATAAATAGGATATAGTTCTCGCCAAATCTCATAAAAACTATCTTGTTCTGTGGTTAATTTATCGGCAAGAAAACTACCCCAAAACTGACGAATCACCTCTATTTGTTCTTCGTCGAGATACGCGAATTGTTGGTCTATTTCTTTTATCGCCTCAATATTCGAGAAAAGATCTTTGGCTGATATAAAATATTTATCAAGATCATCAAAGTCGTTCAAAAGCATTTCGCCCCAATAAAAAAACTCATCGAAAGTTTCGTCGGTTTTAACGTATTTTTTATAAACGTCAAAGAGTTTATAAACTAGAATAAACGAATCAATTATCGAAATTCCAGCACTTTGTTTTATCAGCTCATTAATGGTTGTTATTTGTGGAAGAAAAATCGGTTTGTCTATGATTTGACTAAAACATTTTTTTATGTGTATTCCAGCTCGTTTACTTGGAACGACGATACATACATCGTGCAATTGATCGCCTTCTTTGGAGTAAATATCTTGTATGGTTTCGAATAAGAAACTGTTCATAGCTATGCTTTAGTTTCGATAAATATATAAAAAAAGCCCGGTTTCCCGAGCTTGATTTTTATTTTGTTTGAACTTGTTTTACAAGTCGTCTTATTTCTTCATAATGTTTTTCGCTTACTGTTGTTAAAGGTAATCGAACATTGTTTTTTACGATTCCCATAATTTCTAAAGCAGCCTTTACTCCTCCTGGACTTCCTTCTTCGAACAATGAATCGGTAAATTCAATCAGTTTAAAATGAATTGCTCTTGCTTCTGCAAATTTTCCATCGCGACATAAACGTACCATTGTTGAGTATTCTAATGGAAATGCATTTGCCGTTACCGAAATTGCACCGACAGCACCAAGTGACATATGAGGCACGATTAAAGAATCATCGCCTGAAATCATTAAGAAACCTTTTGGCAAATCTTTACTGATATAGGTAAATTGCTCAACCGATGGACCAGCTTCTTTTAATCCAATTATATTTGGCAATTCGTTCGCTATTTTTAGAACAGTATCATACGTTATGTTAGAACCTGTGCGACTCGGAACATTATATATAATTACTGGTTTGGGACTATTTTCTGAAATTAATTTATAATGTTCAAAAATGCCACGTTGAGATGGTTTATTATAATATGGCGATACTGAAAGTATTGCATCGACATCATCATATACTCCTGATTTTAATTTTTCAACAACTTCCATTGTATCATTACCACCACATCCAGCAACAATTGGAACGCGTTTATTACCTTTTGTAACAACAAACTTCAAAACTTCTGTTTGTTCAACTTTTGACTGAGTAACTGGCTCACCTGTTGTTCCAAAAACAGTTACAAACTCAACGTTGTTGTCGATAACGTGATTCAGTAATTTTTCGAGCGATTCGAAATCTACACTACCATCATTATTAAATGGTGTAATTAACGCTACACCCGTTCCATGAAATTTCGTATTATCCATTAAACTTCTTTATTATGTTCTACTTTAAACATTGACAAATATAATTCTACTTGAGTTATAAAATAATCGAGCGTATTTTCGTTTTGAGGATCAATCATCATATCATATATCCGAGTATTGCTTTTTTGACGACCAACTTTGTATTTTGCTTTCGACATTCCAGCTATATAATCTAAAGTTACATTATCGTTCAAATTCAAATCAAGGAGTATATCAAACTCCTTTTCGATAAAAAACTCGACTGCATGGTCTTTTGGTTTTCCAAACCAATTACATTGCTTTGCAGAAAAAAATCGAAACCCCGGTTGTTCGGTATAAAGATCGAAATGTTTTTTATTTTCGACAAATCCAATGCTCAAAACCTTGATTTCTCGCTCTTCTACTAATTTATTCGCAAACTGAATAATTCTATTATAAGAATCAATGCTATCTGCAGTAAAAAGCATTCCAATTGTTTTTGCTCCATCCATATCGCACATAACCTTGGTTCTGGTACGACGTTTCAACTTTTGTTGAAGCAACACATTTCCGATTTTATTAAGTATACTCACGTTACAAAAGTACGAAATTGTATCAAATAAAAAAAGACCTTTAGAAATACATCTAAAGGTCTTTTCACTATAATTATTTTTATGCTGTTTTTATCTCAATAGCAGCACATTTCCCATAGTTTTTTTCTTATCGGAGTTTGAAGACCCTTGTCCTTCCCAGGAAGTACCATCGGCGAAGGTAGCTTCGATCTTCCAGATGTAGCTGTCCATTTTGGCAACTACTCCGTTGTAGGTACCGTCCCAACCTTCGGCAGGCGAGCCACCGATAAGTTTATCGGAATACCACATGAGGTTACCCCAGCTATCATAAATCCAGATTTTGTAGGTATCCATGTTATATCCTTTAGGGATAAATCTATTTAATCCTGGCGATTTACTTTCTGGCATAAACGAGTTTGGAACAAATAATCCTTCTTGGAGATCGATAAATATTTGTTTCGTAATCGAGTCGATACAATATTCATTTA
>Ga0302288_1000218_pt1 | contig 52475 bp, 48 predicted proteins | sample III_Fen_N1_1_FD_194549 | JGI IMG/M metagenome (GOLD analysis project Ga0302288, IMG submission 194549) | Peat permafrost microbial communities from Stordalen Mire near Abisko, Sweden - III_Fen_N1_1 | ecosystem: Environmental > Terrestrial > Soil > Wetlands > Permafrost | place: Sweden: Abisko...
AAACGAATTTATTATTAAAATGGTAGTTAAGCATTGCGGTGGTGACCCAAGTCTTGTTTTTCGTTAAAATAGAAAATGTGCATATCAATTCTTTGTGCTTTGAAATTTCTTCCGAACACTAATGACTACAAGTCCGCGCTAGCAGTCTAGTAGTGAAAAAAGAACCAAGAGTTTTAATTTATTGTTGCAAAATAATGCAATGTAAATGTTATAAAAAGCAAAAGAGGAACTATTTTACAATAATTCCTCTTTTGCTTTTTATAGAATACTTTATTTTATTCGGCAGGTACACCAACACCTTCACCATCTGGTAATACAATCTGATTTATAATCGATGTATCGATTGGTGCCATCGAAGTATCGACGGTATCGCGAGGAACATAGCGTGTGTGACAAGAGTATGGTCGTTTCATTCCTTTGAAGTTTCTTGGAAATAAAGCATGTAAAGTATCGTAACTATGATCTCTTAATACCTTTTCCATAAATAATCCAAATATTGGTAATGCTGTTTTACAACCTTCCCCTAGATTCGATGTGCGGAAATGAACACATCGTTCTTCTGCTCCAACCCACGAACCACCAATAAGTTTTGGAGTAACTCCAATAAACCAACCATCGGAATGGTTCGACGAAGTTCCTGTTTTACCACCAAAGTCGGTTTTGTATTTAAATAAATCGTAAGAGAAAAGTGCTTGCGTTGTTCCATAAGGCTCCGAAAGCGAACCTAGAAGAAGTTGTTGCATTAAGAATACCGTTTCATCTGGTAGAACTTTTTCTTTTTCAACAGAAAATTCTTTTAATACATTACCTTCGCTATCGGTAATTTTGGTTACAAACATTGGTTCAATTTTATATCCACCATTTATCATTGGACAATACGCAGTAACCAATTCAAGAAGTGTAACATCGCTCGACCCTAAACAAATCGAAGGAACAGTATCTAAACGCGATTTAATACCTAATCGATGTGCATAACTAATAATCTTTTCAGCCCCCAATTTTTGTGTTAACTGAACACTAATGGTATTCAATGAATGAGCAAACGCATATTTTAATGATACATTTCCACCTTTATTTTTATAATCAGAATTATGTGGCGACCACGATTTTTGTACGCCTTTTTCAACGTAATCTATCGTTACTGGAACATCTGGAATACTATCACAAGGTGCAAAGCCATTATCCATTGCTGCAGTATACACAAAACCTTTAAAAGTCGAACCTGGTTGACGCATAGAACGTACATTATCGAATTTAAAATAGTTAAAATCTAATCCACCAACATAAGCTTTAATGGCGCCAGAATTTGGATCCATTGAAACGAAGCCTGCATGTAAAAGACGTTTCAAATATTTTGTGGCATCTATAAAACTAATATTTGTATCAATTGGTCCATTCCATGAGAAAAGTTTTACTTTCTCTTTTTTATTTAAATAGAAGTTAATCGAATCTTTATTGCCTTCGAAATTGGTTTTTAATTTATGATAAAACCAAGAGTTTTTTACAACAGTTTCTATAAAACCAGGGATTTCAACATTATTAGCATCAACCCAAGGATTTTTATCCCGCCAATGTCCATCAAATTGACGTTGAACTCGTTTCATGTTTTGTGTTACCGCTTCTTCAGCATATATCTGCATTTGATAATCGAGTGTAGTGTATATTTTTAATCCCGATGAATAAATGTCCAAATCGTTTTCTTTAAGCCATGGTTTCAAATAATCGTAAACCGCTCTACGGAAATAATTACCAATTCCATCATATACATTTTCAACATTATAGTCTAGTTTTATGGGAAGTTTTATCAGTTCATCGTGTTGTTGTTGTGTAATAATTTTGTCACGTAACATTATTCCTAAAACAATATTTCGACGTTTGGTTGCTCGTGCTGCTTTGTATATTGGACTATAACCAGAAGGTGCTTTTAGCATTCCTACAAGCATAGCACACTGTTCGGGTGTCAAATTTTTCGGCGTTGTATTGAAATAGGTTTTTGCTGCTGTTTTGATTCCAAAAGCATTACTTCCAAAGTCAACAGTGTTAAGATATGATGTTAGGATTTTATCTTTGCTAAAGAAAAGTTCGATTTTAACAGCATTAATCCATTCTTTCGATTTAATTATAAATAATTTAACGAATGGAATCATTCCTAATAAACCATGATTCGAACGACGAGTTTTAAATAAATTTTTAACTAATTGCTGTGTTAATGTACTTCCACCGCGTGGATGACCTCGCAATGCATCGGCAGCAACCGATGGTAATGCCTCAAAATCAATACCATGATGACTGTAAAAACGAGTATCTTCTGTAGCAATTAATGTCTTTATAAGAATTGGAGAAAGATCTTTATATTCAACTGGTGATCGATTTTCAATGAAGAATTTGCCAATTAATTTACCATTCGATGCATAAACTTCTGATGCTACATTTTGTGATGGATTATTAATATCAGGAACACTAGGTGAATAACCAAACATCCATAAAAAATTAATTTCAACACAAAAAATGTATAGAATAATGATTGTAAAAAACAGTAATGTCCAACGTATTAATTTTTGATACCAAGGCTTACCTTTTCCTTTATAAAATTTCCAACTAGCTTGAAGTTTTGTTTTTGTGAAATTCGAAACCTTAGATAAGACCGATTTTATATCCATAAGTAGTTAATTATAAAGACTAAAAGCTGTATTTATACTGCCTAATGCAACTTCTGTAAAAGTACATATTTTTTCTTTGACAGCAAGAATAATCTGTAATTGATGGGTTATTGTTACGTTGATTTATATAAGAATTAGTTTCTTTTTAAAATCGTAACTATATTTTTTTGTTTATTAATTAATAAATTGCTAAAAATTAGATAGTTTACTTTATTTTAAGTTCTTGTATTACCTTCGTTTTAAGATCAAGAATTCTTAAATCATTTGGGTTAACTGATAAAATAAATTCACAATCGTGTAACGTTCCTTGTAAATCTTTAATATAATAAAGTGCTAAAGCTCTATTTACATAAGCATCAATATAATTTGGATTTACTTCAATCGATTTTGTTAAATTATGAATTGCTTCTGGAAAATTACCTAATAAACCGAATGCTGCACCAATATTATTGTATGCTTCAAAGTCATTAGGTTTCCTTTTAGTAACCAATTTAAAATCTTCGATTGATTCAGTGTATTTCTTTGCTTTTAAATACGCAAGTCCTCGATCATAATATGCTTTTATATAATTAGGATTTATAGCTATTGCATTTGTGAAATCATCAAGCGCTCCACTTATATTGTTTTTCGAAATTTTGGCATTTCCTCTATTATTAAAAGCTTCAGCATAATCTTTTTTGAGATTTATTGCTGCATCGAAATCGCTTATAGCACCGTCATAATTGCCTAAGTTTGCTTTTGTTGATCCTCTGTTGTTATAGGCAAAATAATGATTTGGATTAACAGCAATGGCTTCATTAAAATCGTTTATGGCACTAGAATAATTACCTTCAATTAGTTTTAATGAACCTCTGTTATTATAAGCTAATGATGAATTTCTGTTTTGATTTATTGCTGCATCATAAAAATTCATAGGATCGGAATATGATCGCGTTTTTATGAACGTAAATGAACTCATAATGAGGATAATTGAAACAATAATCCATGGATATTTAATAGTACCATTACTTAACCAATTTTCAGGAATGGAACTAAGTATGAATAAAATTATGCCAATCAATGGTAGGAGAAAACGATGATCTAAATAATCGATGAATTCCTGTTTATAGAACATTGCTGGTAAAAGTAATAGAATAAACCAAAGTAAGTAAAAGAGTTTTTGGTAAGGAAATCTATCTTTATTTTTGAAAAAAAGAATAATCAAGAATATAATAATTATAAATCCTATGATTTCTTTGAGAAGAGAAAAACTAGGAATAGGTGCAATCGAAATTGGTAGTAAAAATTTGGACAACGATTCCAAAATTGTTGGTGTATTTTGAATTATTGCATTAAAACCAAATGTGCCGTTTAAACTAGCTATATCGCCAATTGCTTTCGATCGAAGCCAAAACCAAACTAAACCTGAAATAATATATAAAAAAATAGCGAAAAGCCTTTTTTTGTCAATAAGTCTGTCATTTATGAATGAAAACACGATAAATAGAATAGGTAAGAGAGCAGCTGTTTCTTTACAAAATAGTGCAATGGTAAAAGATATCCAATGTAAAAACAAGAAAATGAACTTTCCCTTATTAAGAAAATGGTATAAAAACAAAAAGGATAATAAGGTGAAAAGTGTTAACATCAAATCACCACGTGCTGGAATCCAAGCTATTGATGAAACAAAAAGTGGATGACAACAATAGAATAACGTTGTTAACATAGCTAACTTTGAAGGAATATTGAGCATTCGTATAAAAAGAAACAGAATACTTGCAATTAATCCTAAAAGTAAAATGTTTGTAAGATGAAACATCCAGTTATTATTTGCACCCGAAAGATGCACATCAACCATATAGGAAATAGTTTGTAAGGGTCGATAAAATGTTCCCTTATTTTCAATAAAAGCATCGGTTATAAAAGCTTGACCTACATTCCTAAAATCACTTAGAAATGATAAATTATTTGAAATTATTCGATCGTCATCAAAATGAGTTAATCCAAAATTAATAGTTTGTAAGTAAAGTAAGACAGGTAAACAAAAAACAATAATAATAGGGAATTTAGATCGTAAAGTCTTATTAGATACACTTTCAATATTTGAACCTTTTGTCGTGTTTCTTTGTTTTGCATTCTTACTACTTACTTTCATAACATGTGACTTTATAAAACGGAAACTTTTCCAAATAAGTCATAATCGCTAGCATCAGTAATTTCTACTTGATAGAAAGAACCAATTTGCAAATCACCTTCTTCGATTAAAACTTCATTATCAACCTCGTAAGAATCGAACTCGGTACGACCAACATAAAATTCACCTTCTTTTCTATCTATAATTGTTTTTAGTGTTTTACCAATTTTAGCTTGATTTTTTTCGAGCGATATATCTTGCTGAATCATCATTATTTCTTCGGCTCTCGATGCTTTTATATAATCTTCTATCGTATCTTGATGATTTATAAAACTATGTGTTCCTTCTTCGTGCGAATATTGGAAAACACCTAATCGATCGAATTTAACATCACGAACAAATTGTTTTAATTCGTTAAAATCTTGTTCCGTTTCTCCAGGATGACCAACTAATAATGTAGTTCTTAGAGCTATATCGGGAACTGTAGATCGAATTTTTTCAATTAATTCTATCGATTTGTCGTGTGTGAAATTACGTTTCATTATCGAAAGCATCGAATCGCTAACATGTTGGAATGGCAAATCCATGTATTTACATATAGTATCACGTTCTGCCATTAGTTGTAAAATTTCGCGAGGAAAATCGTTAGGGTAGAGGTAATGTAAACGAATCCATTCTAATCCATCAACTCTCGATAATTTGTCGAGCAAATCGGGTAATTGTTGTTTGCCATTTAAGTCTACTCCATAAAAAGAAAGGTCTTGAGCAATTATCATTGTTTCTTTAACGCCTTTCCCTACTAATATCTTAGCTTCTTCAACTATTTCTGTAACCGTTTTCGAAGTATATGCTCCTCGAATAAGTGGAATAGAACAAAAAGCGCAACTTCTATTACAACCTTCTGCAATTTTTAGATACGCAAGATGTTTTGGTGTTGTAATAATACGTTCACTTATTACATCTCGAACAACTTCGGCGTTTAAGGCTTTTAAAATTTTATCTAAATCGTTGGTTCCAAAGAATTGATCAACATCAGGAATTTCGTTTCTAAGTTCATCTGCCCAACGTTGAGATAAACATCCGATTACAAAAAGCTTTTCAATTTGTTTTTTCTTCTTCATTTTGCAATATCGAAGTATCATTTCTATCGATTCTTCTTTTGCATCGTTAATAAAACCACAAGTATTTATAATCACAATGTCAGCATGATTTTCTGAATCGTGTTCAACAGTAAACTTATTCGCATGCAGTTGTCCCATTAAACGTTCTGAATCAACAAGATTCTTCGAACAACCCATAGTGATTACATTGATAGATTTTGCCATTATATACAGATTTTAATACCGAAAATTTTTGCAAAGATACCTATAAATGACAATTAAAAAAGTTCTGAGGAATTGTGTGTATCTTATTTTTGATTAAATTGCGAAAAAATATCTAAGATACATGAGTGATATTACATTAAAACCTGAAACATGGGTTGATGCTTACGGTAATTACCTCTATAACTTCGCAATGATGAGGGTTTATAACTCTGATATGGCCGAAGATTTAGTGCAAGATACCTTTTATTCGGCATTCAAAGCCAAAGCATCATTCATGGGAAATAGCTCAGAAAAAACCTGGCTTACTTCAATATTAAAACGCAAAATTATTGATCATTATAGAAAGAATGCTCGTAGCAAAGAAGATAACGTTCTTGATAATCCAGAACATTTTCAAACCGAAGGAATTTTAAAAGGTCATTGGGACGATAATTCTTTACCATTCGATTGGGGTGAAGCTATGAGTACTTCGGCAGTCGAAAATACAGAATTATATAAAGTCGTAAAAAATTGCTTATCGAAAATTCCTGCTCGAATGGCTGCAACTTTTACCCTAAAAGAATTCGATGAATTATCGACCGAAGAAATCTGTAATGAACTTAATATAACACCGTCAAACCTTTGGGTGATGATTCATAGGACAAAAGTTCAACTTCGTGATTGTATAGAAAAAAAATGGTTTAAACCCGACGAAAAACGTTATTCTTAAATTGTGTTGATGTATGAATATTTTTAAAAAATTGTGGATTATTTATCTTAAAGCTACCTATCGAACATGTGGTGAAGCCACATTATTGATGGCTAAAGAAGAATGCGCAAAGCTCACAAAAGATGAACGTAGCAAACTACAACGTCATATGTCGAGATGTACTTATTGTAATGCATATAAACATCAGCACGAGTTTATTGCTAAAAATATGGATGTTATGAAACATAATGTAGAAGTTGATAAATATCTATATTTCCTTACTCCCGAACAAAAAGAAAGACTTAAAACGGGGATTAAATTATCTGATTCGGAATAGACTTTTATGAACTACAATGAAATATGTCTTAAAATAGTAACATTAGCTCAATCTGTTGGTGATTTTTTAAAACATGAAAGATTACAATTCGATAATAATCGAATAGAAACGAAAGGCAAAAACGACTTTGTAACCTATCTTGATAAAGCTTCTGAAGAAAGAATTATAACTGGACTTTCAAAAATTATCCCCGAATCTGGGTTTATTGCAGAAGAACAAACATCAATAGTTAAAGGTAAAATATATAATTGGGTAATTGATCCAATAGATGGAACTACCAATTTTATTCACGGCCTTCCTCCTTATGCAATTAGCATTGCACTTTTGTGTAATGACGAATTAGTTGTTGGAGTCGTTCATGAAATAGTTCAAAACGAGACTTTTTATGCATGGAAAGACGGAGGTGCTTTTCTTAATGGAAATCCAATTAGTGTTTCTGAAAAATCAGAAATTAACGATAGTCTTATAGCAACAGGTTTCCCTTATAGCGATTATACTCGTATGGATCCTTTTATCGAAACTATGAAATATTTCTTTACAAATTCTCACGGTTTACGTCGAATAGGTTCTGCTGCTACCGATTTAGTTTATGTAGCTTGTGGACGATTCGAAGCTTTTTACGAATATGCCCTAAAACCTTGGGATGTTGCTGCAGGTGCATTAATCCTTACAGAAGCTGGAGGCGAAATTTGTGATTTCAAAGGAGGGAAAAATTACTTATTTGGAGGTGAATTAATTGCAACAAATAAGCATGTATTCGCTGAAATGAAAGAAATTATTGGAAGTAAAATGAATAATTAATTGTTTACGTTTACCGATTTTTATTATCGTAATTCGTAATTCATAATTCGTAAATAATTGAAAGTTAGTGTTGTCATATTAAATTGGAATGGTAAACATTTCCTCGAAAAATTTCTTCCCTCAGTTGTTGAATATTCTTCGATTCCAGATGTTGAAATTGTAATTGCCGATAATGCGTCGACCGATGATTCCCTCGAATTTCTTAATTCCGAATATCCTGTTTTAAAAACAATCATTCTAGATAAAAATTACGGATTTGCTGAAGGTTATAATAAAGCATTAGCACAATTAGATTCCGAATATTTTGTATTACTTAATTCCGATGTTGAGGTAACAGCAGGATGGATTCAACCGATTATTTCAATGATGGATGCAGATAAACAAATAGCTGCGTGTCAACCAAAACTTCGCTGGTTCGACGAAAAACAATATTTCGAATATGCTGGTGCTGCCGGTGGTTTTATTGATAAATTTGGATATCCCTTTTGCCGTGGTCGTATTTTTTCAACCGTTGAAATAGATAATGGTCAATACGATACAATTGAAGATATATTTTGGGCTACTGGAGCATGTCTTTTTGTTCGAGCAGATCTTTACAAGCAATCGGGTGGTTTAGACGGCGATTTCTTTGCCCATATGGAAGAAATTGATTTATGTTGGCGTTTAAAAGGTTTGGGATACCGTATTGTCTATAATCCACAATCGGTTGTTTATCACGTTGGTGGAGGAACTTTGCCTAAGTCAAATCCATTTAAAACATATTTAAACTTTCGAAATAATATAACATTATTGTTTAAAAATTCATTCAAAGGGAATATTGGTGTTTTACTCTTTCAGCGAATGATTTTAGATGGAATAGCTGCTTTACGTTTTATTGCAAGTGGTGAATTTGGTAATTTCTGGGCGGTTTTTAAAGCACACATGTATCTTTATTCTAATTATCGAACATTACTCTTAAAACGAAAACACAACAAAAATATATTTATCCAAAACACTCACAAAGAAATGTATAATCGGAGTATTGTGTTTTCGTATTTCCTAAAGAAAAAACAATACTTTGATTCTTTGACCTTTTAGAGATATTCAACTATAGTTTCTAATTTATTGCCTCTAGATCCTTTAATTAATATTGTTTTTCCCTCAAGGTTATTCGCTTTTAAAAACTCAATAAGTGCTTCTGTGTTTTCAAAAACAGCTATGTTTTTATTTGCAGAAACATTCCATTTTCCTACTAAAAAAACTTGTTCAAAAGCAAAGGAATTAACTTGTTCATAAAGTTTTTTATGTTGTTCAACAGATACATCACCAAGTTCTAACATTTCGCCTAAAATAACAAGCTTATGTTCTGCTTCCAAACCTTTAAAATTCGTTACAGATGCTTCCATACTACTCGGATTAGCGTTATATGCATCGAGTAGGAGAGTGTTATGTTCTGTTTTCTTTAGTTGAGAGCGATTATTATCTGGTGCATATTGTTCTATAGCTTCTTTAATTTCTGAATTTGTTAAACCAAATTTTTTACCAACACATGCAGCTGCTAACATATTGCTTGTGTTATAAGAACCAATCATTTGAGAATGGACGATTGTTTTACTATTATTTTCTTCCAAGCTTATAGTAACAAATGGATTAGATGTCACATATTCGCCTTTACAAAATACAGAATTGTTGTCACCATAATATATACATTGAAGATTTGATGATATTTTTCGAAGCAATTCGTCATTGAAATTAACGAAAACCTCACCATTTTTTTTCGAAATATGATCGTATAATTCTTTTTTTGTTTTTATGATGTTTTCAAACGATCCAAAACCTTCTAAATGAGCCATTCCAATACTCGAAATTATACCATAATTGGGGTTTGCTATCTCACAAAGTTCTGCTATTTCAAATGGATGATTTGCTCCCATTTCAATAATAGCAATTTCTGCATCATTTGTAATCGATAACAATGTTAATGGTACACCTATATGATTGTTGAGATTACCTTTTGTGCATACGGTTTTGTATTTACAACGTAATACGGCATTAATAAGCTCTTTAGTTGTTGTTTTTCCGTTAGTTCCAGTTATGCCAATTATTGGTATTGTAAATGTTTCTCTATGATAATTAGCTAATTTTTGTAACGTTAATAAAACATTTTCAACAAGAATATATCGTTCATCTTTTTTATACTCTGGTTCATCAATTATAGCATACGAGGCACCATTTTCAATAGCTAAATGCGCAAATTTATTTCCATTAAACGATTCTCCTTTCAAAGCAAAGAATAAACCACCATTGGCTTTAGACCTACTATCTGTCGAAACCGCAGGTTCATTTTTAAATAATGTATATAAACTTTTAATATCCATATTTCTTCGTTTTTGGCAATAAAAAAACCCATCACTAGAATGGGTTTCCTTATATATTGTTTGTGTTTTTTAAAATCCTTCTGGACTACCAACTCTAATCATTGAGCAACGGAATCCTAAATCGTCTTGAGCTTGTACTTCTTGTAAGAATCGACGTGAGCCTGGAGCTAACCAATATGCTCTGTCTTTCCAACTTCCACCTTTATAAACACGAGCATGGTCGTTAACAAGAGACATCATACCAACACTTTCTTTTTCTTTACCTGCTTGATACATTCTATTTGATCCAGGACCTTTGTCACCCTCTTCATTAGAATAATCAATACTAGATTCAAAATCACCATCTTTATAGTTGATGTTATCTGATTTGCGATAGTTTCTTCTGTTGAAACTTTCTTCTTCAGTTACATCTCTCATTTTAATTCTACCAAGTGAATCTTTTTCAGCGATATTTCCTTCTTCATCTGTTTCGAATGTTTGGAAAGTATTACCTCTGAATGGACGGAATTCATCATCATCTTCGAAAGTTTGTGCACGATAAACATCTTGTACCCATTCGTTAACATTTCCTGCCATACAATATAATCCATAATCGTTAGGCCAGTATGATAATACTGGAGCACAGATATCAGCTTTATCATTTAATGAACCAGCGACACCCATATAATCACCACGACCTCTAACAAAGTTAGCCATCATTTTACCGCGATTATCACCATCAGGATTACGAGTAAAGTGACCATTCCATGGGAAAATACGTCTTTCATAGATACGCTCATCAACAGAGTTTCCAATTAAAGCATATGCTGCGTATTCCCATTCAGCTTCAGTTGGGAGGCGATATTTTGGTAAAAGTATACCATCTTCAATTCTTACTTTACGAGTATCAGCATTTGGATCTAAATCCGTAAGGTCTTGTTTAACATCTCCTTCGTATTGGCGAGCAAGGTATGCATCCGAATTGAAATTGTCTGCACCTGTTTGTTTTGGATTAGGATTTAAGATTCCCTCACGAATTAAAATGTTTTCGTTTACACGGTCAGTTCTCCATGAACAATAATCGTTTGCTTGTAACCAGTTTACACCTACTACAGGATAATTTTGGTATGAAGGATGTCGGAAATAATATTCAACATAAGGTTCGTTGAATCCTAATCTGCTTCTCCAAACAAGCGTATCTGGTAAAGCTTTTTTCATAACCTCAGGAGTTTCAACGAATACACGTTTCAACCAATAAAGATATTCACGATAATCAACGTTTCGAACTTCTGTTTCGTCCATATAGAAAGATGAAATAGAAACTCTTCTGTGTGGATTATTCCATTCATAAAGAACATCTTCTTGAACCTGTCCCATACTGAATGTTCCACCTTGTACTAGAACTAATCCTGGTCCTGTTTCTTGTTCCAAATAGTCTGAATAATACTCAAAGCCACCATTCTCTTCATTATTGTATTTCCAACCAGTTGTTGATGATACTTCATCTTTACAAGAGTTTAAAAACGAAATACCACATACTAGCGCTAAAAGGAATAAACCATTTTTAATTTTCATAAATCAAATTATTAGTTTAAGGTTTAAATATTCAACAAATAAAAAAATATTTTATTATATACCAGGACAATTTATAGCTTTATTTTTTTTCTTTTTTTCAACACAATTGAAAAAATATGTTAATGAAGCCTCGTGAGTATCAAATAATGAGCCAGTTACTCTCCCCATTGATATATCACAATTGTATGCAAATTTAAACTTTTTTTGAATAAAACCAATTAAAAGCGAGAAAGAATCGAAATTTGTGCCTATATTTTGTTTTAGAACAATTCCTCCCATTAAGAAATATTTCGTAATATTTATACCATAATCAATTTGAGTTGACTTACCTTGGTTGAAAATCAGAATATTAGGCATAATGTGGGTAGCAGTTTTTAAGGATTGTTGACTTGGTCTATGTAAAATATCGTATGCATATTGAATTGATATTTTTCTTTGTAATATGTAATTTTTATTTGCTAGTTTACTCGTAGGTTGGTTTATATTAAATAAAGACACTCCAAAATATTGCTTTTCGCTATACGCTAATATTCCTGCACCGATATTAGCTTTATGAAATTGTGTAGATATGATAGGTTCATCTGATTTATAAATAAACCCATATGTTGGATCAATCATGTCGGGATACGACATTAAACCTGTATTTACCGCATGATTTAAATATTCAGCTTGCAATGCTAATTTTAAAGTTACTTTAGAACTTAAATCAATGTCTTTAGCATAAATTAATCCAGCTAAAGTGTTTTTGATAACACCTTTCGATTGAATATCAGAAATAAATGTTACTCCTATATCCCCTTTTATATCGTCAAAATATTGATCGTATGAAGCATTAAATGTTTGATAAACACTTCCCAAACTCATATATTTATTTCTATATCCAGTAATTAGTCTAGGACAAATTTTCGTTCCAGCAAATGCTGGGTTAGTATAGATTAAATTTAATGTTGATTGACTAATATCTGGACTTTGACTTTTTCCTGATATTACAATTAAAAATGCTATTGCTATGGTTACAAACTTTCTCAAATTCTGCTTTAGAAGTAATTGTTAATACTTGAATGAAATAAAAAAAATCAATACTCGTTTAATATGAAATTTTATATCCTTAATTTTGACAAATATATTTTTTTTTGATGAATACTAAATCACTATTTTTCTTCTTTATTATTTTCTTTTCGATTTCTGCGTTTGGAATCGATTATAATATTGATAAAACTATTCAATGGAATGATACTTTACAAGATAAACCAACGTTTAGAGATGCCATTTATTTTAAGAAATATGGAAATACACCTTTTATTTCTGGTGTTTTAGAATTACCATATTCTCCAAATGCAGTTTTTACCGTTAATAAACTTCAAAAATCAATACTCAATTCGAATATTTCTACAAATGTAATCACATTTTTAAAAACAAACAATGTGCAATTTGATTTTGTTGTTGAAAAAGCAGGAACCAAATATCTATTGAAATATTGGTTTCCAGCAATCTTGTTTGATGATGGTGTTGGGTTTTCGAAAATAAATTCAATTTCCTTTACTATTTCAATTACACCAAAATCTGTTTTAAAATCATTAAGTGGACCAATTTCAACTAACGAAAATTCGAAATTAGCTTCTGGTAAATGGTATAAATTTGAGGTAATTAAAAATGGGATTTATAAACTTTCGAAAAAGGAATTATCGAACCTTGGAATTAATGTTACGAAATCGATAAGGATTTTTACCTTTCCCAAAGATGTAAATATTGGGTTTAATAAATCTCAAATTTATGATGATTTATATGAATGTCCAGTATATTATTCCGATGGTGGCGATGGGGTATTTAATGGAAATGATTATCTTTTATTTTATGGCGAATCGGCAGATAGTTGGAAATATGATTCAAAAAATAAATTTTACGATCATTTCTCTAATTCTTATTCTATATCAAATTATTATTATGTTTTAGTCGATGATGGAGAACCGTTAAAAATTGAAACTCTGTCGTCGAATGCAAGTCCTGATATTACAACAAGTTCATATAAAAATTACGATTATTACGAAAATAACGAAAGTAATATTTCAAAAAGTGGACAAGAATGGTTTGAAACAATACCTATTGAAACTATGAAATTTTCATTATTAGATAAAGATGATAATACTATTTCGTTTAAAGTTAGAATGATTAGTGATGAATCTTCAATTCACGATTTGACAATAAATAAAAATGGAACTTTTTTACAAACTATATCAATGTCAGGAGGTGGAAATGAATCGAATTGGATTTCAAATATCAATTATTTTTCATCGACAATATCTGAATCAACTTTTAAATTAAGTATTGCTGATGCCTTCATTTCTTCTGGTTCAAAATCTATGTTAGATTATTTTATCATAAATTATAAAAGTAAATTAACACATGGTTCGAAACAACTTCTTTTTAGCGGAATCAATTCTTTTAAACAATATAAAAATCCGCAATATTCTATTTCATCAACGGGAAATATTCAAGTTTGGAATGTAAACAATTCGTTAAATCCTAAAAAAGTTCAATTAATAGATAATACGACAACAAAAAGCTTTGTATATCCATCAGATACAATTGAGAAATTTGTAGCATTTGCCGATAATGAAAGTTATATTCCAACATTTAAAGGAGTCGTTAAGAATCAAGATTTGCATGCAAATAAAAATGTGAATATGATAATTGTTACTGCAGATGATTTTATTTCACAAGCTAATCAATTAAAAGATTTACATTATAAATCAGATGGAATAGAATCGATTGTTGTTACACAAAATCAGGTGTTTAATGAATTTTCGGGAGGTAGAATTTGTCCGGAAGCTATTCGAGATTACGCACGATATATTTATGAAAAAGGCAATAATAATCTTAAATTTTTATTGTTCATTGGTGATGGTTCATATGTTAATAAAAATTTAAATACAAATAATTCAATTATCACCTATGAAACAATTGGTTCGATTACTGAAGGTGGAAGTATTGTAACAGAAGATTTTTTTGGACTACTTGATGTTGGAGAAGGAATAAATGAATCGGATGATTTTAAAGGAGCACTTGATATTGCAATTGGTCGAATTCCAGTTTCGAATGTTGAAGAAGCAAATAATGCCATAAAAAAAATAAGTAATTATTGTAGCGGGTCAAAAACAAGAGGAGATTGGCGAAATAGAATGGTTTTTTTAGCGGACGATGCCGATGGGAATCAAATAGAACATATGCAACAAGCAAATGAATTAGCAGATAAATGTGTGTCAATTAATTCAAATTTAATTACCGATAAAGTATTTTTAGATGCCTATCCTCAAGAATCTATTGCAGGAGGACAAAGATATCCTTCTGTAAATAAAACGGTTGAATCTAAAATTAAAAATGGTTGTCTTATTTTTAATTATACAGGACATGGAAATGCATTAAGAATGGCAGAGGAAATAGTTGTTGACAAAACAGAAGTAGACAAATGGCAAAATACCAATGCATTACCTTTATTTATTGCAGCTGCATGTCAAGTTAGTAGATTTGATGATCCAGAAAGGAATTCGCTTGGGGAAGATATCTTCTTGTCTAATCACGGAGGAGGAATAGCAATAATTGCTGCAACACGAAGTGTTTATTCTGGTCCAAATAAAGAATTGAATTCTAATTTATTTGATTATATGTTTAATTTAACAATTGAAGGTAAACCACAGTTTATTGGTAATGTTTTAATGTATGCTAAAAATAAATATGTTTCGGATGATTTCAATAAATATAATTTTGTATTGCTTGGAGATCCAGCAATACGTTTAGCATTACCAATATACAATGTTATAACAGATAAAGTAAATGGACTTTCGGTAAATTCAGTAATCGATACACTAAAGGCATTATCGAAAGTTACAATTACAGGTCATGTTGAAGATTTAAATAGTGCATTAGTCTCGACATATAATGGAAATATACATGCAGTCGTTTTTGACAAACCGCAATTACTAACCACTTTGTCTAATGATGGAGGAACTGCCATAAATTTTTCAGCACAGAATAATATTTTGTTTAAAGGAAAAGCAAGTGTACAAAATGGTGTTTTCTCTTTTACATTTATTGTACCCAAAGATATTTATTATTATTATGGAAACGGAAGAATTTCGTATTATGTCGACAATGGGAATACTGATGGAGCTGGAAGCTTTAAGCAATTTATCGTTGGTGGTTCATCTAATAATACGATAGAGAAAAATGGAGGTCCAGTCTTAAATTTATATATGAACGATACTAATTTTGTGTACGGTGGAATAACAAACAATTCCCCAACATTATTAATTAAAGCAGAAGATGATTACGGTATAAATATTTCTGGAACAGCAGTGGGGCATGATGCAACAGCTGTATTTGATGGTAACAAATCGCAGCAAGTTATTTTAAATCAATTTTACGAAGCAAATCAAAATACCTATCAAAAAGGGGCTTTTCGTTATCCTGTTTCTGAATTAACTGAAGGTAAGCATACCGTTAATGTAAATGTTTGGAATATTAATAATGAATTAAGTAAAGAGTATTTAGAATTTTATGTGGAAGGATCAGCAAATTTGGCATTGCTACATGTTTTAAATTATCCAAATCCGTTTACAACAAATACTAATTTCTTTTTCGAGCACAATCAAAGTAATCAGATATTCGAGGTGTTAATTCAAATATATACTATCACAGGGAAATTAGTAAAAACTATTTCAACAAGTTATTATTCCGAAGGAAATAGAAGTATGCCTATTTCTTGGGATGGAAACGATGATTATGGCGATAAAATTGGTCGTGGAGTCTATATTTATAAAGTTAAAGTTAAAAATGAACAACAACAAATTGCTCAAAAAATTGAGAAATTAGTAATATTAAAATAATATGAAGTTTAAAGTAATATTTGCGAGTGTAAATCGTTTTATAGATATTTGTAAAATTTATGATATGAGTCAAAGACAAAGTATAGTTTCTTTTTTAGTATTTGTTTACTGTTTAATAATAGGACAATTTGCATTTAGTCAGAAGACAGATGCTGCGTTAGCTGATAGATATAATGTAATTTCTCATGCTGTACCTTTTCTCGTTATTTCGCCCGATTCAAGAGCTGGAGCAATGGGTGATATTGGAGCGGCAACAGAACCAGATGTATGGTCAATGCATTGGAATCCATCGAAATATAGTTTTGCTAAAAAAGATTTTGGCGGAGGAATATCGTATATTCCATGGTTAAGAAATCTGCAAATTAAAGATGTTAGTGAAACATATTTAACAGGATATAAAAGAATAGATAAACGTCAAACAGTTGCAATGTCTGTTCAATATTTTAATCTTGGAAATATTGATTTTACAAATTCCGACGGATTAGCTACTGGTCAATCATTTTCACCACGCGAATTTGCCATTGATGCAGCTTTTTCTCGTTTACTTTCTAAAGATTTTGCTTTTAGCATTGCATTAAGATATATAAATTCAAATCTAACTGGAGGCGTATCTTCAACTCCTGGAGAATTAACTCATGCAGCTCAAACAGTAGCATCAGATGTGTCTGGTTATTATCAGAAACAAACTAATTTTGGAGGAATTCCAACAGAAATGCGTTTCGGTTTTAATATTTCGAATTTGGGAGGTAAAATAAGTTATAATAATTCTGGAAGTCGCGATTATCTGCCTGCTACACTTCGTTTAGGCGCTGGTACAACTTTAAAACTTGATGAATTTAATGATTTAGGAATTAATTTTGAAGCGTCTAAATTATTAGTACCAACAAGATCGTATACCGATTCTGCGGGAGTACTTTATGGTATTGCAGAAAACGAAAAAACATCTTCAACATCGGCAGCAATTCAATCTTTTTACGATGCTCCAGGTGGAATAAAAGAAGAATGGCATGAAATAATGTGGGGAGTAGGTTTAGAATATTGGTATGTAAAACAATTTGCTTTAAGAGGTGGATATTTTTATGAAGATAAATCGAAAGGCAATCGTAAAATATTTACCGTTGGAGTTGGTTTAAGGATGAGTGTAATGGGATTTGATGCTGCTTATATAATACCAGTAGCTGGAAGTAATTCACCATTAGCGAATACTTGGCGAATATCTATTACATTTGATATTGACAAGCCAAAAGTTCAAACCCAACCACAAAAAATTTAAAAAAAAAGTGCTTTATTGAAAGCACTTTTTTTTTTCAATCACAATCACAATATAGAATGTAATATATTTCAAATGATCTATTACAAAATATTTCGTTCATTTGAATATTTAATAAAATGTTAAAATGAAAGTACGAGTAGGTTTTGGATACGATGTGCATCAATTAGCTGACGGTGAGTCTTTAGTGTTGGGAGGTATTCCAATAGATTATCATCGAGGTTGTGTTGCACACTCCGATGGCGATGTTTTAATACATGCAGTTTGTGATGCCCTATTGGGTGCCGCAAATCTTCGAGATATTGGATATCATTTTCCCGATACATCTATAAAATATGAGAAGATTGATAGTAAAATACTTTTAAAACAAACGGTCGATTTACTAAAAGGAAAAGGATATTCAATTTCAAATATTGATTCTACCATTTCGATGCAAAAACCTAAATTAAAAGATTTAATTCCATTAATGGTTCAAACTCTTGCATCTGTTATTGGAATTGATGTTGAAGATGTTTCTATTAAAGCAACTACAACAGAGAAATTAGGACATGTTGGTCGCGAAGAAGGTGTTGATGCTTATGCTGTTGTTTTGATAACTAAAGATTAACATGGAATGGAACGGATTAATAGCGGATTTCGAAATTTATTTAAAACTCGAAAAATCATTGTCCGATAATACTATCGAAGCATATGTTCGCGACATGCATCGATTTGTTGAATTTCTAAGTTTTTTGGGAAATCCAATACATCCATCCGAAATTACATTATCGTTATTTATTAATTATTTTACTTGGCTTGGAGAATTAGGAATAAGTGCTAGATCTCAAGCACGAATGATTTCTGGTTTGAAATCGTTTTACAGCTTTTTATCTGTTGATGGATTGATTAAAGAAAACCCAACAGAGCTTTTAGAATCTCCGAAACTAGCAAGAAAATTACCAGAAGTATTAAGCATAGAAGAAATAGATATGATGGAATCTGTAATAGATTTGAGTGTTGCAGAAGGTCAAAGAAATAAAGCAATTATTGAAACATTATATAGTTGTGGTCTTCGAGTATCTGAATTGATTGGATTACAGATATCGAATTTGCATTATAATGATGGATATATAAAAGTTGTAGGTAAAGGAAATAAAGAACGTTTAATACCAATTAGTAATAAAGCAATAAAAGAGATTAAACTTTATGTTAGTAATTATAGAGTTCATCTAGACAAAACAAAACACTATTCAGATATATTATTTTTGAATCATTATGGAAGGCCATTAAGTAGAGTAATGATTTTTTTAATTGTAAAGTCGCTTGCAACAAAGATAGGGCTAAAAAAAATAGTTAGCCCACATACATTTCGACATTCTTTCGCAACACATCTTGTTGATGGTGGTGCCGATTTAAGGGCAGTTCAAGAAATGTTAGGCCACGAGTCTATTATTACAACGGAAATATATACTCATATTGATCGACAATATTTACGAGATGCTATCAATAGATTTCATCCAAGATCGATACATTAGTAGCCCATTAACATAGATTTATTTGAACGATACTTGTACAAGTTAGAAAAAAAAGCTAGGTTTGTATATAGCAAATCGATTATATAAAAATGAATATTGATAGGTGATGAGAATGAATAAATCGATACTAACTTTTTGTCTTTTAGTTTTAACAATGTTTAATGTAGAAGCTCAAAGAGGAATGCCAATGACAAGAGTTAAAGAAATTCTTGTTCCTGGAGTAAGTCAAGAAAAATTATATAAACGAGCAAAAAGTTGGTTAAAAGGTGAAGATGATGTTACACTTGATCGATGGAATGATGACGATTTTAAGATGGAAGGAACAAGAACAATGCCTTATGAAAATAGTCTTGTTTTAGAAAATATTGTACTTAGTCCCAATGCTGCTTTAAGAACAAAAGGTAAAATGACCTATTTAATTAAAATCTATGCATATGATGGGAAAGTGAAAATTGAATTTACCACTTTTAGTCATCAAGCTGAATATAATAGATATGGACAGATATCGTTTGGAACAATATTAACGAATGATAAAGCTCCACTAGGAAAGTGTTTTGAAGACACGAAATGGTGTAATGCTGTTTGGAACGATATGAAAGTAAAAATTGCAAAAGATTGTGCTATTCTTGAAGCTAATGCTAAAAAGAAATTAGATTAATAAATACATGTCTCATCGTAAAAATCTGTATTTACATAAAAGTAAAAAACCTGCAAAATCGAAAAAGTTTAAGTGGGTTTTACTCCTTTTTATATTGAGTTCTATTTATGTAATCTTTTTTTACACCAACGATTATATAATAAATAGGTCTAAATATGCACTCGAAAATACCGAACAAAATTATGGTAGAGAAGTAGATAGCCTATGCGAAAAGATGAATTTACCCAAAGCTTATATAAAAGCTTTAATTATGTTAGAAACAGGAGGTAAGGTACCTGTAACAACTAGGTTTGAAGAACATGTATATAATAAGTTGAAACAAGTAAAAACAGGTAAAAAAAAACAATACGAGAGTATTACCACAGCAATGTTGCGTCATACTTCGGACGAATCGTTAAGAAATATGGCAACTTCTTGGGGGCCATTTCAAATAATGGGATATAAATGCGTGCAATTGCGGATTAAACTTCATAATTTAAGAGGAAATGATGCTGTTTATTGGGGAATGAAATGGATTTCGGATGATTATGGAGAACTTTTACGCGAAGGTAGATTCAAAGATGCATTTCATTTACACAATACAGGTAAATTGTATCCTTTAACTGGCGAGTCACTTACTTATGATCCCAGTTATGTATCTCATGGATTAAAATATATGACATTTTTTAAAAGTAAAAAATAATGGAAAGATTTAAAGACGATGTAGAAGCAGTTGATGCATTACGTAATGCATACAAAGAACTACATGATGAAGTTAGCAAAGTTATTATTGGACAAGAAGATGTTGTAAAAGAAGTCTTGATTTCGATATTTAGTAAGGGGCATTGTTTGTTAGTTGGAGTACCAGGATTAGCAAAAACATTATTAGTAAATACTATTTCACAAGTATTAGGTTTACAGTATAATAGGATTCAATTTACACCAGATTTAATGCCTTCGGATATTATCGGTTCAGAAATTCTGGATGAATCGAAGAAATTCAAATTTATAAAAGGGCCAATATTTGCAAATTTTATATTGGCCGATGAGATAAATCGTACACCACCTAAAACTCAAGCTGCACTTTTAGAAGCAATGCAAGAAAATGCGGTTACAATAGCTGGAGAACGATATCAACTCGATAGCCCTTTCTTTGTTCTAGCTACTCAAAATCCAATTGAACAAGAAGGTACATATCCGTTGCCCGAAGCTCAATTAGACCGTTTTATGTTTAATATATGGGTCGATTATCCATCTTATAAGGATGAAATTACGATAGTTAAGAATACAACATCAAATAAATCGACTACATTAAAACATGTGCTTTCGGCTGAACAAATTGTTGAATTTCAAAATGTAATAAAGAAAATTCCAGTCAACGATAGTGTTTATGAATATGCTGTAAAATTAGTTGCGAAAACTCGTAAAAATTCCGAATTTGCAAGTGAAATAGCAAATAAATATCTAAGTTGGGGAGCAGGTCCACGTGCATCGCAATATCTAATTATTGGCGCTAAAACACATGCTGTATTAGCTGGTAAATATTCTCCAGATATTGAAGATGTTAAAGCTGTGGCATTACCTATTTTGCGACATCGCTTAATTCGAAATTATAAAGCAGAAGCAGAAGGTATGACTATTGAGAAAATTATTGAAGCTTTGATGTAATTGAGAATTCAAATGTTGAAAATGAATATTTTTTTGAAATTTATTATATCTCTATCAGTTATAATTATACAAATTGGAAACATTCTGGCACAATCACAAGTGCAAAACTCGAATGGTAAAAAAATTGAAATTGTAAATTCTGATTCACTTACGTTTGATAAGTCGAGGGGTTCAGACGTGAAATTACTCTATGGTCATGTAATTTTTAGGCAAGATAATGTCCTAATGTATTGTGATAGCGCTAAGTTTTATTCCGAATCTAATTTGTTCGATGCATATAGTAATATTCATATTTTACAAGGTGATACTGTTGAGGTTTGGGGCGATTCTTTGAATTATAATGGTGAATCGAAATTAGCTCAACTTCGAGGATCTGTAAAAATGCGCGATCGAAAAATGGTACTCACTACCAAGAAGTTCGATTATGATATGAATGCCAGTATGGGTAAATATTTTGGAGGAGGTAGAATTGTTGATGAAGATAATATTTTAACTAGTAAATTAGGTATTTATTATTCAAATAAAAAAGAATTATTCTTTAAAGATCAAGTCGTATTACATAATAAAGAATATGATGTTTTGACAGATACTTTAAAATACAATACAATAACCGATATGTCATATTTTTTTGGACCAACTCATATGGTAAATAAAGATAGTCATGTATTTACAAAGAAAGGTTGGTATAATTCAAAAACAGATGTTTGCCAATTAGAGAAAAATTCCAAAGTCGAAGACAAAGAAAAACGAATTTATGGTGATAGTATATATTATGATAAAAAACATAAATTTGGTCGAGTTTCAAGTAATGTTGTAATTCGTGATACCGCTCAACATATTACCGTTACTGGTAAATATGCATATTTCACCGAAAAACCGGAATATTATTTGGTAAGAGATAGTGTGGTTATGATAAAAGAATTTGAGGGCGATACCTTATTCTTACATTCTGATACTTTAGTAGGTTTTACTATCGATACTGTTAAAGATAATAGAATAATAAAAGCATATAGTCATGTTCGATTCTTTAAATCTGATATTCAAGGTAAATGTGATTCTTTAGTCTATAAAACTAAAGACTCGTTAATATCGATGAATAAAATACCTGTCCTTTGGTCAGATAAGAGCCAGATAACAGCTAAATTAATTACAATACATATGAAAAACGATGAAGTCGATCATGCAAATATAGATGATATGGCATTTATCATTTCTCAAGAGGACGATACTGTTAATTTTAATCAAGTAAAAGGTGCAAAGATGATTGCATATTTTAAAAATCGTAAATTCTCTAAATTAGATGTTTTGAAAAATGGCGAAACAATTTATTTTATGAGAGATGAAAAAACATTATCGGGAATAAACAAAGCTATTTGCGAAAATCTAACAGTTATCTTTAAAAACGAAGAAGTAAACGAGGTTGTCTTTCGTAAAAAACCTTCTGGAACAATGTATCCACCCAATAAAGTTACAGAAAAAGAAACAAGGTTAGAAGATTTTAAATGGCAAAGCGTTGTTAGACCAAAAAATAAAAACGATTTGTTTCGATGGGTTGAATAATTGACACAATTTTATTCTTAAAAAGGTAAAGCGTGTGTACTATTTTTATTGTTTAGCTTTGTATTTTTATGTATTTCAAAATTATTTAAACCCCAAAGTGTACCTGATTGGTTTAAACTTCCAATAACAATAACTTTTGCCGATTTCGAACAGTTTACAAAGCCCTTTGAATTTATGTTTAAATCGTGGTTAATTTTTAATATTCCTCTTTCAATAAATAAAGAATCATCAATATTCGAATTTCCATCAACATAGACGGTATCTGTATTTCTAGATGTAAAAACAATAACTTTCCCAGATCTATTTAAATTTAAATCGTTATTTATAATCGTATTTTCTTCAAGAAAAACATCTCCTGAAATATTAAGATTACTGTTTATTGTATAATTAATAATAGCGTTTTTTGTAGAATCAATATTACCATCACCATTGCCCGAATAGTTCCAAAAAGTATTTTCGTCTATTTTATTCTTGTGACAAGAAATCAAGGATATAACTAAAATTATGAAAATTAAAGTTTTATTCATTTTAATTAAAATTTGTCGATTTTTAAATATGCAAATGTTTGATTTAATAATTGGTATGCAATTTCGCCAAAGGTAATAGGGCAGGTTATGTTTTCAAGCTTTTCTCCTTCCATTTCGCCATATACATAGTTTAGAATACAATTAAAAGAGAATGCTATGGTATTGGTATTAATATCTTTCATTCTATTTTTATATGCTTTTACATAATTTTCTAAGGGTTTAGCAATTTTATATGTTCTTCCTCGAAATACAGGTGCATATAGTTCAACTTTCCCATTTAATACATCTACTTTTTGAAAACTAATATTTATAGAAACACCAGAATTATCTGAAACCAAAGGTAATCGGGTGTCGATTTTGTGAGTGTTAAGATATTTTGCAAAATTCATCGATTCACCATTTATATTAACATTTGTAAAAGAAAAACCATCTTCTTCGAATGTAATTATATCACCGTCGCCTTGTTCGAAAATGTTAATTATTGAAGCTTCAGCGTAATAATTTTCTGGTAATTGAATATGCATGGCAACAGCAGATGATTCAGAAATTTTTAGTGAATCGCCAAATGCTACTTTAGGTTTTTTTATTCCAATTTCGTGTAGCATTACTCCAGAAATCCATCCAATTACTGGTGTATTTGCAAACTTTTCGAAATTCAATGCATTAAGTGCAAATGTAAGATGTACATCGCTTGATGATGGAATAATTATTATTGTAAATCCATTTTTAAATGCATCTTTATAAATATTTGAGATTGTATCTGATGTATATTCAATGATTTTTGTTTCAAGTATAAACTCAGGTATTTCATCAATAAATAGCAATTCCTGAGTTGTTAATCCACCGTTTGTTCCAACGAAATATGGTATAGTTCCAGCAATCCAATTCCCTTTGGGTAATTGCTGAATCAGACATTCATCACCTGCAATTAATAGTTTTTTACCAGTTTTTATAATTGCAATTGCTTCGTCTAAAGTGAATAAAACGTTTTTAGTCTTTGGTGAATTTCTAGCTATAATTCTATTTATATCTCTTTGCATGCTAGGAAGCATGGACTGAATTTTAACTAAAAGCTTAAGTTCATTAATATATTGAATTTCATCATCAGGTTTCATTTTAGTTTTAAGCTTTAATTTCGATAATAAAATTTTTAGGCTTAAAGACTCAAATTCGTAATTCTCTTTACCTTGCAAAATCTTAGTCCAAGTACTATCGGGAATTAGATGTATATTCATGAAAAGCTAAAAGTTAATTTTTTATAAATTTAGTTTATTTTGTGGAATATCAGAATTTGTTACGGTGATATATGTTATCAAATGGGTAAATAATGGGATATCTCCTTTTATTTTGTAATAATATCAGTTTGAATAAAATCAATATTTAGTGATTTGCATTTTTTATAATCTTCAATTGAATTTATAGTCCAAACCTGGATTTTACAATTGTTTTTATGTAGACGATTTATATCATCAATTGTTAATTTAGGCTTAGAAAAATATTTATATGAAATACCATCGATTTTTTTTCGAATGGCTTTTTTAACCATTTTTGAAGGATTTTTAAGTGCTAGCAAATAACATTCTATATCTGTATTATGTTTCTTTATATTTCGGATTAGTTGTACAGATTCAGATTCAATAAGAATGTTTTTTAATCCATAGTTTTTCTGCATTACACATATTTTTTGTGCAATTGTTTTTCTTAAATGTGGAATATTTAAACTCGACATTGAAGTTGGTATCCACGGTTTTATATCGAGACTAATATATTTGTCAGGATAATTCTGCGAAATAAATTGGAATACGTCTTCTAATTTTGTGTATTCAAAATGACCTTTCCCATATTGATTAATCGTTTCGATATCGGTATCATGTAGTTTTAAAATATTAGACTGAATAGTTGAGTCGTATATGTCTAACCATTGATTATGTGTTAACCATAATGTTCGATCTCGACTTAAATATACATCCATTTCAACACCATCGAAATTTTTAATATTTTGTTTAATTGATGATAGTGAATTGGGTATAAAAGTTTCTTGATAGCCGCATTTATGACCAATTATTTTTGTGCAAAAGGAGGTGTCGGAATTAGATTGAGAATATACCGAAAAATGTAAAATAAGTAAAAAACAAAAGAGATTAGCCGTTAATCGATTCATTTATTGTAATGTTTTTTCCCAATTCCAGGCCGATCGTAAGGTTTCTACTAGGGGAATTTCTGCTTTCCAACCTAAAATAGTGTTTGCCTTAGATGTATCTGCCCATACTTGTTCAACATCGCCAGCACGTCGACCAACAATTTGATGAGGCAATTTTACACCACTCGCTTTCTCAAAGGCGTCAATCATTTCAATTACAGAAACACCATTTCCAGTACCCAGATTGAAAATTTCGATATTCGATTCTGTTTTATTTTCAAGTAAACGATTTACAGCGACAAAATGAGCTTTAGCTAAATCGACAACATCTATATAATCTCTTATGCATGAACCATCGGGTGTATTATAATCGTTTCCAAAGACTTTTAATTCTTTACGTTTACCTATTGCCGTTTGTGTTATGAATGGAACTAAATTGTTTGGAACTCCACGAGGCAGTTCGCCAATTAATGCTGATGGATGTGCGCCGATTGGATTAAAATATCTTAAAAGAATTGAATGTAATGTTGGATTTACCGCTATAGTATCTGTAATAATGTCTTCGCACATTTGCTTTGTGTTTCCATATGGCGATGTAGCTTTTAAAATAGGCGATTGCTCTGTAACGGGAAGTTTTTCTGGTTGACCATAAACTGTGCAAGATGATGAAAAGACAATATTTGGAATATTGAATTCTTTCATCGCTTCGAGTAAATTTATAACCGAAACAACATTATTCCTGTAGTAATCTAAAGGCTTTTCAACGCTTTCACCAACAGCTTTGTAAGCAGCAAAGTTTATTATTGCTTTTATGTTTGGAGTATTCGAAAGCATTTCGCGAAGCTTTTTAATATCGCAAATGTCGAATATATGTAATGAAACTCTTTTTCCACTTATTTGCTCTATACGATCGGCAATCCATTTTTCTGAATTCGATAAATTGTCGATTATAACAACTTCGTATCCTTCTTTTAAAAGTTCTACTGCTGTGTGCGAACCGATATATCCAGTTCCGCCAGTTACTAATATTGTTGGTTTCATTAGCTTTTTGTAGAGACGCAATTTATGGCGTCTATTAAATGTATAAAAAAAGAGACGCGATTAATCGCGTCTCTACAAAATTGAATTTATTTTTTTGCAATATAATCTGCAATCCAATCGCCAACTTGACTTGTTGATTTTGGATTTTCTTTACTTAAATCTTCCGTTACATAATTTGCCTCTATCGATTTTTCAACAGCTTCTTTAATCAAATTAGCTTCTGCTTGAAGATCGAATGCATAATCGAACATCATTGCTGCAGATAATATTGTAGCAACTGGATTTGCAATGTTTTTACCTGCAGCTTGTGGATATGAACCATGAATTGGCTCAAATAATGAAGTGTGAATTCCAACGGATGCCGAAGGTAATAATCCTAATGAGCCATTAATTACACTAGCTTCGTCAGTTAAAATATCGCCAAACATATTTTCTGTAACAATTACATCGAAGCGTTTGGGCCATTGAATTAATTGCATTGCAACATTATCAACAAACATATATTCTACTTCGATTTCTGGATAATCTTTTTCCATTTCTTGAACTGTTTCTCTCCAAAGACGAGAAGTTTCAAGAACATTAGCTTTGTCTACAACGCAAAGTTTCTTTTTACGTTTGCCGGCAAATTCAAATCCCATTTTTACAACACGAACCACTTCTTCTTTCGTGTAAACACAAGTATCGAATGCTCTTGTTCCATTATCAGTACGACCGCGTTCGCCGAAATAAATACCTCCGGTTAATTCGCGAATACAAACGAAATCGGCACCATCAACTAATTCTGTTTTTAATGGCGATTTGTGTATTAATGCTTTGAATGTATTGATAGGGCGAATATTAGCATATAAGCCTAAAGATTTACGCATTTTTAAAAGTCCTTGTTCTGGACGAACGGTAGCTTTTGGATTATTATCGTATTTTGGATCGCCAATCGCACCAAAAAGAACAGCATCGCTATTCATACAAAGTTCATGAGTACTATCAGGGTAGGGAGCACCAAGTTGATCGATTGCAATAGCACCAACTAATGCTTCTTCGAACGAAAATTCGTGACCAAATTTTTTCTCAATTGCTTTTACTGCTTTTAAAGCTTCTCTTATTATTTCTGGGCCTATTCCATCGCCCGATAACACAGCTATTTTAGCTTTCATAGTGAATATTTATGTAATAATGATCTTGTTAATTTAGATGCAAAGATAAGATATCTAATCTGTTTTTTTTGATAATTTATTACGAATATAATTACATTTTAATATAATTGATTATTCATAGCATGCAACGAATTAGTATATTAGATTATCACCAATTTGATATATAGATATATATCAAATTGGTGATAATCTCTCCCTTATTTATAATTTTTATGAATACAATTTTACTTTGGTTGGATAAATCTACTTCAAAACTATTGATAGATTTCCGATAAACTCATCAACGGTTCGCCACTCGAAGGTTGGGATGGTACTTACGATGGCGTAGTAGCTAAAATGGACTCTTACATCTGGAAAATCGAAGCGACATTCGCCGATGGTACATCTTGGGAAGGACAAGGTTCTTCTAACTCCGATAAGAAAAAAACTATGGGAAATGTGCTGCTGTTGAGATAAAAAGAAAGCACAAAGACTAAACAGAAAAGCCGACCCGAAAAAGTCGGCTTTTCTGTTTATATGTAAATTATTATATAAAAAATTAATGTTTTGCTTAGCCTCTTCTACTTATATCGAGTAAAGACGATTTATTTGTAATTGTAATATTCTTTTCGTCTAATTTAAGAATACCATCTTTTTCGTATTGTTTGAGGATTTTCACAGTACTTTCGGTAGATATTCCAGCAAAATCGGCCAAATCTTTTCTCGATAAATTAGAGAAAACCTCGAATTTAGAAAAATGGTCGTTACTCAAATATAGTAATGCATCAGCCAAGCGACCATTCATTTGTTTATATTGAATTCGTTTAATGATTTCGAAAAGCGAATTGTTTTGCTCGTTGTAATGTTTAATAATATCGTATGCGAATGCACTATTCTTTTTGATGATTTGTAAAAGGGCATCTTTCTCAACTAAATACACAACTGTTTCGGTTATTGCAACGGTCGAATAATTAAAAACTGGATTTCCAAATACAGCAGATAATCCAATAAAATCGCCCGATTGAACAAGACTTAAATTGAAATTTCGCTCTCCATCGCCTTCTACATATTGACGAACTAAACCATCGATTACAAATAATACATACGATGCAAACGCTCCCTGTTTTGTTAGATTCTCGCCTTTACGAAACTGTACCTGTGTGCGACTTTTCTGAATCAATGCTACTTCATCTTGAGAAAGAGCTTGAAAGCATGGTGCTGATATTTCACAAATAAAAGATTGGTCGGTTTCGAGTAAGGTTTTCATTTTATACTTTTTTATAGAAACAAAGATAAATCTAAATCGATACATTCAATTATTATCTTTTGCGCTTTTCAAAAGATTTGCATTTCTAAATCGAACTATTTATCATAAAATAAATGGAGCTTGAATACATCAATAGATTAGTTTATTTGCATGAATTACTTGCTTACAGTCGCTATATAATTCAGAAAATCACCGACGATATATGTTGTAAATTTGAGAATAGAATTAATGTTAATAGTGCAGTTGTTTTACTGTTTATTTTATGACTCGTTAATTAATTTATAAATACATAAAAGATGTAAAAGCAGCCATTTTTAATACCCAATGATTATGGAACCACAAATAGAAGGAATATTAGATTCTTACAAACCTGGAAACGTTCATTTCGATGAAGTTTTTAAAGAGTATAAAAAACCAAAAGAGCATTATCAAGGAATTGTGGAAAACTTTAATCAGCTTACACTTACTGACTACGAGCGTATTAATAATGAGGTTAAAAATTCTTTTTTAAATCAAGGAATTACTTTTGCTGTTTATGCCGAAGATAAAAAACCTGACGAACAAATTTTTCCATTTGACTTGTTCCCTCGAATTATTCCAAACGAAGAATGGTCGGTTGTTGAGAAAGGAGTTATTCAACGAAATAAAGCAATCAATCTTTTTTTAAATGATATTTACCATAAAAAGCTCATTTTAAAAGATAAAGTTGTACCTGCGGATTTAATTTTTTCGTCGAAGAACTATTTGAAAGACATGGTCGATTTTACTCCACCAGGCGAAATTTATACGCATATATGTGGAACCGATTTAATAAAGCATACCGATGGGAAATATTATATATTGGAAGATAATTTACGTTGTCCATCGGGAGTAAGCTATGTATTGTCGAATAGATTAGCGTTAAAGAAATCGTTATTCGATCTTTTTAACGAGATGAAAGTAAAGTCTGTATATCAATATCCAGAACAGCTATTCGAAGTATTAAAAACCGTTACACCTAAGAATATTGAAAATCCAACAATTGTTGTTGTAACTCCTGGAATGTATAATTCTGCATACTTTGAGCATTCGTTTTTAGCCCAAAAAATGGGAATTCCATTGGTCGAAGGTCGCGATTTATTTGTAGACAAGAATTTCGTTTATATGAAAACAATTCATGGACCTCAAAGAGTTGATGTAATTTATCGACGTGTCGATGATGAGTTTCTCGATCCACTTTGTTTTAGAAAAGACTCGATGCTTGGCGTAGCTGGATTAATGAATGCATATCGTGCCGGTAATGTTACACTTGCAAATGCCCCTGGAACTGGTGTTGCCGACGATAAAGCTGTATATAATTATGTGCCAAATATTATTAAATATTACCTTAACGAAGAACCAATTCTGAATAATGTAAAAACGTATCATTGCGACAGAGAAGATGATTTGAAGTTTGTTCTCGAAAATGTCGATAAGCTTGTTGTTAAGCCAGTTGACGAATCGGGTGGTTATGGAATAACAATTGGAACAACGCTTACAAAAGAGCAAATTGAGCAAGTAAAAGTTCGTATTAAAGCAGATACTCGAAAATATATTGCTCAACCAATTATGAGTCTTTCAGTTCATGCTACCTATATTGAAGAGACTAAAGAGTTTGAACCAAGACATGTCGATCTACGAACTTTTTGTCTTATGGGTAACGATCGTGAATATGTTCTTAAAGGTGGATTAACTCGTGTAGCACTTAAGCGAGGAAATCTAATTGTGAACTCGTCGCAAGGTGGTGGTTCGAAAGATACTTGGGTTTTAGATTAGTGGATTACATCTAATGTTTTAAAGATTACAATTATGTTATCAAGAGTTGCAAATAATTTATATTGGATGGGCAGATACATCGAAAGAGCTGAACATCTTGCCCGATATGGTAAAGTCATCTATTTCTCGTCGTTAGATGCTCCAATTCTAAAAACCTACGATCGAAATTTTGTACAAGAATCGATGCTTTATATGGCAGGTATTTTCGATATGAAAAGTACCTTAGAAAAAGATGTTTTATTTACTGTAGGTTTAGATGCTCAAAATTCAAGATCGATTTTAAGTAATGTTGTTTTAGCTCGAGAAAATGCTCGAGGAGCTCGTAGTGCAATATCAACTGAATTATGGGAAGTAATAAATAGTTATTATCATCTCGTTACCAATTATTCTGTAGATACTTATTTAACGTCAGGTTTTTACGATTTTACACAAATGATTTTGGATAAAACTTCAATTGTACGTGATAAAATTCATGGAACACTTTTACACGAAGGCGAATGGGCTATTATTCTTATTGGAATGTACATCGAAAGAGTGGTTCAGGTTATAAGTATAATTAATTCGAAACTTAACGATATTTATAAAATAGAACAAGCTGGGTTAGTTACGGAAAATAGTTTCGAATGGACAACTTTACTAAAATGTGTTGAAGCTTTTGATATGAATCGTAAGTATTATACGTCTATACCAGATAAATTTCAAGTTTTAGAATTTTTACTTTTAAATCAAAGTTGTCCACGTTCAATTAGTAATTCACTAAAAGGGATTATACGTTATGAAGAGAAAATAAGAATTTATGAAAAACTTGATTCTAACACAATAGGTTTTAAAATAGGCAAGCTTCAACAAAAGTATCAATATTTAACAGTCGATGATTTTAAAGATGATGTTTATGGCCTTTTGAATTATACACACGAAAAAATAACAGAAATTGGAAGTGAACTTGAGAAGAAATACCTTTCTTTCTAATGGAAGAATTTTCTATAGAATATAGTATCGAAAACATTTACGAAAGTCAAGTAAAGAAAGCAAATTATGAGCTTCTGCTTTTGCCTGCAACAAATACACTTCAAGTTTTAAAAGAATTTACCATAACTTGTTCCGAAGAAATACTACCCTTTAGTTCTCCAAATATCTTTGGGTTTAATAAACTATCGTATTATATCGATAAGCCATTTTCCACGATTTTGTTTACATTATTTGCAAAAGTTGAAATTCAAAAAACAAATCCATTTTCAATTACCCAACTTACTTCGTTTGATGAATTTAGAATTATTCATTCGGATGAATTTCAAATCGATAATTTTCTTTTTGCTAGATCAAGCTCTTTAACAACAATGCCAAAAGAGAATAGTATCGAATTTCCAAGATTTACGGGAGACGAATCTATGTTTAATCATTTGCTTGAATTAAACAGATTTATTTATAACTTGCTAGAATATTCGCCACAAAGTACAGATGTAAATACTGCAATTGTGGATATTTTGAATATTAGAAAGGGGGTTTGTCAGGATTTTGCACATTTATTTATTTCGGTTTGTAGGCAAAATAAAATTCCTGCTCGTTATGTTACAGGATATTTAAATCAGGGTGAGGCATTTATAGGAGCAAGTCAGCTCCATGCATGGGTCGAAGTTTTAATACCAGAATTAGGATGGATTGGATTTGATGCCACAAATAATTTATTGGCAGATTATCATTATATAAAAATAGCCCACGGTACCGATTATAACGATTGTAGTCCAATTGTTGGAGTTTTGGAAACGTCGGGTAAACAAAAAAGTAATCATTTAGTAATCGTTAAAAATCAGCAGCAATGACATTTTGTATCGCAATAAAAAGTAAAACGGGAGTCGTTGCACTTTCCGATACTCGAATCAGTAGTGGTTTAGGAGTATCTACGTCGAAAAAAATTCAAACATACCACGAGAATGGGAATTCATTTTTTATAATGTCGTCGGGTTTGCGTTCTATTCGCGATAAAGTTATTCACCTTTTGGAAGATGATATGCCAAGCGCAAAAATCGACAAATTGTATAAGGTTGCAACCTTAATAGGAAAAGCCGTAAAGCAAGCTCGATCCGAAGATTTAGAAGAATTAACCGCAAGTAAATTCTTCTTCGACGCCCATTTTATAGTCGGTGGACAATGTGTAAATGATAAACGATCGTCGATCTTTTTAATATTCCCTGAAGGCAATTGGGTTGAAGTTTCTGACGAATCGCCATACACACTTATTGGAAATACGGGATTTGGTAAACCAATTCTTCGTCGATTATTGCACGAAGAAATAACCTTCGATTTAGCTATTAAGGTTGCCTATTTATCGTTCGATGCAACGTTTAAAAATGCTAGCGATGTTGACTTTCCAATAGATTTTGCTCTTTGTCGCAATGGTTCTTTCGAAATTCAAGAATTACGGAAAACCGAAGATGATTTGAAGAAAACAGCAACTATTTGGAATCAAAAACTTGTAGATGCTGCGAATCAATTACCCGATTTTTTACATTTTGATGATTAAAAAATAAAAAAGTGGCAAGTTTTAAATTACCACTTTTTTTATTTAGGGTCTACTGAATAACTCAACCTAAATGATAATCATTTAAAATCATTAATTTTCTCTGCCTTACTTTTTGCTTGAACAAAAAGTAACAAAAATTCAAGACAAAAAAACGCTTATGACGCCATTGTGTAGCGTTTTTCACTCGTCGCACGCATTTTTGTCGAATGCTCGATTCATCTTTTGTATTTCAAGTGCACAACTATTTGACGAATTCTGCTAAAAACCTTACGCATAAAAATGGTTTTATGTTAATATATCTCTTATTACCAATGATATATTAGTTTTTCAGCAGACCCTATTTAACCATTGTTTTTATCTTCCTTAAATCAAATGTATGTGGATATTCCGCATCTGGTTCAATTAGTTTTGGTGTAAATACAATTTTCTCTTTGTCGACAAGCTCTTTTTCTGTGATATAACGCTTAATCTCTGTGCTAATTTCTTCTTTTGGAGTATACACACCTTGTGTATGATTTTCGTTATAAAACCTCGAAACACGTCGCCCTTCAGCCTCAAAACTATTAACTGGGAAGGTATCGTATGCTCTTCCTCCTGGATGAAAGACATGATAATTACAACCAGCTACCGATTTTCCAATCCACAAATCGAAAATATCGAAAACGAGGGGAGTATCAATACCTAAATTTGGATGTAATGCCGATGGTGGCTGCCATGCTCGATATCTGATTGAAGCAACATATTCGCCTTTTGTTTCTGTATTTACCATTGGAATTCGCATTCCATTACACAAAATCGCATAACGTTCGTTTGTTAAACCGGTAACTTTTATTTCAATTCTTTCTAACGAAGAATCGACAAATCGAGCAGTTCCGGAACTCGACATTTCTTCACCAAGTACATTCCATGGTTCAATCGCTGTTCGTAAACTTAGTTTAATATCTTTATAATCAACTCGTCCAATATGTGGAAATCTAAATTCGAAAAATGGTTCTAACCAATTGATGTCGAATTTATATCCAGCTTCGTTTAGCTGATTAACAACATCTTTCAAATCTTCTCGCACAAAATGATGAGTCAAAAATTTATCGTGTAATTCAGTTCCCCATCGAACTAATTTTCCTTTGTAAGGTTTTTCCCAAAACCAAGCTACCAAAGTTCTAATTAAGAGTAATTGTACCAAACACATTTGCTTGTTTGGTGGCATATCAAATCCGCGAAGTTCTAAAATACCTAAACGTCCAGTTGCTGAATCGGGTGAATAAAGCTTGTCAATACAAAATTCTGCTCTATGCGTATTGCCTGTTAAGTCAATTAAAAGATTACGTAATAATCTATCTACCAACCAAAATGGCACTTCAGCTTTGCCTGGATCTGGTATTTGAGAAAAGGCAATTTCTAGCTCGTAAAGCATTTCGTTTCTGCCTTCATCTACACGTGGTGCTTGACTTGTAGGACCAATAAAAGCTGTTGAAAATAAGTACGATAATCCAGGATGATGTTGCCAAAAAGTTAACATACTTCGCAACAAATCAGGTCGACGCAATAATGGCGAATCGGCTGGGGTTAGACCTCCAAGTGTAATATGATTTCCTCCACCTGTACCAGTATGTTTACCATCGAGCATAAATTTCTCGGAGCCTAAACGAGTTTGAAGTGCTGCTTCGAACAAATGTTCGTAGTTCGTTACAACATCTTTCCATGTTTTTGCAGGATGAATATTTACTTCAATAACACCTGGATCGGGTGTTACCATAAGTTTTTCAAGACGATTATCTTTTGGAGGGGCATATCCTTCGATTATAACAGGCATTTTTAGTTCATCGGCAGTAATTTCGATAGCTGCTAGTAAATCTAAATAATGTTCTATACGATCTACAGGAGGTAAAAAGAGATGTATTTTACCATCTCGAATTTCTGATACAATGGCCGTTTTTATTGTAAATACATCGTAAAGTGCTTTATATTCTTCTTCAATTTTTTCTTTCTTTTTGAAAGGTAAATATTTATCATTCTGTTCAGTTTCTTCAACCTTAGCTTTAGACTTTTGAGGCGTTAAAAGATCATTTGGTATAGTATAATTTGGTGTTTCTGTCGATCTTTTATTTACAATTGCATGAAAATCGGTAAGTTCAACGACATCTGCAAAAGGATCAATTTCATACGTTTTAGGTTTTAACGATTCTGATACGTGAGGAAGCGAATCGAGAGGAAGTCGAAAACCCATTTGCGAATTTCCGGGAATTAAAAACATCTTTTCGCCCCTAAATTCCCATTTACAGCTAATCCAACCTTGTTTCGAATATGCCCAATGTAAAGGTAGTACATAACCTGCAGGATTATCAAGTCCTCGATCTAATTGTTCCATCAAGGTTTTTCTTTCGAGCGAATCTTTTACATTAATGTTCAGAGGATCGATGTTTACCGGTATTTTACGTTCGGTCCATAAATAGTAGAAAATATCTTCGTAACCCGAAATGATGTTTGATTCCGAAACGCCAAGTTTTTTAGTTAATGTTGCAAGAAATGCTTTTGCATCTTGATGAGTACATTGTGCAGGTTTGCTAAAATCGGCTAATAAACTTTTATTTTTCCAAATTGCTTTACCATCTTTACGCCAATACAGTGCCATTTGCCAGCGTGGAGTAGGTTCTCCAGGATACCATTTACCTTGTCCATAATGGAGAAGTCCACCTTCGGCAAATTTTTCGCTTAATGCATGAATAAGTTTGTTCGAAAGTTGTTGTTTCTCTTTACCATCGGCAGCAGTGTTCCATTGTTCCGATTCCATATCGTCGATCGATACAAAAGTTGGTTCTCCTCCCATTGTTAGTCGAACATCACCTTTATCTAGTTTATTGTCAACAGAATATCCTAAAGCCATTATTTCGGCCCATTGTTCTTCGCTATATGGTTTGGTAACTCTTGGATCTTCGTGAATACGAAAAACTTCATTGCTATACGAAAATGTAACCTCACAAGCATCTATAGCTCCCGAAATCGGAGCTGCACTCGAAGGCGATGGTGTGCAACAGAGTGGAATATGTCCTTCGCCGGCTAAAAGTCCAGATGTAGGATCTAATCCAATCCATCCAGCTCCGGGAATATACACTTCGCACCAAGCATGTAAATCAGTAAAATCTTTATCGGTTCCCGAAGGTCCATCTATTGATTTCTGATCGGCTTTTAACTGGACCAAATAACCCGAAACAAAACGAGCTGCTAATCCAAGATGACGCATTGTTTGCACTAGCAACCATGCCGAATCGCGACAGGATCCTTTTTGTTTTTCTAAGGTTTCTTCGCAGGTATAAACTCCTGGTTCTAATCGAACGGTATAGTTTATCTTACTATTTAAAGAACGATTAATTGCAACCAGAAAATCAACAATCGAAAGTCCTTTATATTGCTCAAGTTCTGTAATCCAATTTAGTAACAATGTTCCATTTTCAACTATTTCGAAGTATGGTGTAAGTTCTTTTGTATCTTGCGTTTCGTATGTAAATGGGAAGTTTTTAGCATAGTCTTCAACAAAAAAATCGAAAGGATTAATAACTGTCATTTCAGCAATAACTTCCACATCGACTTTAAATTCTTTGACTTTTTCGTTCATTACAATTCGAGCTAAATAGTTGCCAAACGAATCTTGTTGCCAGTTTATAAAATGCTCTTTTGGTTCAATATTTAATGAGTAAGAATGTATTTTAGTTCTGCTATGTGGTGCAGGTTTAAGTCTAATTATATGAGGCGCCATAGAAATATGGTGGTCGTATAAATAAGAAGTGCAGTGCTTTATTGCTATAATTATTGCCATACTGATATTTCTAAGTAAGAATTAATATTGGTCGTTGCCAATTTTGGCAAAAAATGATAAGCTAAAATACGTTTTTGTTTTAAGAATAAGATGTCGTATTTCCTTAATTAAAATAGGGGATAATGCTAGTAAGTTTTTAATGATTTGTTTTTGTCTATCCAATCATTTGTTTAAAAATGAATAAGTATTTATAAAAAGGTTAGAGTAAATCAATTAAAAAGTTGAGCTAATTCAATTGAATAGTTAGAATTGAAATTGGCAAAACTATTCCATTAAGTAGATTGTGACTGTATCTTTGCTATATGAGTTTTTTGTAATTAATTCTAATAACTCAAAATTTAAATTTTAAGGAAATGAAAGCTAATTTTGACTCAATAATACAATCGGAAACACCAGTATTGATTGATTTCTTTGCTGAATGGTGTGGACCATGTAAATCTCAATCGCCTATTTTAAAAGAAATGGCTGATGAACTTGGAGATAGAATTAAAGTTATTAAAATCGATGTCGATAAAAACCCAGACATTTCGAGAAAATATCGAATTCAAGGAGTACCTACAATTATGCTTTTTAAAAATGGAGAATTAAAATTTAAACAAGCTGGCATGATGTCGAAACCACAACTGATGGGCGTCGTTTTGCAAAACGTATAATTAATTTTGAATTTTAAATTATCAATTTTGAATTAATTAAAAATTAAAAATTAAAAACTAAGAATTAAAAATTTAAAAATATGGAACCAACAGATATACAAAACCTATATACTTCGAGCGATAAAGAAACAATGAAATTTGCCGAAGAAGCTCGTTTACCAGGTAAAAACCGAGTAGAGGAAATAAAGAATTATGCTCGAATGTCGGGTATAAAGCGAATAGGAATTGCCAATTGTATTAGCATGCAAAAAGAAGCCGAAGCTTTAAAACTAATGCTTGGCGACGAATTCGAAGTTCATTCTATCGACTGCAAAGTTGGAAGAGTGCCAAGTTCTGTTTTTTCGGCCGAAGCAAAAGGGGTTTCGTGCAATCCCGCTGCTCAAGCAGAATATTTACACGAAAATAATACTGAATTAAATATTTCGATGGGACTTTGTGTTGGTCACGATATGGTCTTTACGTCTAAATCGAAAGTTCCAGTTACAACCTTAATTGTTAAAGATCGTGAACATAAACATAATCCAATAGAAACATTCTCAACTAAAAACTAAAAAAATGAAACATACAATAGGAAATTATTTTCAATACTCTCCACTTTTATCGTCGGGAGCACAACCAACAGAAGCCGAAATCGCATTGTTAAAAGCCGATGGATTCGAGGCAATCTTCAATATTTCACCATCGAGTGCTCGAAATGCATTACAAAACGAAGCTGCAATTGTGGAACGTTCGGGAATGGATTACGCACATTTCCCTGTAGATTGTTCAAATCTTCGCCCTGTACATTATCATACTTTTAAAGGTATTATGAATGGACTCAAAGATAAGAAGCTCTTTGTTCATTGTGGTGGAAATATAAAATCGTCGAATCTCATGCACATGTACGATGTTTTGGAAAACAATGTAGACGAAACAGAATCGCTAAAAACATTGAAAAAGATTCAAAACCCTGAGGAAAAATGGTTTGTCTATTTCAAGAAAATGGGAATGTTTGGAGTTAGTAGTTTTGAATTATGAGTTTTGAGTTAATAAACTCTTTAATTTATCAAAATCACAATAATCAAATGTTATCTTTTTAAACTAAAAACTATAAATTCACAACTCAAAACTATACCCATGTTTACAGCAATCAAAAATTTATTTAGCCCAAGTCCTAAGGTCGATTTAGGCGAATTAATAGCGAATAAAGCTATTATCTTAGATGTTAGAACGAAAGATGAATATAACAATGGCGGTCATATTAAAGGATCTATAAACATTCCAGTTCAAAATCTAAATGCACAACTATCGAAACTTAAAAAAGACAAAACAATTATTACTTGTTGTGCTTCGGGAGCAAGAAGCTCTGCAGCAAAAAGCATCTTAAAACAAAATGGATTCGAAAATGTCCATAACGCAGGAAGCTGGATGAAATTAAGACAATATGTTTAAAAACTGTATTTTATTATAAATTACATTAAATATTGAAAAGATGAAAAAGAATATGGGGAAAATCGACAAAGGAACAAGACTCGTTATTGCAATGATTTTTGTGATTTTAAACTTAACACATGTAACTACAGGAATTTTAGGAATTGCATTATTAGTATTTGCTATAATTTTTGCAATTACAAGTTACATAAGCTTTTGTCCGTTGTATTTGCCATTTGGAATAAGTACAAAGGAAAAAGAAGAATAGATTTTATTAAAGTGAAATATTAATAGTCTATCTGCTCTTTTTTACTCAACCCCTGTCCTGTCGGACATCCCCTTCTCTCGCGAGAGAAGGGGAGTGTGCATGGCAATGTGGGTTGGTGAGGGGTTGAGTCTGTATTAGATTAAAATATATTTTATTTTGATATTTTATCTTTTACCCCAATTGTTTCCTTGCTGTTATTTGCGTTGCAAAAGTAGCAAAGGCAACAACAGTAACAGAACTAATAGGCATTAAAATAGCCGCAACAACAGGCGACATATGTCCAGAAACGGCAATTGCCAAACCTAAAATGTTATAGAATAACGACAAGGTAAAACACATCTTTACAATTCGAAGAGATGTGTTTGCATAATTAATAAAAGCCCCAAGTTTGTGAAAAGATTTCGCTTGTACAATGGCATCTCCAGCAGGCGAGAAATGGTAAATATCATCGGCAATAGATATTCCAACATCGGCTTGCATAAAAGCACCTGCATCGTTCAATCCATCGCCAGTCATCATTACTAAATTATTTTTCGATCTCAAACTTGCAATAAAATCCATCTTATCGTGTGGCTGCTGATTAAAGTGCATCGCTTCGGGTTTGAAATATTGTTCGAGATATTTTCGCTCGGTATCGTTATCGCCACTCGAAAGATGTAAAGAATAATTCGATAATTGCGAAACAACATTGGCAAAACCTTCGCGGTATTTATTGTGAATGGCAAAATATCCAAGATATTCATTATTACACGAAACATGAATTGCTGAACCTTTTATCGTAGTCGATTCTTGCGAGTTTTTTACATATTTTTCCGAGCCAATTCTAATATCTTGGTTTAATACATTTCCAAATAATCCATTACCCGAAATTTCTGTATAGCCTATAATGGTCTCAACTTTTATATCCGAATAACATTTCGAAAGTGCTACACTTAATGGATGCGTCGATTGCTTTGTTAATGATATGATTGCTTGTAATTGATTCTCAGATAAATTATTCCCAATAAATTCTATTTCGTGTTCGTTGGGTTGTGTTATCGTTCCAGTTTTATCGAAAACTATGGTTTTAACATTTGTGAGTTTTTCAATGACATCGATATTTTTAAGATACATTCCATATTGACCCATTAGTCGCATTGCAGTTCCAAAGGTAAAGGGTAGGGCTAGCGAAAGTGCACATGGACAAGCAACAATAAGTACCGATGTTAAAACCAATATTGCCTGACTTAATGTTCCAAAATACAACCATGCACAAAACGATGTAATTGCAACGATAATAATAGTAATGGTAAATCGTCGACCAATTGCTTCAATTATTGTTCGTAATGTTTGCTTTTCGGTAATACGTTTTTGACTTTGATTCCATAATTGTGTTAGATGGCTTTGCGTTACAGCTTTTTGAACTTTTACTGTTATTGCTCCACCACTTTGTATTCCACCTGCAAATAATGGCTCGCCAATTCCTTTTCGAATTAAAGTCGATTCGCCAGTTACAAAGCTATAATCTATGCGAGCTAAGCCGTTTAATAAAATTGCATCTGCTGGAATTAATTCTTTATTTCGAATTAATAAAACATCGCCTTCTATAATATCTTCGAGCAACACACTTTCTTCAACATCATGTAATAATTTTGTTACAGCAACAGGGAAATACGATTTATAGTCGCGGTCGAAAGAAAGTGCTTCGTACGTTTTGCTTTGATACCATTTACCCAAAAGCAAGAAGAATAGAAATCCAGCTAAACTATCCGAATATCCTGGACCAGTATCGGTAATTACCTGATAACTTGTTACTCCAAACAATGTGATAATTCCTGTTGCTATTGGAAAATCGAGATTAACGATTCCTTTTTTGATATTTTTCCAAGCCGAAATAATGTAATCGCTACCGCTATAAAAAACAAGCGGAATAGTTAAAACATAGCATAAATAATAGAGAAATGTGCCTAAACTTCCTTCAATTTTTTGACCATTAAAATACTCTGGAAGGCTGTATAACATTACGTTTCCAAATACAAAACCAGCAACGCCAATCTTATAAAGTAAAATCTTATCTTTCTTTGGAGTATCAAGTTTCTCGAAACGTTGAAGAGATAAATCGGGGATATAATGAATGGAAGTTAGAATTTCGACAACTTGTCGAAGCGAAATTTCTGAGGTATTGAAACTTACAGTACATTCTTTTTTTACAAATTGAACCCAAGAATGTTTTATTCCATGATGTAATTTCGTTAAATGTTCGAGTAACCAAATGCAAGAAGCACAATGAATTGATGGTATATAAAAGGTAACTTTAGCAATATCACCTTCGTGAAATTCGTACATCTTTTGTTGAATTTCTACTTTGTCTAAAAACGCGAATTTGGTATCGTGTGTTGAATCGTCGACTTTAATTCCAGGATTTTGTTCAAATGTATAATAACTCTGCATGTTTAGTTCATGCAACATCTGAAAAACCTGTTGGCAGCCATTACAACAAAATTGATGTTCTTTCCAAATCAATGGCGAAGAACCACAATCGGCACCACAATGAGAACAAGGAATGTTACTTTTTGCCATGACAACAACATTTCGAAACTGCTTGTTGCATTCCACAAGACGATTTCATGTGGTATTGAGGATTCATCTTTTCTGTCGAAGGGCTTATGTATGGAATTCCGAGTGATAATCCTCTGAGCACAAAGAATAATCCGATAATCACAACAACTATTGGAATTCTTTTTTGAATAGCAACCCGAATTTTAGAACTAACCATATTACCTGCAACCGAAATAAATAGCAGCATCGGAATAGTGCCTAGTCCAAAAACTACCATAAAAAGCATACCCTCCAATGCATTTCCAGTTCCAATAGAACCTGCTATTGCCATATAAACTAATCCACATGGCAATAATGCATTTAAAGTTCCTAATAAAAATAAACTAAACTTCGATTTTATGGTAAACAAGTTTTGTAAACGAGATCGAACCTTTTGAGAAAATGAACTAGCAAATGGAACGTGAATTTTATGAAATAGCGTTGGAAGTAAAACTGAAAGTATCATTAACGAACCCATAATTATCGAAATCCATTGTTGAAACCCAATAAATACAAAACCTTGACCAACTAAGCCAAAGAGTAAACCCATAATTCCATACATTGTTGTTTTACCAACATTATACAAAAGTCCACCAAATATTTTTTGTAAAATAGAATTTCCTTGAAGAGGTAAGCTTAAGGCAATTGGTCCACACATTCCAGCACAGTGAAAACTGCCCATCAAACCAAGAACTAAAGCTGTTATTAAGAATTCCATGTTTTAATTATTTTCAGTTTCAATTTCGCTTATTTTCTGGACATTAGGCGAAGTCGAAAAGATATTCAATCTTTATTTAATAATTAATTCTTTATCGATTTCGAATTTCAAAGTATCTACCCACCAAATAATTTTAGCCGAATAATACGACTTTTTAAATTTAGCTAAATCAAAGACTAAAGTCGATTTCGAAGCATTGAGTGAATCGGCAATCGATTTGTAATTGAATGATAAATCGTTTTTTATATTCGAACCACAATAAAATTGAATAGTATAAGAACTTGCTTTTTGTGCAATATTTTGACACAATTCAAGATTTATCGATGATTCCGTTTGATATAGTTTAATACTATCTTTAAAAGGAATAGATCTCTTTTTTATTTCTATTGTTTGAGAAAAATGGGCTCCTTGTTCGTAATAATCGCTTGCCACTAAATCGTTGTTTTGGCGCATTGCAAACGTAATAAAAATTGCAGCTAAGCTTAGAAATATTGCAAAAAATATAACAATCGCGGTTCCCCAATTTATTTTTTTTATCATTTACTAGGACTTATAAAATTTGCATGAACTAATTCAATTAGCCCTTCATCATCGAGTACTTTTATTGCAATTGGTGATTTTGGACTTGTTAAATTAGCTTTAGGAATAATTATTTGAACAATACTCGAAAAATCACCATTGGGCTCAATAGTAATAGGTTGCGACATAACAACAATGTTACCTTGTTTGGGTGATTCTAATTCTAAACGAACATTCTTTTTATCGGATGTTTTATTTACCAATTTTAGTTGATACATATTAGAAACTTCTGTTGAAGAAACCTCTTGATACATTGTTCCTGAAACTCTAAGTAGAATAGTTTCGATTTTTGATTGTTGAGCTAGGGTGGTGGCTAGAACAATAAATAAAACCACAAGTACCGAAGAATAAGCAATTGTGCGAGCATTTATTAAAGAACGTTTACCAGTTTCAATACCGTTAACAGAATCAAAGCGAATAAGGTTTCCAGGTTTCTTTAATTTGCGCATTACAATATTACATTCGTCAATACAAGCAGTGCAATTAACACATTCGAGTTGACTTCCATTTTTAATGTCTATTCCTGTAGGACAAACTGTAATGCAAGAACCACAATCTATACAGTCTCCGCCAGCTTTTGTGCCTCTTGGTTCTCCACGTTTATAATCATACATTACTTGTATCGATTTCGAATCGAGTAATACACCTTGCAATCTTCCATAAGGACAAAAAAGTGTACAAACTTGTTCACGTAAATAAGAGTAAATAGCAAAATAAAAAACAGAGATAACCATCATAAAGCTAAATCCTACAACATGCATACTTATTGGTTCCATAGCAATTTTATATACTTCTTTAGGACCAATAAACCATGATAGAAATACATTCGTAAAAAATACTGAAACAAATAAAAATGCTAAATATTTCCCTGTAAATCTTAAGCTTTTTAATGTTTTATCGTCTTCAACCTTTCGTTTGGTTCTATAGTCTCCATCGAATAAATATTCGATTCTTCGATATACCATTTCTAAAAAAAGTGTATGCGGACATGCCCAACCACAAAAAAGTCGACCAAAAATAACAGTAAATAATACAACAGAAACAACAGTTATTGCCATTACCAGAGATAGAATAAATGTGTCGTGAGCACCAATTACTGCACCAAACAAATAAAATGTTCGAGCAGCAATATCAAGTTTCATAAATGGATGATTATGAACTTGTAAAAATGGAGCAATAATTAAAAATAATAGTAAAATCCAACCAACAATTGTTCTTCTAGTATACCATTTACCTTGTGGTTTTCGGGCATATATCCACTTGCGTTGTCCTTCAGCGTCGAGAATTAGAGGTCTATCTCTAAATGTTTCATGATCATCTGATTCAGACATCTTTTATAGTTTTGAATTATTAATTTTTAGTTTTGAATTTTAAAATACAACAGAAATGGTTTCTAATTGTTTTTATAAACTATTTACATTCTACACCTTGTGCTGCTTTTGCATTTGCAGGATTTGAACCAACAAGTTTCGTACGAATATATGTTGCAACCATTGCAATTTCTTCGTTCGATAAGGTCGATTTAAACGATAACATACCTTTTGCTGGATTACCTTCAGTAATTATTTTTTCAATGTCAGTTTGCTTACATCCGTTTATCCATGAATTGTCGGTTAAGTTTGGTCCGATATTATTTCCTTCTCCCTTAGCACCATGACAAGCGATACAACCTTTTTGTGAGAAAATTAATGATCCTTTTTCGGCCATTTTATCATCAGACATTTTTGCACCTTTATTCGATTTGTTCTGAAGAACAGCTAATTCTCTATTCGCCTGAACAACCGAACTATCGTATTCGCTAGCTTGATCTTTACCATTTTTTGGATAACCAAAATACTGAATTACATAAAAGAGCGAAAATCCAATTGTAGCTATGAATAACAAAATTATCCACATCGGCGCTTTGTTATTAAGTTCTTTTATACCATCGTATTCGTGGTCGTGTTCATTGTTAAGTTGCTCTTCGCTCATGATAAGTAGATTTAAGAGTGTATAAAATCGTTTTGTTCTTTTTCGTCTAAAATTGATGTCTTAACTGATATAATATCAGCCTTTTTCATCTTTATGGTTCGAACTATTATTAGTATAAAAAGTCCAATAAAAATGAACAAACCCAAGATGTAATACATTTGAATATTATCCAAATGGCCTACTATTTTACCAACGAATCCCATTATTTTTTCATTTTAGAGATTTTCTCAATGTTTTCTGGTGATATATCGCGACCTAATTTATGCAAATAGGCTATAATAGCAACCATTTCTGATGTTGGTAATACAGTAACTCCAGTTTGTTTTAATTCATCAACAATAACTTGAGCTTCTTTTAAATAATCGCCAGCAGCTTTATCTGCATAACCTTTAGGATAAGGAACTCCCAATGTTTGCATCGCTTCTATCGATTTTTTAACATCTTTCATGTCTATTTGATTCACAGCAAACCATGGATAAGGTGGCATTATAGATTGAGGATAAATATCTCTTGGATTCATAAAATGGGTAAATTCCCAACTAGTCGATTTGTAAGTTGAACTTCCAACATAACCTGCGCGAGCTAAATCTGGTCCAGTTCTACGCGATCCCCATTGGAAAGGATGGTCGTAAACCGATTCGCCAATTTTTGAATACTCACCATATCTATCTGTTTCCCAGCGTAATGGTCTAATTTGTTGTGAGTGACAATTGTAACATCCATTACTAATATAAACATCACGACCAGCTAATTCTAAAGGCGAGTAGGGAGTAACCGACGATATTTTAGGAATATTCGATTCTACCTTCAACATTGGAATAATTTCGGCAGCTCCACCAATTACTAGTGCTACAAACATCAGTAATGCAAATTGAACACCACGACGTTCTATCCAACGGTGAACTGTTTCACCATCTTTTCTTGTTGAAAGTTCTTTTGCTCTTGGAGCAGCTTCTACTAATTCGTTTGCTTCAAGGCTTCCCATTTTAATGGTTTTAGCCATATTAATTAGGAACAAGATAAATCCAACTAAGAACAAAGCACCACCAACAATTCTAAAGAAATACATTGGTAGAATTTGTGTAGTCGTTTCCATGAAAATTGGATTTGCCAACATTCCATTCGCATTGTATTGACGTAACAATAACCATTGTGTTATACCTGCCCAATACAGTGGAATTGCAAAAAGTAGTATACCTAACGTTGCTAACCAAAAATGTGTATTTGCCATTTTCTTTGAATACAATTGGGTTCTAAATATTCTTGGAACTAACCAATACATCATACCGAAAATCATTCCACCATTCCAACCCATTCCACCAATATGTGTATGAGCAATTGTCCAATCGGTAAAGTGGCTTATAGCATTTACGTTTTTAAGCGACATCATAGGACCTTCGAATGTTGCCATTCCATAAGCTGTTAGAGCAACAACCATGAATTTTAATTCTGCATTATCGCGAACTTTATCCCAAGCACCTCGCAATGTTAAAAGTCCATTTACCATACCACCCCAAGATGGTGCAATAAGCATTACCGAAAATGTTACTCCTAGTGCTTGAACCCAATCTGGTAGGGCTTGATATAATAAATGATGCGGTCCCGACCACATATACAAAAAGATAAGCGACCAAAAATGTATTATCGATAATTGATATGAATATACTGGGCGATTAGCTGCTTTTGGTAAATAATAATACATTAATCCCAACCAAGGTGTTGTTAAGAAAAATGCAACAGCATTATGTCCGTACCACCATTGCACAACCGCATCTTGTGCGCCAGCATATAAAGGATAACTTTTTAGAAAACTAACTGGTAATTCGAATGAGTTTACAACATGTAAAACAGCTACTCCAATGAAAGATGCTAAAAACCACCAAACAGAAACGTAAATATGTTTTTCACGTCGTTTTAATACTGTTCCAATTAAATTCCAACCAAATAATACCCAAATAACGGCAATCATTAAATCAATTGGCCATTCAAGTTCGGCGTATTCTTTACCAGTTGTTTTACCAGCAAATAATGTTAATGCTGCACAAACAATTATAAATTGCCATCCCCAAAAATGGATTTTACTTATTACATCGTTAAATAAACGGGCTTTTAAAACTCTTTGCGAAGCATAATAAACCCCCGCAAACATGGCATTCCCTATAAATGCAAAAATTACTGCATTGGTATGAATTGGCCTAATTCGCCCAAACGACAAATATTCAACACCTAAATTATGAAATGGCATAGCTAATTGCAAAGCAGCAAGTAAGCCAACTAATAATGCAACTGCTCCCCAAACAAGAGTCGCAAGCATAAAATTTTTAACAATCTTGTTGTCGTAGTAAAACTGTTGTAATTCCATATTATTTTGCTTTTTCGTTATCGTCTATAATTGTATTTACCTTCGTTTCTTCTTCAAATAATATTCTTACCGATGGAGTAAATGTATCTTCATATTGTCCAGTTTTTACAGCCCAAATAAATAATACTAAAAACGATAATGCTGCAAGTAAACTAACTCCTATAAGTAAATATAATATATTCATATCATTACAAAAATAGAAAATTTAATATTGTAAATACGACTAGTTTTGAATTATTTGTATTGAAATTTTTTAATTAAAAAATAATTCAAATGCGCTTTTGTCGAAATGTGTAATTGTTGCTTACAAAATTATTGCAAAAATATTTTTAATTATAAACGTTTAGATATTTAATTGAACGTCAAATTATCGTTCAATTTTTATACCTTCACTTTTTAAAATATTTAAAAAAGTGAATTTGAAAAACGCAATTATAGCTGGATCTACAGGATTAGTAGGCAGCGCCCTTGTATCGCAACTTATTCAAGATGAAAGTTTCGAATCTGTAATCTTATTTCTTAGAAAACAAAACGGTAGTAATCATCCAAAGATAAAACCAGTTATCGTTGATTTTGATAACCTTGAAAATAATGCTTATTCCGATACTCCAACTCACGCATATTGTTGTCTTGGTACAACGATAAAGAAAGCTGGAAGCAAAGATGCACAATATAAAATCGACCACGATTATGTAATAGCATTTGCAAAAGTATGTAAACAAATGGGAGTAAAAACATTTTCTGTGGTTTCGTCGCTTGGAGCAAATTTCGAATCGAAGAATTTTTATCTAAATACTAAAGGACAGATGGAAGAAGATTTGAAATCTTTAGGTTTCGAAACGTTAATTATAGTTCGACCTTCATTACTTTTAGGAAATAGAAATGAGTTCCGTTTGGGAGAAAAAATCGCATCATTTTGTATGAAACTATTTTCTCCTTTTTTTATTGGTTCACTTAAGAAATATAAAGGAATTCAAGATGTTGCTGTTGCAAAGGCGATGATATATTACAGCAGCTTTTCGAATAAAGGAACATTTATTCATGAAAATGATGAATTGTTAGATTTAAAGTAATTTTGAAGTGTATATTTCGTCGAAATGAATAAAACGAAATATATGATAACTCGATTATTAACCCTATTTGGTATCTTTGCTTTTGCAAAGCCAGCTATCTCCCAAAATATAAAATCATTATACGATTTTACTGTTACCGATATTAATGGAAAAGTTTTCGAAATGTCGCAACTTAAAGGTAAAAAAGTAATGATAGTAAATGTTGCCTCGAAATGTGGATTTACACCACAGTATAAAGATTTACAGGAACTTTACTTGAAATATAAAGATCACAACTTTGTTATTATTGGTTTCCCAGCTAATAACTTTTTGAGCCAAGAACCTGGAAACGATTCAACGATTAAAAGCTTTTGTAGTCTTAATTATGGCGTTACTTTTCCTATGATGTCGAAAGTTTCTGTTAAAGGAAGTGATACTGCACCAATCTTCAAATGGCTTCAAAATAAGTCGGAAAATGGTGTAGATAACGGAACTATTTATTGGAATTTTTATAAATTTTTAATAGATGAAAATGGCAAATGGGTTAAGTCTTTTGGTTCTACAACAAAACCCATGTCCGAAGAAATTATAAAGTGGATTGAAGGTCAATAATTATTAAAATTTTAAATATGGCAAATAACATTGTTAAACTGCATCGAATTTTTACTGCACCAGTAGAAAAAGTATTTAAAGCATTTACAGATGCCGATGCTATGGCTTCTTGGATACCACCTTATGGTTTTATCTGTAAGGTTCATAATATGGACATAAGAATTGGTGGGACATATAGAATGACGTTTACTAATTTTACTACGGGAAATGGACATTCTTTTGGAGGCGAATATTTAGAGATTATTCCAAATAAACTATTAAAATATACCGACAAATTTGATGACCCCAATTTGCCTGGTCAAATTATTACAACAATTGAACTTAATAAGGTTCTTTGTGGTACAGAAATCTTTGCAACACAAGAAGGAATTCCTGATGCAATTCCTGTTGAAATGTGTTATTTAGGATGGCAAGAATCGTTTGACAAATTAAAACGTTTGGTAGAACCCAATATTCCGGATGCATAAAAATAGAACTATATGAGAAAAATAATTTCATTTATGCACATATCGCTTGATGGATTTGTTGCAGGATCGAAAGGAGAAATGGATTGGATTAGTGTAGACCAAGAAATTTTTGAATATGTCGGTAAGAGAATAAGCAAAGGTGACACAGCATTATATGGACGAGTAACGTATGAGATGATGGAAAGTTACTGGCCTTTCGCAGCAGATAAACCGACAGCAACCAAACATGATATTGAACATTCTAAATGGTATAGCAAAGTTCACAAAGTTGTTTTATCAAAAACACTTGATAATAAAGGCTTGACTAATACTACAATTATTAATGACAATCTTATTGACAGTATAAATAAAATAAAGCAAGAGTCGGGTGAAGACATTTTGCTTTTTGGTAGCCCAACTGCGACACATTCATTAATTCAACAAAACCTAATAGATGGTTACTGGCTATTTGTTAATCCGATTATTCTTGGTCAAGGAGTTCCTTTGTTTGCAGATATCAAAGACAAAATAAAACTAAAACTATTACCTCCTACTCGACAATTTAGTAATGGGGTAACTGAACTGAATTATATAGTAGATAGAAATTGAAAACGAACCGCTAACATACTTAAACTTCGGCTAACGGAACTTCAGTTAGTTAAATTTGTCATTGTCATCTGGCGATTCGAATGTGCTCCAAATTCGTAAGGCATCGCGTCCAGCAGCTCTTTATTTTACCGTTTATAAAATACAGCATAATGTGCACAAGGTAAAATATTAAAAGTGGATTTTATATTGCAAAAATAGCTACAGCGAATAATGTGATTTTTAAACATATTGTTGTAGCAAAATAAATGTGTAGCAAAAGAAAGGCATCAAAGATAGATACACTCTACCTTTGATGCCTTTCTTCTAATCTATTGTTTCTTATTCTCCAAATAAAGATTCAACAAATGCAACTTTGTCGAACACTTGTAAATCTTCGATTCCTTCGCCAACACCAATATATTTCACTGGAATGTTAAACTGATCGGAAATACCAATAACTACGCCACCTTTAGCCGTTCCATCGAGTTTAGTTATTGCTAATGCATTTACTTCGGTTGCTAATGTAAATTGTTTTGCTTGTTCAAAAGCATTTTGACCCGTTGAACCATCTAAAACTAATAAAATTTCGTTAGGTGCATCTGGAATAACCTTCTTCATCACATTTTTGATTTTCGAAAGTTCGTTCATCAGATTTATTTTATTGTGGAGACGACCTGCTGTATCAATAATCACAATGTCTGCATTTGTTGCTACAGCCGAACTGAGCGTGTCGAATGCCACAGAAGCTGGATCTGACCCCATTTTTTGTTTAACGATTGGAACGCCCACTCTTTGAGCCCATACATCGAGTTGGTCGACAGCAGCAGCACGAAATGTATCGCCAGCACCAATTACCACTTTCTTTCCAGCAGCTTTAAATTTAAATGCCAGTTTACCAATAGTTGTTGTTTTACCAACGCCATTTACGCCAACAACCATAATTACATAAGGAGCTTTTCGGTCTTCAAAATTGTAATCGTTAAAAGTAGTTGCGCTATTATTAACCAATAGGTTTGTAATTTCTTCTTTTAAAATTCCGTTTAGTTCCGATGTTCCTAGATATTTGTCTTTCGAAATTCTTTCTTCGATTCGTTTAATGATACGAATGGTCGTATCGACACCAACATCCGATGAAATAAGTATTTCTTCTAAATCATCAAGTACATCGTCGTCAACTTTCGATTTTCCAGCAATAACCCTGGTAAGTTTTTTGAAAACGTTTTCTTTCGTTTTTTCTAAACCTTTGTCGAGGTTTTCTTTTTTATCTTTTGTGAAAAAACTAAATAATCCCATTGTTTAAGTATCTTATAATGAATTGCAAAGTTACATTTTTTTTTAAGAGCAAGATTGGAAAATCATACAAATCTGATAGTATGAAATATTATATTGGCTTTCTTCGGTTTATAGCAAAAAAAAACCTCCGCAAATGGGAGGTCTTTTTCGATAAACGAAAATACTATTTTCTTTCGATGTATTCTTTTACTAAGTCGTTAGGAAGAATTGATTCTTCGTAACTGTAAGCACCTGTTTTTTCGTTTTTCACGGCTTTAATAACTTTTGTAAAGTCTTTAGAACCTTTTTGTAGTGATGCAACTGTCTTCTTTGCCATAGCTTACATTATTTAATTTCTCTGTGAAC
>Ga0302288_1000219_pt1 | contig 52370 bp, 33 predicted proteins | sample III_Fen_N1_1_FD_194549 | JGI IMG/M metagenome (GOLD analysis project Ga0302288, IMG submission 194549) | Peat permafrost microbial communities from Stordalen Mire near Abisko, Sweden - III_Fen_N1_1 | ecosystem: Environmental > Terrestrial > Soil > Wetlands > Permafrost | place: Sweden: Abisko...
GTCCACCGGTAACCGTCCAGGTAAAGGTGTGAGTCGGATCTTCGGGTTTGATGGCATAGGCGACTCTACGCGTGTTTTCACAAACCATGGTATCGCCGATTACTGAAACCACGGGAACGGTTTTCACAACCTGTATAAATCGTAAATCTTTACCAGGGCATTGTAGCGTATTTGCAACATTAGCATCTGTAAAGTTTATTGCTTGAGTAGCTTTTATCTGATAATTCTTTTGTTCTGTTGGATAAAACACGAATTGTGAAGTATCAGAGCCTTGTATAACACCATCTACATACCAATGTATTATATTCCCTGGAGCAAATACCTCATATAATTGGGAGAGCTTTTTGTTTGGTTTCAAACATATTTGATTAATATTTTGTAAAAGGAATGGCTCTTTATCTATACTTCTTGAAATATGATATGTACCAACCACAGAATCACTTACACATCCAACAGTATCAATTAATTTAACATAAAAAGAAACTAGGGCATTAGGTGTCAATATGGATTTGGCAGGTTCTAAAACACTATAATTTAGACCTTTTACTGTTGCTTCAGAATTTGTTACTAATTCTTTCGTTTTCATATAATACCAATCAAAAGTACCTCCTATTGGATTTACCGTCAAAGGTTTTATTGAATCTATACCTGAAGCACATGATATGTAATAGTTATCGGAACTAAAAGTCGGAGGCAAAGGTTTGGCATTCACAATTAAATTCACCGTCAATGGAGCACTTTCACAAAGATTTGCTCCTTTGGTTGTCTGCGTCACATAATACGATGTCACAACTTTAGCATCACCAGCTGCATGAGGCTTGGCATAAACTGTTGGCAAATATGATGTTCCAGTAGCAAGAACATTCGAGATAGCAATATCCGAAATGCTACTATACCATTTCAAGGTATATGGTCCGGTTGATGTTACTTGAAAAGCGGTTGGTTTGTTATACACACAGACTGTCTTATCAATCGAAGAGATAGTCGGAACTTGAGGCGATACAATTTGTATAAGGGTTGCTGTATTGGCATCGCTCACACAACCATTTTCTGTTTGAACAGCTTTGAAGGTTGTTGTCAATCCGCCTGTAGGTATTTTGGGTATATAGGTTGAGCCTGTAGCAGTTGAACCATTATCTGACCAGTTTATTTTGCCACTTGCATTGGTTACAATATATTGGGGAACTTTTGTTGATGACTGACACATTGTTTGAATCTGTGCGGCAAATTGAGGTGTATTTGGTTTTGGGAACACCATATAATTAACCGTTGCAATATCACTCACACAATTATCGCCAGATGTTTGTGTTACATAGAATGGAATAGATCCTGATACAGAAGCTGTAACTGTTGTCGGAGTATAAAATCCTCCATCCCCTACCTTCGTAGCCAAATTTGACGTTGAATACCATTTTATTGAAGCATTTGCAAGACCTGTTGCCGATAATGTTCCAAAGGCTTCACCAAAGCACGATGTATCAGCAATTAAAACAGGCTTAGCTGGTTTCGGATTTACTTTAAAACTTACAGTTACTTTTTCACTTTGACATCCGGCAACAGTGGAAGAAACCAAATATTTATATGTTCCTCCTTGTAAGGAATTAACATTTGGAACATAGTAAGGATTACCTGTAAATTTGACATTAGCGGTTGATGCCTCTGCTCCTTTATTAGCAGTACTATCATACCATTGAATCTTGGAACCAGGTAATATTGAGGTTACAGATAATGGTATTGTGGTATTTGTTGCTTCGCAAATTGGAATATTTGACACGGCAATTGGTGCTGTTGTATTTTTGACTATTAACGTAAATTCTTTCCCTGGTCCCAAACATTTATCTGAACTATCGTATTCTGCAACCCAGTATTTATATACTTGAGCCGAAATATTTGAAATAGCAGGTGTGTATATATTTGATTCTGAATCGAACAATTTTTTAGCAAGAGTGGGATAATCAATAATACTTTTATCGTAGACCAGATACTTATATAAGTGAGAATTTGCAGACGTCCGTGTAAACGTAAACCCGGGAATTGTATTATAGATACAGATACTTGAATCGACAACTATCGGAGTCTTTGCTTTACATGGTTCGTAATAAATAGTAGCTTTTGCATAATCACTTACACAATTATATGCATCTTTTTGTTTTGGATAATAGATTAATTGACTAGCTCCCGGCCCCGGATCAATTGATGGTCCATTCAATACAGAATTTGTAGCAGCTGGAATGCTGGTCTTTGTTGCATCATACCATTGGATTGTATTCGTAACCGGTGAAGGAATTGCAGATATTGTGGGAACTGCTCCAACATTAATAACTTTATAATTAAAGTCGGTTGTAACAGGTGGTGCCACATAATGAACTGTTATGTTTTTGATTGCCGTGTCCTTGCAATTCTTATCTGTGCTTCTAATATATTTAACCGTATATTTTGTATCAGCAGTTGGTGCCCCAATGGTAATTACTGCAGGATTTTTTAAGACACCATCAACATAGAATTCATCAGGAACAGATGCTGGATTCAAGTTTTTAGAATCAGAACCAGTCAGATTTATAACATTGTCTGATATACAATAATCAGTTTTAACTAATGGAGAAAAGACCGCTGTTGGTTTGTCGTCAACGACACGAGTAACCTTTGCCATTGGACTCCAACATTTTGTATTTGATACAGTCTCTAACTGTTCGTATCGAACATAATAATCAACAGATCCAACTGTCTTGTTATTTGGATTGTATGTTGATGATGTAGCAAGTGCTATAGCGTTGTTACCTAAGACATCGGTATACCACTGCCAGCTAGGTGAAGCTTCTGTTGTACTTGCACTTAACGATGTTGTTGCCAATGTTCCATCATTAACACATCGTTCAACTCCATTAACAGTGGGGGCTGCCCAAGGACAATCGACAATCGTTACACAAACTGTATCTGTTTTACTTTCACAACCATTGAGTGTTTGCGATACATAGAAACATTTGTTGTCTGAATGGATTGGTGTAACATTCGATGAGTTCATTTTTGTATCAAACGGACTTCCTGTTCCTCCGGAAATTGGTAACTTTTTTAATCCATCTTCATACCATTTCAAACTGGTTCCTGTGGCTGTAACACTTACCGTTGCAGGCATAACTAGATTTTTCGCAAGAATATTTAAATCAGCTTCAGCGACAGGTGGTGCTGTATAATTAACGTTAACTGTTGTACTTGTTGTATTTACACAGGTATTTGCATCTTCATACGTATATTTCAGAGTATAGGTAGCAGATGTTTCGCTTGCCCCTCCGGGTAAAAATTCATTGTTAGCATTTAACATTGTTGGAGTTGAACATTCTAATTTCGATTTGGCATTTATAGCTGGTGTTAATGTTATTTTCATAGCACCATCGGTATTACAGACAGCCGAAGATGCCGGAACGATTGTTAATGAAGGATTAGCATATACTGTGCGAATTACTGGAGTAACGGGACTCCAACAAGCTACTTTTGAATTTGGTTCTACTTTTTGGTAACGAACATAATAGGTTGTTCCTGTCGTCGGTATATTTCCTCCGGGATTAAAAGCGTTTGTTGTTGCACCTGTTCCTGAGGCTGTAATAGTTGCAGACGCATCTGTATACCATTGCCAAGCTGTTACGGAGGTTTCCGATGTCGTTGCTGTTAAATTTGTACTTTCAAGCGTTGCATCGTTTTCGCATTTTGCAAGACCAACAACAGTAGGAGCTGCCCAAGGACAATCAACGATTGTCACACAGACTGTATCTGTTTTACTTTCACAACCATTGAGTGTTTGTGATACATAGAAACAATCATTTTTGGATACTGCAGAAGTAACACCCGACGAATTCATTTTTGTATCAAACGGACTACCTGTTCCTCCAGCAATTGGCGATAATTTTGATGCATCATCATACCATTTCAATAATGTTCCAGTAGCTGTAACACTCACCGTATTTGGCATTGGTAATGTTGAAGCTAAAACATTCAAATCAGCTTGAGCAACCGGAGGTGCTGTATAATTGACTGCAATAGTAACAGCTGCCGTATTTACACAAGTATTTACATCTTGATAAGTATATGTCAACACATAATTCCCTGATTTTTCATTCATACCTCCCGGGACAAATTGATTGCTTGCATTTAACATTGCTGGTGTTGAACATGTCAATGTCGATTTGGCATTTATTGCTGGATTTAATGAAATGTTCATCAAATCATCTGTATTACAAACTGTAAGATGCTCGGGTATGATTGTCGGTGTGGGTAATGCATTTATTGTCAATTGAACCGTAGTTGCTGGTCCATAACATGCATTTACAGCATCATATTCTGCAACATAATAGTTATAGTTGCCGGTTGCTGTAACATTAGCCACATAACTGCTTCCCGTTCCTAATTTTGTTGAAGATGTACTTGAACCTGAAAACCATATTAAATTGCCAGTTCCATTAGCAGTAGCAACTAATGTGGTTGTCAGCGTAGGTGAAGTACATGGTCGAGGATCTTTTCCTGCTGTTGGTGCCGGTGCCGGACAACTTGTTACTGTAAATGTTGCTGTATCTGGTTTACTCTCACAACCATTGATTGTTTGAGTATAGACATATTTATAGATTCCTGATTTTAATGAGTCGGGACTCGTTTTTGTTGTATCAATATTTGGATACGCACCTCCAATTGTTGGAGCAAAAACATTTCCACTAGCAATACTTGTCCCTTTAGGTATAGAATACCATTTTACATTTTGGTAAACATTTGGTGTGACATCTATTTTAAAGACACCAGGACCAGGTACTGGCGTTGATAAACTATTTGCTGATTGAGCAATAGGCTGAGGCGTTAAATACACTAAAAGAGTGTCTGAAATAGACACAGCATCACATCCTTTACTATCGGTAAAATCGTAAGTAAATGATTTCTTGCCTGGAGTTGCAGTAACAGGATTTATACTTGCACTTGTTTCTGTCAATTTTGTTAAACCTGTAATATTTGTAAAGGTACCTGTTCCACCCGTTGCCGATGGTTTAACCGTTACATTAATAGTAACAGCATTTCCATCACTACAAACAAGTTTTTGATTTGTAGTCGACCACGTTACTGTGGGTAAAGCATTAACAGTCACTACAACGCTTGCACTATTAACACAACCATTTGCATCGGTACCTGTTACTTTATAGGTTGTTGTTGTTGTAGGATTTACAACACTACCCGTTCCTGTTACCGAAGTATTATCCCAAAGATAAGTTGTCGCTCCAGTTACACTAACAGAGGTTGAATTGCCAATACATATTTCTGCATTGCTTGTTGTTGCTGTTACTGTCGGTAAGTTATTTACGGTTACAATGGTGCTTGCAGAACCAACACAACCATTGGCATCTGTTCCTGTTACTAAATAAGTTGTGGTTGCTGTAGGACTCACAATCTTACTTGAAGCTATTCCTAATGTTGCATTATTCCAAATATAAGAAGATGCTCCTGTCGCTGATACTGTTGAACTCAATCCAAGACAAATAGCTACTGGTGATGATGTTGCAGTTATTGTTGGTAAATTATTTACTTTAACTTGTACTGTTGCTGTATTAACACACGAATTTCCATCTGTTCCAGTAACTAAATATGTTGTCGTTACCGTAGGACTCATGCTTTTACTTGAAGCCGTTCCCAATGTTGCATTATCCCAAACATAAGACGTTGCTCCTGTTGCTGATACCGTAGAACTCGATCCAAGACAAATAGCAACTGGCGATGCTATTGCTGTTATTGTTGGTAAATTATTTACTGTTACTAAAACACTTGCTGTATTTGTACAATTATTACCATCAGTTCCTGTTACAAAATAAGTCGTTGATTTTATTGGGCTTACAGCACCAGCAACTGGATTCCAAACATAGCCGTTTGCTCCTGCTGCTGTTACAGAAGTAGATTTTCCAATACATATTGTCGGATAACTTGCTGTAGCGATGATTGTTGGTAAATTATTTACTGTTACATTCACTGTTGCTGTATTCTTACAACCATTTCCATCTGTTCCTGTTACAATGTATGATGTAGTCATACTGGGTGTTACAGTTATGCTTGTCGTTATCGCTGTTGTACTCCAAAGATAACTTCCTGTACCTGCACCTGCACCTGTTAATACCGATGACAGACCTTTACAAACAGCTGTAGGTAATGCGGTTGCCGTGATTGTTGGCAATCCATTTGCCGTCAATGCAACAATATCGCCACCTTTACATCCATTTTTATCAGTAACCGATAGTGTATAATTTACAGCAGAAACAGGATTTGCAGAATTAAAGACCGGATCTTCAATCGTCCCTGAAGACAAACTCGTTGTTGGACTCCATGCATAAGTATAAGGTAATAGCCCACCAGAAATTGTTGCATTCATATTTATGTTGGTATTAATACATGCTGCAGCATCTGTACCAGCATTAACTGTTGGTAAGGCATAAACCGTAATAGTATTAACACCTGTCGATGGACAGCCGGTTGTTGTATATGTTACAGAAACAGTATAGGTTCCCGCCGTGGACGTTTTTGTAAAATTGGTGGTATTTATTGCCGTTGGATCTGAACACGTATAGGTTGGTGTTCCTGTTGTTGGCGTAAAGGAAAATAAATTCGAAAGAGCTACGGAACTAATTGTTCCGGCACAGAATGGTACCTGTGTTACAGGTGTTGTTGTTGATGACGATTTAATCACAATAGTTGTTGTTATCGATGGATCAATTTTTGCACCACAAGCATCGGGTGTCGCATCTGTTAAAGCTGTAACTTGATATACTCCAGCAATTATTTCGGGTACTGTAAATGTAATAGGATTTGTACCTGTAACCGTGGTTGTATGACTCAAATTTCCTCCATCGGAATAAGTCAGGACATACGGAGGTTTTCCATTTCCAATAGTAATTTTTAGGGGCGTCACGATGTCTCCCGAACAATACGTAGATCCACCAGTAATTGAATATGTTGGCAATGCATTCATAGTAATAACCCGGTTTCTCATAACCTGAAGGCAAGCCAATCCGGCAGCTGAATCTGTCACCGTTAATCCATAGGTTTTTGTTCCTGTTGGTGTTGCTAATGTTATGGCATTGTTATTTTGGTTGATATTGCCTGTTAGATCATACCATTTATACGAATAAGATCCGGGACTTGCAACTGAATCAATTTTTGCAGTTAAAGCTGTTGTATTATTACCTGAACAATAAATAGTATCGGTTGTTAAATCCCAAGTTAAATCGGGTTGTTGTATTTTTGTTACCACAACATTTGTTGTGTTTGCAACTCCTGTACAATATTTATCACTGATAGCAGTTACTGTATAGGTACTTGTTCCTGATGGCGTGATACTATATGGACTTGCTGTTATACTGGCAACTGACGAAGTTGTGGTTCCATTACTCCAAGCCAACGTAAATGGAGAAGTTCCATTCAAGGCGATATTTACCTTTGGAGCTTTTGTATTACTACAATACGCTCCTCCACCTGTAATTGTATATGATGGTGCCGGATTTGCATTTATTGTAACATTTGCGGTTGTTTGGCAAGGTGTTGCAGTCGGCGAATCATGATCTCGAACTAGCAATGTATATAAACCAGGTGTAGAATATGGTACTGTATAACTATCGGTAAATGTTGTTGCAGTTGTTGTTGCCGATGTTGTATAAAGTGTTGTTCTAATTGCTGTTCCTGTTGTTCCTGTTGTTCCTTGATACCATATAAAATCAAATCGACCACCTGCTTTTTCAGGATGAATCGTTTTTGAGACTAAAGGTGTCGAACCTCCTGGGCAAAGATCTGTAGACGCTGTTGTTATTGTCAAAGGCAAATCTGCCGCTAATATTTTAGTACATGGACAATTCATTTTTAATGTTTCCGGTAACATATCGCATATATGTTGATCGGTTTTAAAATTAACATCAAAGAAACGTCCCTGTTTTATATTTGTTCCTGTTTGTGGATTTTGAAAATTGCCACTCATATTCGTAAAACTCACAATATGAGTTGCTAAATTATCATAAGTAGGTACCGTTTGAGAACAATCACCTCTTCCTATTCTGATTTGACCAGATGATACTGAAGCACCCTTAATTGTAGAAATAAAATAAGTTCCCGCCTTAGGTAAACGAATATTTACCGGTATAAGATATTGACCTGTTGAATCTTGAGTACTTCCTGAAGTTGATGAACCTCTCGTCCTTGAATAAATATAACTAAATGTTCCTATGACATTTGAATTATCAGCAACTAATCCGCCACTACTAGTCTTGGAGCCATAAACCCCAAAATTAAAAGTATATGTTTGTGTAGTACTTGGAGTATAGTTCGACGACTGAATCATTACACTAAGATTGGTAATCGTCACCGGTTCTGTTATAGTGTACCCTTGTTGATAATTATCATCTTGATCTGGACTTTCAAATTGAGCATTCCACGTTGGATTACAGCCTTGAGCCTTTTTCATAACTATGCCACTTGCATAACCCGTTTCCTTCACCCAAACAATTTTATCGGCTCCCGATGTTTGAGCTCCGGTAATGTCTAATGTTGCGGTTACACTGGCTGTCGATGTTCCTAAAAGCGTTGCTCCTGTGGAACTCGTATACCACGAATAAACAGGATTGGTGGTCGATGTAGAAGTTACACCAACAATTCCGGTTGTTCCACAATAAGTTAAATCCGTTCGAGGGGTAAAAGTTGACGGCCATGGTGAAATAATTAATGTATCAACAGCATCCGGACATGGTGAACATGGACGATCTGTTGCTGCTCTAATATCTTTAATGGTTACAATCCATAATCCAAATTTTGTAGCATTATATGTTTCATCTTTAATTGCTGTTGGTGAATCTGTATATACTTGTGTTGGCGTCGATCCTGCAGTTGCTGTATAAGAAACGGTATAAGAAAAACCGGGATTTACATTTGGTGCTGGTAACGGGATAGAAAAACCGGGGCAGGTTACAACATCACTACCTAAACTTAAAGTAGGACAGGGTATTTGCAACGCACAACTAGGAGATCCTGTTTTTGAGAAACCACCTTGATTGACTAAAGACCCAATTCCTAACTGACCTGCATCATTTTGACCTGCGGCATAAACATTTCCATCGTCGGCGGCAACAAATGACCAACCATCACCATCAGAAACAGACAATGCATTTGTTATTTTTGTTCCACTGGTATAAACAGCTTGTGTTGGAACAACTACATTTGCCGTTGTTGTCGATCCTATTCCAAGTGCTCCCGTATTAACAGGTGTTCCTGAAGCGTTATATACTCCATTCATACCAAACGACCATACTTTTCCACTTTTTGTAGAAACAATAGAATAAGCCTGACCTGCAGCAACCGAAACAACGGGATCGTTATCTCCTAAATAAACTGAACCTGGATTCGCTGTAATCCAATATGGACCAGCCATTATTAATGATGCGTATATTTGATTTGATCCATTTGAAGCTGTTGCACTTGTGTTGTCATTACCTCCTCGCTGTCCCATCCAGTTTCCTCCCCATGCCCAGACATTACCTTTAGAATCAAGAGCCAAACAGTGACGGTCACCAGCTGCGATCGAAACAATACCGGTTAATACTGTTCCATCTTGTTTTACGACTTTTTGAGCATATAAATTATTTGTTCCAGAAACCGTACGACCTAATTCAGCATTATTAGCATCATCTCCCCACGACCAAACACTACCATCAGAGGTTAATGCATATCCACTTTCATCACCAGCCTCAACCTGAACAACACCTGTTAAACGGTTGGCCACTGTATTTGCTGTACTAGTCAAGACAAACACAGGTAAAGTACTACTTGTTGTGGAATTATTTCCTAATTCGCCTTTGGCGTTTCCCCCCCAAGCTATTGCATAAGAGATTCCTGCATTTTTATAAACTGCATATGAAGCAATATTTCCTCCCGAAACAGATGTAATATTTATTAAATCATCAGTTGTTGCACCACCACTTAACGCAGAAGTAGCACCAGCCATTACCTTATAAGGTTTTGCAGAATATTTTTCACTACCACTTGTTGAATTTACGATCGACGTATTCCCAAGTTCTCCATCAGTATTTAACCCCCATGCATAAACCTTTCCATCACAGGTCATTGCTAAAGTATGAGCTCCTGAACCTGCATCTACAGAGAAAATAGGAGTCATTCCATAAACTCTTATTGGAGTATTAGCCGAAGTCCCTGAATTTGGAGTGGTTCCATCTGACTGAACACCTAATTGTCCTAAATTATTTTGTCCCCATGCAAAGACATTTCCATTTGCACAAATCATCACCGAATGTGAGTTACTTCCTGATACTACAAAATTTTGGGCAAACTGTGTTGTTGAGAGAAATACTAACCCTGCAATTACCAACCAACGCTTTATCATAACTTTATTTTTATTAACATTATTCTACTAATTATATTTGTGTAAATATTACACGAACCCCTTTGTTTTATTACTTTTTACGACTCTAAGACTTTTTTTTTGACCACATAGTTGCACCATAATTTTATATTTTTCCCCTTTCCCAAATTTCAGACAATACGTGACCCGATTTCTTATTCCAAGGCTTGCTTAATATCGTCAATAATATCGTCAATTTCTTCAATCCCTACTGATATTCGTATCAACGAATCGAGAACTTGCATTTTCAAACGTTTTTCGGATGTATATTCCGAAAATATTGACGATGCGGCATGAAGTATTAAGGTTCGGTTGTCCATCATATTGGTGGCAATACTTATAAATTTTAATTTATTTAAAAATGCAAAACAAGCTTCTTTGTCTTTAAGATTAAACGAAAACATTGATGTTGGTATGACTCCAAACTGTTTTGCTGATATCTCAAAGTAAGGAGATGATTCTAAAGCTGGAAAATTCACAGAACTAACGGCTGTATGTTGTTCAAGAAAACGAGCTAATGCTAGAGCATTTTGTGCTGATCGCTCAAAACGTAAAGGCAAACTTTCCAATCCCAAACTTTGTAAATACGCATTAAATGGTGACATGCAAGCTCCTGTATTCCGGTAAATTTCTTTTCTTAGCTTTGCATAAAAAGCATTTGATCCAAACTTTTTATAAAAATCCTCTAATTTGGGAATTGAACTCCAATTAAATGTTCCATAATCAATTACCAATCCACCAATCGACGTTCCACCACCGGATAGTATTTTTGAACTTGAAATGATTTCTATGTCTACCCCCCACTCTTTTGCTCTGAAAATATGAGGTGGTGTCAATGTTGAATCGCTTATTAATGGAATTCTATTTTTTTTCGCAATTTTCGAAAGATCAAGAATATCAACTACCTGACATTGTGGATTGGTATACGTTTCGAAGAATATTGCTCGCGTTTTAAGATCAATAGCCTTCTCAACTGCAAAAGCATCTGTTAAATCGGCAAACCGTGGTTCAAGACCAAACGCAACAAAGGTTGAAGCGAATAATGACCATGTATTTCCAAAAACAAGATTCGATAAAACAATATTGTCACCGGTTTCACATAGGGTTGTTATTACAGCAGAAATAGCTGCCATTCCAGAGCTTAGTGCTAATACACCAGTAGCTCCTGTTACGGCTTTAATTCTCAATTCAAGATTCTCCGATGTTGGATTAGAACTTCGCGAATACATGTGTGCTGAAACTTTTCCTGTAAATGCCAATTCCATATCTTCGGCAGTTTCAAAATCAAAAGCTCCATTTGCATATATAGGCACTTGAAATGGGTTATATGGGTCGTGTTTACTACCTAATGTAGATAACACTTTTGAGATAAATCCTTTAGGCTGCATCTAAAAATTAATAACCGTTTTTTACAATTTTGCAAAGATACGACCTTATTAGTTCTAATAAAAAATTATTACAAACTCTGTTATTAAGTGTTTTTTAACAAAAAAAGGAGACCTCTTGATCTCCTTCATTTTTATTTGATTGTTTTTTAATGCTATGATATGCCCCACATTACAAATTTGTTACAAATCTATTTGCATCTTGGATGTCATGCGGATTTCATAAACCAATTAAGCACTTATGGCTTCGGCATCTTTATTAATTTTTTTAATCAATCCTTGAAGAACTTTTCCTGGACCAACCTCGACATAACTTGTCAAACCATCTTTTGTCATATTTTCAACAGTTTGAGTCCAACGCACCGGTGCTGTTAATTGAGCTATAAGATTTTTCTTGATTTGCTCTGGATCAGTATTTGGTTTTGCATCAACATTCTGATATATAGGACAAATAGGTTTTGCAAATTTTGTTGCGGCAATGGCAGCTTCAAGTTCAACACGTGCTGGTTCCATTAAAGGTGAATGGAAAGCACCACCAACAGGCAATTTCAATGCACGTTTAGCACCTTTTGCTAAAAGTATTTCACATGCTTTGTCGATACCAGCATTTGATCCAGAAATAACTAACTGACCCGGACAGTTGTAATTTGCAGCAACAACAACATCTTCAATTGATGCACAAACATCTTCAACCACTTTATCTTCGAGATTAAGAATTGCAGCCATTGTTGATGGATTTTTTTCGCAGGCTTTTTGCATTGCCATAGCTCGTTTCGATACTAAAACGAGACCGTCTTCGAACGATAAAGCTCCTGCTGCAACCAAAGCAGAGAACTCACCTAATGAATGACCAGCAACTGCCGATGGTTTGAACGAATCGCCTAATGTTTTGGCTAATATCACTGAATGTAGGAATATAGCTGGTTGTGTTACTTTTGTTTGTTTTAAATCTTCGTCTTTTCCTGCAAACATTAAATCGGTAATACGAAATCCTAATATTTGATTAGCTTTTTCAAACATTTCTTTTGCAAGAGGTGAATTGTCGTAAAGGTCTTTTCCCATTCCTACGAATTGGGCTCCTTGTCCTGGAAATACATACGCTTTCATCTTATTCAATTTTAATTTATTAGTAATTGTTTATAATTAGTTATTTAATCTGTATATCAAAATTATCTCAATTTTGAACTCACCAAATGAATAAATTCCTGACGAGTAGTTTCTTTCAAAAATGCTCCAGTAAATGCCGACGTGGTAGTCACCGAATTTTGCTTTTGTACACCTCGCATTTGCATACACATGTGCTGAGCTTCAATAACCACAGCAACTCCCAATGGGTTAAGTGTTTCTTGGATACAATCGCGAATTTGAGTTGTCAAACGTTCCTGAACCTGCAATCGGCGAGCATACGCCTCAACCACTCGTGCTACTTTGCTTAATCCTGTAATATATCCATTGGGAATATATGCAACGTGAGCCTTTCCATGAAATGGTAACATGTGGTGTTCACAAAGTGAATACAACTCTATATCTTTCACAATAACCATTTGTTTGTATTCCTCCTTAAACATTGCCGAACGAATCATTGCATGAGGATCAACATCGTAACCATGCAATAGAAACTGCATTGCTTTGGCTACACGAACAGGAGTTTTTTCCAACCCCTCACGAGTGATATCTTCGCCAAGTTCTGAAATAATATTTTTATATAATCCAGCTAATTTTTCAGTCTTCTTTTCATTATAATGATCAATTCTTATATAAGAATTTCCCATTTCGAAGTCATCTACATCTTCAACATTCATCCTTTAAATTAACCCTTTAGGCTATTTTTAAAATTAGTATCCGAGGCAAAAGTACACATTTTTTCATACATCGACGATAATGGTTCTAAAAAACACGTTTCTACGCTTTGTCGTTTTGAATAATAATTCATTTCAACATTTTTGTAAAAGTTCGTTTTTCTATTACATTTACACTTTAACTTAAAAAAGAATGATCCTACTTATAGCAGCTACTTCTTTAGAGATCCAACCGACCATCGACTGGATTGAAAAACAAGGATTATCATCAAAAATTACTATTTTAATTTCCGGAATCGGTACACCTGCTACAATGTATAGTACAATGAAAACGATTGTCAGCCAACAACCTGAACTGATAATACAAGCCGGGATAGCTGGTTCATTCAACACCTCAATAAAAATAGGTGATGTGGTAATTGCAAAATCAGAACAATGGTGCGACCTAGGAATTGAAGATCACGAACAATTTCGAACCATTTTCGACATGCATTTTACAAACCCTAATGCTCAACCTTATGATTGTGGTGAAATACAATGCAATAGCCCCGACATTAAATCGATTAAAAACCTTCAAAAGGTAAAAGCTATAACAACCAATACAACCCACGGCAACAGAATCAGTATCGAAAAAATCGTTCAAAAATTCAATCCTCATATTGAATCTATGGAAGGAGCTGCAGTTGCTTATATTTGTGCAATGGAACATATTCATTTTTTAGAAATTCGCTCCATCTCAAATTTAGTAGAACCAAGGAATAAAAAAGCATGGAACATTTCGTTGGCTATAGAAAATTTAAATAAAGAACTACAAAAAATTATCAATGAAATAACTCTGTAAAGTTATTTAACAGTCTTAAACGATGCATCGACATTTCATTCTTAATAAACCTTATGGTTTTATAAGCCAATTTATTTGCCCCGTAAAACGAAAAAAAGTTCTAGGAGAATTACACGACTTTCCAATAGGAACTATGGCTATTGGTCGATTGGATGAAGACAGTGAAGGCTTATTGTTACTTACAACAGACGGTGCTGTAAGCTATGAAATATGTAGTCATAAAGTTGAAAAGGAGTATTACGCACAAGTCGATGGATTAATAACAGATGAAGCCCTTGAAAAAATCAAAAACGGTGTAGAAATAAGTCACCGAAGCGAAAAATATATTACCAAAACATTTAAACTCCAAATAGCACCTCAATTTCCCGAAAGAGCAAAACAAATTCGCGACGATAGACATGGTCCGACATCGTGGATTTCAATAACTGTAAATGAAGGTAAATTTCGACAAATCAGGAAAATGACTGCTGCCGTTGGATTCCCAACCTTACGTTTGATAAGAGTCCAGATAGGAAATCTTTATTTAGGCAATCTGCCTAGCGGCGGATTCATTGAAGTTGATAAACTGAAATATTAAATTCAACTATCTCTCTATTTTTTAACATTTCTTTACGTAGAAATTTCCTTCTAGGTGTCTAATCGTTATAATATAAACGATAGCCTATAGATAAAACGATACTCATTTATTTTAAAATTGAACTTTATTCTCAATTAAATGAGGCGTACATTAAATATTCTAATTCCGATTATTAGAACAATTTACCATCACATATTTGCAAACAAATTAAAATCGTATCCCGGATATAAATTATGTATATTAATATGTTTAGTATGTTCTAATATAATTATGGCTCAACCAGACTGCTCTTCCAACCAAGCAGCTGGGGATTATTGCAATACGGCAACAAACATTTGTAATCTTAATGGTTACTGTGGCAACACAAGTTCGGCATACACAACAACAGTAAGTAGTACGAACAAAACAGACGAAAATAAAGCGCCTGTAAGTAACGTTTATTGTGCACATATTGATAATAGTTCGTGGTTGTCGTTTATCGCAAGTTCTACCTCGGCATCACTAAATCTATGGGTATCCAATTGCTCGAACAACAAAGGGATTCAAATGGAAGTTTTATCGACAACCGACTGTTATAATTTCACTGGTGTATCGGATTGCTGGGATGGAAAAGGAAGCGGGTCTATTACAGCCTATGGACTTACGGTTGGCACCAAATATTTTATTTTAGTAGATGGACATCAAGGCGATGTTTGTGATTATGTTATTGGTGCGTCGTCCGGAGTTTTGGTTGTCGATGCCGGTGCTGATCAAACGATTTGCAGAGGACAGGTTGCAAAAATAAAAGCATCTGGAGCTGATACATATTTATGGAATCAAAATCTTGGTGCCGGTGATTCTAAAACAGTAGCACCTTCAATATCTACAACATACACAGTAATAGGTACTACCAGTTCGGAATGTACTAGTAATACAGATTCGGTAACAATACATGTAAATGCACTTCCTACTGTTACGGCAAAGGTTTCAGAACAAAACATTTGTTCTGGCGATATGATAAACTTAACGGCATCGGGTGCTCTGAATTATAGTTGGGACAATGGAGTTGTTAATGGTACATCAATAAAAATTAATAATACCACAACATATACGGTGACTGGCACAGACGCAAATAATTGTACCGACACCGCAAAAATCACCGCTATTGTTCGTTCCACAAATGTATCTATCAAACCCTACAACATTAATCCAGATAGCGTTGTAAACGGTATTGTTGATATTTGTATTGGAGAATCAATGATTCTGACCGCCCAATCGACCGGTGGTGATAAAATAAAAACGTTTCAATGGTCAACAACTTCGACTAATGATGGGAAACAGACCGTTCCCATTTCAACACAAGGTTTATATTATGTAACCGCAACATCAATTTATAATTGTAAAGCTGTTGATAGTCTTGAAATCGAAGTTCTTTCAAAAGCTCCAATTATCACAGCAATTGTAGCTCCCAAAGATTTTTGCAATAATGATAAGATTACGATAAGTACTTTAATCGATTATGCAGGACAAAAACCAAAGTATTATTGGACTCCAATAGGACAAAATGCCTCATTTACTATAAATAATGTCGATTCGTTAACCAATTCCGGAACGTATTCTGTAACGGTATCAAATGGTTGCTATGAAGGTTATGGTTCTACAAATATGACAGGACATTCTATTCCTATTAATAACATTATCGCTCCGGAATGGATTTGTACCGGCAAAGAATATTCCAATATCAGCGATGAAAAATCAATATACAGCGTACATTGGAATACTGGAGACTCAACTAATTCTATAGCTCTTCCTTCGCATCCCACAACCGATTTATCATACTCATTAACAAGCACTAATGGTTATTGTTCATATATTGATTCTGCAATCATCATTGTTCACAATCCACAAATAGTTCTTGATTCCATTTACTCCAGCTGTGGCTCCACAATCACATTAAACCCTGAATGTTCTACGGTCTTCAGTAGTTATCTTTGGACAGTAAATAGCATGGAAAATTCAAATTTATCATCGATTTCAATTTCAGATACGGGAACTTATAAAATAAAAGTGGATGTAACCGATTCGTATCAATGTCCGGCATCTGCCTCGACAAATGTACTTATTCATCCAATTCCTATCATAGAGAAAATACTGACAAACACAAATCTATTGGCTGAGAATATCGGCACATATGGCGATACATCATTATTTACATATACTATTACGGGAAAGGATGGATATTCCACAGAACAAACAGAAACATTTTATAATTTACAAAACGAAAACTTTAGAGTTCTGCAAATTTCGACCAATGAGTTCGGATGTATTGATACTGTCGATCAGACAATTCACATTGAAATTCCTGCAAATTTATTTGTTCCTTCAGCATTTGCACCCGAATATAATTCACCTCAAATCAAAGTTTTAACACCAGCGGGTTTTAATATCAAGACATACAAAATATGGATATACGATCTCTGGGGAAATCTTTTATGGTATTCCGACGAATTATATAATGGACATCCAAAAGTCGGTTGGGATGGCATCTATAACAATGTCGTACTGAAACAGGATTCATATATATGGAAAGTAGATGCAGCATTTTATAACGGCAAACGAATGCAAAAATTTGGGAATGTATTATTATTAAGATAATACTATACGTACCATTTCTTAAGGAACAATCCGAAGAGGAACAAAAATGAAAGCCACAAACATTGCAGCCCAATATAATCAACATGTTGGGCATAGAATGTACACTGTGAATTTGCAGATACACTGACCTTTTTTGCATCGGCAACACCATAAACAGTTTGGTGCAAAACGTCACCTCTTTGGTTCACCACACACGAAATTCCAGTATTTGCAGAACGAGGAATATCACGGCGTAACTCTATAGCTCGCAATCGACTAAACGAAAGATGCTGTTTGTATCCGGGAGTGTTACCCCACCAGCCATCATTGGTCATTAGTGCAATAACTTGAGCTCCATTTCGAGTAAACTCTCCAATATAAGCACCAAACTCAGCTTCATAACAAACAATTGCTGACATGTGAATCTTATTCATTGTAAAAACAGTTCGTTCTGTTTGTGTACCAAAGCTACCACCCTGCCCTCCAAAATTAAACAGTAGTTTATTTATGGAAGGAATATATTTTGCAAATGGCATAGTCTCTACTCCAGGTAAAAGCTTCGATTTTCGATAGATCTGAATTTTATTTTTCGAAATACATAATGCAGTATTGTATTGCACATAATTGCCTTGTTTCCCCTTTACCGAATAAAAATTCTGTAGACCATCGCAAGTACTGTTATATTTCATTTGAATAATAGCTCCGCACAGAATTATTACACCGGGATATTTATCTATAAATGATCGCAATTGTTTTATTGCATTGTTACTTTCCAAATCTTCTTCAAAAATTGACTGAGGAATTGCTGTTTCCGGTAAAACGACAACTGAAGTCCGCATATTGACCAAAGAATCAGCAAGCTTCAGCATTTTCGAAACTTGTAATTCTGACGACATTCCCGAAAATTTTTCGGTATACGAATTAATATTTGGCTGAACAATAACCCATTCACTCTGCACTCCTTTTTCTTTATAGGTTTTGTAACGATACACCGAATACGAAACAGGAATGACAATGAGACCTAACGCTATAATAAAGAGTATTCTTTGTATACTTTTTTGATTGTCTTTTTTCCCAATTAATTCATGAATCAATTGAAATGTCAGAACATTTACAAAAAGAATCCAAAGCGATCCTCCTAAAACACCAGTGTATTCATACCATTGAACAATAATCGGCAACCGAGCAAAAGCATTTCCCAAGACAAGCCATGGCCATGCAAAATCAAAATTTAAAGTCAACCATTCAATCGAAATCCAAAACACAATCAACGAGAAATATCCAGAGAACGCCCCGCTCTTCTGTCGTACTATTTGTGAAAGAACAAAGGGAACTGTCATACATAAAGGATAAAAAAATAATGCAATCAGTAATCCCAAGAAGGTGGAATTAACCAACCACCAGACAGAGCAAAGTGTCCAAATTGAAAGCCCCGAATAGATTATGAAAGCATATTTCAATAGAGAAAATCGATTCCTATTATTGGCAAAATAATCGCTGACAAACAATAGTGGAATAAAGGCAAATAAAGAAAGAAACGCCGTTCTTGTAATCAACCAAGGAAGAGCCATCAATATGCCGGAACAAATAGAAAAGAACCAAAGACGCAATGAATTTGTCATAAACAAAAAATGTAGCACAAGGTACAAAAATTGACCAATGCTACATTTCTTATTTTATTTTACCGTTTTATTATTCCTTAATCACAGAACCGCTCCACCGACCGTGTCCATTTCGAACTACAATATTGTATATTCCAGCAGGATACTTCGACAAATCAATTGAAATTTTCTCGTTTAACCGTTGTTTTGTTTCAAGTAAAACGCCAAGCCAACTATAAACCTCAACGGTTGCAACAGTCAATGATTCACCAGAAACCATGACATTTCCGTTTGTTGGATTTGGTGAAAGTGTGATTGATTGTTTTGAGATTTCAGGGACAGCAAGTTCTGTTATTGTTACAACATTTGATGTTTGAGAGAAACAACCAAGACTATCGGTTACTATTATACTATAATTTCCAACAGATTGTGGCGTAAAATTCACATTTTGAGGTTTAAACGCATTCCCATTAAGAAACCATTGTATTGAATCATTAGTATTTACATTTCTCAATGATAAATATGGCACATAACAACATCCAGTTAACGAACCCGAAAGAATCTCTGGAGCTGCTGGTTTCTTAAACACATTTAAGATAGCTTTTGCTGTATCACTTTGTGTACACCCGTTAGCCTTTTGTGTAACAAACAATGTAGAGGTCACATCTGTAACTGGTTTTACGGGAGTTAAAGTATCAGCTGTTGTTTTAGCATCATTTTGAATCCATGTAACCGTTCCCACAGGATTTGTAACTATAAATTGAGGTACTACAGAACTGTTGTCACACATGATTAAAGATGTATCTTTGATTATCGGTTTCGATGTTTTTGTAACAACTGACACCGGGAAGCTAGTAACCGGTCCATTTCCACAACTATTACTTCCATGCACTTTTAGATTTCCCGCGCTTATATTTGCTTGTAAAGCTAACGTCAACGTTGTTGCTGTTCCTGTTGCTGTTGCTCCTGGCAAAACAGTCCAACTAGGAGTACTTCCATTGTTATCTATTGTATAAACAGCTGTCCCCTGACCAATACAGAGTTCTGATGGTCCTTGAATTACAAAGGCAGAGGGCAAAGCAAGCACCCAGATGGGCAATGAACTTTCAAGACCATCACCATAACTATTATGACCTTTAACCTTCAATACGCCACTTTGCGGGAATCCAACAATATCGATTGTTACAGAATTTGTTGTGGTGGATCTAACGCTACCATCGGGTAATGTCCACAAATAAGAATCGGCTCTTGCAATAGATGGAACAGTATAGACAGCTCCTACTGTCGACTCACAAATATTATACGTTCCGGAAATAGCTTCTGCAACATCAGGCAAATCAGATGAAGGAGAACAACCTTGTTTAACGGTTACATCCAAACAAAAATAATGACTAAAACTACCTGATGTTAAAGGTTTTGGTTCATGTCCGACAATTGACAGATCACTACTATATAAGGTATCTGACGTTTCTGAATTAAAAGAATTAACACTAGTTCCTTTCTGATTAAATTGTGAACGAACAGTATATGATAAAAATGATTCTTCTGAATTATTTATTTCAGCAACATAATCGGCTGTTATAAGATTAGCATACTGCTGAGGTTCTGATGCTACCCATTGATTGATTGACGGGTAATACACTTCAATCCAGGAATGAGCACCTTCGGTTTGAGCAAACTTCTTTTTTACACCATCCCAAGAGAATTCAATAACACCCGTTTTACTTATACGCCCATCAACCCTTCGTGCGGCAATACCCAAACTTCGTAAAACAGCACACGTAAAATTACTATATCCCTCGCAAATACCTGTTTTATATTGCAAAACAGAAACAGCATCCTGCCTGTCATAATTAAAAGTAAAATCGTAAGTCAGATTCTTTTTATTCCAGAGAATGGTTGCTTCAACAATATCGGCAAGTGTCACACAGCCTTTACTAATTTGTTGAGCAAGAGCCGATATTGTAGCATCGGTACTTTGAATATCTGTTGTGGGCAAAAGGAAGCGTTTTATGGAATCCGGGAATGTATTTTTCAGTGTAGGATCAAATGGACAATCGCTAAATGGTTGAAAAACTGTTTGAGTTGTTAGGTTACATTTAAAATCGTACCCAAAAACTTCAGATGTTATATTTTTAAGCGAAATTTGTTGTATTGTATTTCCATAACCATCGTCAGTTTCTTTTATTACGGTGGCTTTACAGTTTACTGGCAAAATTGTGTTTGAAAAAACTGTTTCCTTAAACGATGTACTGTTTCTCGACTTAATCTTGGGTCTTGTAACCACCACACTATCAATATTCATATAATCAACATAATCGAATGTCGAATTATATTTCAAATCAAACGTATCTGTATGAATTGTTGCATTAGGATCAAAAAAATATTTATAATATGCAGTTTGCGTAAATCCATTTGTAACACAAACAGCACATAACATTACCATAACACAATTTCTCATCGTTTACCTTTTTAAAATTTAATACTATATAATAACTAGGGGAACCTATATTTTTTTAGAACCTTATTCTGTACTAATAATTTTAAACTCAACACGTCGGTTTTGAGCTCGACCTTCTTCTGTAGTGTTTGGTGCTACTGGCACATCAAATGCATAACCTTTATATGTCATTCGTGAAACAGCTATCGATTTCGATAGATAATCGACTACAGATTTGGCTCGCTTTTCAGAAAGGCTTAAATTGAATGCTCGTGAACTTTTATTATCGGTATGTCCGCCAATTTCGATTTTTAATTTTGGATTTGCTTTCATTATTTCAACCAACTCATCTAATTCGGCATAAGACTCTGGCTTCAAAGATGATTTCCCAAATTCAAAAAAGACATTGCGTAATACAATCTTAGCTTCTTTTTGAATCTTCATTAACTTGATATCAAGGTTTACTTCCTGATACGTTGACGTTGCCGGGATATTAAAATTCTCGGAATGAAATAAATAGTCTTGTTTTTTCACTGTAATGGCATAATCTTTACCCGATGGTAAGGTAATCAAAAACTTCCCGGTGGCTGTATTCGTTTTATTTGTTGAAATAAGTTGACTCGTTGCATTATCTGATATTTCAATATCGGCCTCCAACGGCGTAAATTCTGCAACCATTGCATCCGATACGGTTCCTTTCACAACAGTCAACCTGCTAGTTTTTATATCAACAGATTGTTCTATTTCAACTTTCTCCTTGATTGGTTTTGCAAATCCAGCAAGCAGGTAATCTTCGTTGCTCAATAATGGCTGTTTTTCTGGTCCTAAAAATGTTATTTTGTAAATATCATAACCTCCAAGACCTCCCATTTTTGCCGAAGAATAATAAGCATGTTTTCCACTTCCCGACATCACAAAAAAACGTTCATTAAGTGGTGTATTGATAGGATATCCCAAATTCACAGGTTCAGTCCATATTCCATCGTCATTCAAGGTTGTTTTAAAGACATCATATCCGCCAATATTCTTATGTCCATTTGAACAAAAGTAAAGTGTCCGACCATCTGGATGCATAAACACGTCAACTTCGTCGTAAGGAGAATTTACAACTGGTCCTAAGTTTTTCGGATCTTCCCATTTACCTTTTTTATTTTTCTTACAATAGTAAATATCATATCCACCTAAGTGATCTTTATTTTTGTTATTGTTGGTACAGAAATACACCGTATTATTATCTGGTGAAAACGAGATTGCACATTCGTGATCCGGGGTATTGATTTTCTTAAATGTTTTTGCCCCCATCCATTTATCACCTTTGCGTTTACTTACATAAATATCGCCTCCATTACTTGACTGATAAACATATAATTGTTGTCCATCTGGCGAGATACCCAAGGTTGCATCATTAAATTTTGTATTAAACCGGCTTAGGTTTTCTGCGGTTTTCCATTGATCGCCAACTTTTGTTGATGAATAAACATCTTCATCGTACTCGTTAAATTTATTAAGATTTCCACCAACAGAGCCTTCTCTTTTCGAGGTGAAATACATCACTGATTCATCGGTTGTTATAACAGGCGAATATTCGTTATATTTCGAATTGATAGCTTGACCGGCATTGTCTATAAAAACTCTTACAGAATCAGCATAAAGTTCTTTTGCTTGCTTACATTCATCAACTCGTTTTGTAATCAATAATTGTTGTTTGCTCAACTCGTCAGGTGATAATCCGTTTTTAAACTTATTGTATTCTTCTACAGCTTCATCAAATTTACAGAGTACCTGATATGCTTCGCCTAATCGGAAATGAATATCAGGAGCCACATTATATAATAATTTTTCCGATTTTATGAGATATCGTAATGCTTTCCCCTGATCTGACGATTTAAGATAACAAACTCCTATTTTATAATTTAAAAACCCATTATCCGAATTAAAAATATTTGCTTTCAAAAAATATTCCAATGCCACAGAATAAAAGCCATCTCCTTTTTCAAAATAGGAATCACCATGCTTTAGATTTTTCATTGCTTCTTTAAAAGCTGGCTTTCGACTCGTAAAATTCTTTTTTTCAAAATTAACGTTCGTTTGTCCGTAGGTAAAACTTACGCAAAAAACTGATAGAGACAATAAAAGCAATAGTATTTTGTTCCTCATAAAAATCGTTCTTTATTATTCACAATCTTTAACATAAAGCTTTGCCGAATCAAAACCAAGTTCTAGAGCTTTGTTCCAATCATCACAAGCTTCTTTTTGTTTACGAAGCAATTCGTAGGCTGCACCTCTGTTAACATAGGCCTGTGCATATTTTCTATCAAGTGAAATTGCCTTCTTAAATGCCTCCACAGCTTCATTTAGCATCCTCATTTTTATATATGCATTCCCTAGATTATTGTATGCAAATGCATACGTCGGATTTATTTTTAACGCCTTTTTAAAATCAATTACAGCAGATTCATAATTCTTATAATCAAAATTTGCCGATCCTCTATTATTGGCTGCCAGAAAGTATGTTGAATCATATTTCAGAGCTTTATCATAATTTTGAATAGCACCTTCTTTATCGCCTTGCTTCCGCAAAACCGAACCAATATTATTATATACGAATGCTAATTTTGAATCTATTTTCAATGCTTCATTATAATCGGCAATTGCTCCACTATAGTCCTCCAACATACGTTTTGCACTTCCCCGATCATTATAAGCATAAGCATAATCAGGTCTCAAAACAATCGCAATTGAATCATCGGAAATGGTCTGTTTATAATTTCCCAGAGTAAATTGTACCATAGCCCTATTATAATAGACTTCAGGTGTTTTGTAATCGTGCTTTAGGGCATTTGAATAATCATTGATTGCAGACTGATTGTCGCTAATCAAAAAATATGCTTGTCCTCTCTTAAAAAATAATTTACCCTGAGTTGAATCTATTGCCAGAGCTTTTGTATAATCGGCTATAGCTACTTTACCGTTTCCTGCACCAAAATAGACGGCAGCCCTGTTAATATATGCTTTTAAAAATGTAGGTTTATATTTTATTGCTTCCGAAAAGTGAGTAATTGCCATTGTAAAATCTTTTCGATCAATATCATTCACACCTTTATTGTATGCAAGTTCAGCTTCTTGATTCTTTTCAACGACTATTGTTGCATTTGTATCAACAACGTCTGCATTTTTTTGAGAATAACCTGCTATGGTTAAGCAGAAAAGACTCAATATTGTTAGTATCCATTTTGTCATAGTATATATTTTCATTCAAAATCGATTAAACGTCGGAAGGTTTTATTGTAATCAAAAGTATAAAAAACTTTTAAGAAGAATCCCATCATTTATTATTTATTTACACAAAATCAAAAGTACTATTAATATTTGGAAATCGCAACAAGCGAATCTGTTGATTATTATGGACAAAGCTACCTATTTCTTCGCATTGTTCATTATTTGTGTAAATAAAACATTTTTTGAAACCATTAGCATAAACTCAAATATGTACTTTTGTTCCAGTTTTTAAGATGGAAACTTCCATCCTTTTACTCACAAAAAATAATATACTTTTAGCATGATTAAACAAACACCACTTACGCACTTACACATTAAAATGGGTGCAAGAATGGCACCATTTGCAGGCTTTGAAATGCCAATAGAATATTCAGGAATTAAAGATGAACATTTTACCGTAAGAGAAAAAGTCGGAATCTTCGATGTTTCGCACATGGGAGCATTGTGGGTAAATGGAAAAAACGCATTACCTTTTTTACAAAAAATAACATCAAACGATGTTTCGGTTCTTACAAACGGGAAAGCTCAATATTCATGTTTCCCAAATGGCAAAGGCGGCATTGTTGATGATATCATAGTATATAAATTCACTAACGAAAAATATCTGATAGTTGTTAATGCATCAAACGTCGACAAAGATTTTGCATGGATTCAGCAACATAAAATTGATGGTGTTGAAATCGAAAACAAATCACCCGAAACGGCACAAATAGCCATTCAGGGACCTCGTTCAACTGAAGTAATGAAAAAACTTTGCAACCTTCCACTTGAAACCTTAAAATCATTTATGGTTACCGATGGTGTTGTTGCAGGTTGTGAAAATATTGTAATTGCAACAACCGGATACACAGGTGCCGGCGGTTACGAAATTCTTATTCCAAAACGACATGCCGAAACTATCTGGAATGCTTTACTAGATGCAGGCGAAGAATTTGGACTAAAACCAATTGGACTTGGAGCTCGCGACACACTTCGTCTTGAAATGGGATACTGTTTGTATGGTAATGACATTAATGATGAAACATCACCGATAGAAGCGGGATTAGGCTGGGTCACAAAACCGGTTAATAAGCCGGAAATGATTGACCGAGATTTACTTATGTCGCAAATAGAAAATGGTGTTTCAAGAAAACTTGTCGGATTCGAAATGATAGATCGGGGCATTCCTCGTCACGATTATGAAATCTGCGATATACATGGAAACGTTATCGGGAAAGTAACATCGGGTTCAATATCGCCGATGACAAATACTGGTATTGGAATGGGATATATAAATAAACCGAAATTCGACCGTGGTACCGAAATATATATATCAATAAGAGGCAAATTATTAAAAGCCGTTGTGGTGAAGACTCCATTTTATAAGCTAAAATAATTTGACAGATAAACAAAACATAGAAGTTTGCCTCTCGCCAGCACTTTTCGATTTCCATAAAAATAAAGAAGCTGTTATTGTTGTTGTCGACATTTTACGTGCAACATCGTCCATTTGCAATGCATTTGCAAATGGCGTTAAAACAATAATTCCTGTCGAAACAAGAGAACTTGCTTTTGATATGAAAAAACAAGGCTATACCGTTGCCGCCGAACGCAATGGTCATAAACTTGATTTTGCCGATTTTGGAAACTCTCCATTTAATTTTTCGCGGGAAAATGTGGAAGATAAAACCATCGTATACTCAACAACCAATGGCACTAGAACCATACATCAAGCTTCGGAATGCAATCAGGTTATCATTGGTTCATTCATAAACAATAAAGCTGTGACTAAATATCTTTTACAAACAAAAAGAGATGTCATCATTTTTTGTGCAGGATGGAAAAATAAAATCAATATCGAAGATACCATATATGCAGGCTGTTTAACGGCAAGTCTTTTGGAATCTGACAAATATGAGACGAATTGCGATTCGGCAAAAATATCTTTAGACCTCTGGAAAAACTGGAAACACAATATACATAAACTCATTGATACGTCAGCCCAACAAACTCGACTGCAGGAAAAAGGGCTTGACGATTGTATTGATTTTTGTTTACAATTGGATCAAACAGATATTGTCCCTGTTTTCAAGAATGGTATAATACTTTCACACATAATTCAATAATAAATACATAGGGGCATTTTTCCAAAATCGTATATATAAAAACAGTAAAAAAATCGCATTTCTTAAATTTTATTTGCAAATTTGCATGATTTTATAAAAGCAGTATGTTCTAATAAACGAAATTCACATAGACGATCTGTGAGTCCACATTCGATCTATTAAATATAATTAAAAACAAACGAATGAAAAAACATAATTTTAATGCCGGACCTTCTGAACTAAATGAGTCTGTTATACGCAAGACTGCAGAAGCAATCGAAAATTTTGCAGGAACAGGTTTATCTCTTTTAACAATTTCGCATCGTAGTAAAGAGTTTGTTGCAGTAATGACAGAAGCTTGCAACTTGGTTAAAGAATTATTAGAAATTCCATCCGGATACTCCATACTTTTCTTACAAGGTGGTGCCAGTTTGCAATTCAATATGGTTCCATTTAATTTTTTAGAGAAAAAAGCAGGATACTTAAATACCGGAGTGTGGGCTTCGAAAGCATTTAAAGAAGCTAAGTATTTCTCCGATGCTGAAGCAATTGAATTAGCATCATCAAAAGACAGAAACTTCGCTTACATACCCAAAGGCTGGGAAAAAAACATTCCTGCCGGATTAGATTATGTACATATCACCACTAATAATACAATATACGGAACACAGTTAAAAGCCGATCCTACTGTAAACGCATGGTTAGCTGCCGATATGTCTTCAGACATTCTTAGTCGCCCCATTGATGTATCAAAATATGGAATAATCTATGCAGGAGCACAAAAGAACGTAGGACCATCGGGAGCTACATTAGTTATTGTAAAAGATGAATTACTTGGCAAAGTAACACGTAAAATACCAACAATGTTGGATTATAAAACCCACATTGATGGAGAATCAATGTTTAACACACCTTCAACTGTTTCGGTCTTTGGCTGTCTTAAATCATTAGAATGGCTTAAAAGCATAGGTGGAGTTAAAGCTATTCAAAAAATAAACATTGAAAAAGCAAAAATACTTTACAGCGAAATCGATCGCAATCGCCTTTTCAGAGGAACTGTAGAATCAACAGAAGATCGTTCAAACATGAATGTTTGCTTTGTAATGAAAGACGAATACAAAGAAATGGAAGATGAATTCTTGAAATTTGTAAAAGCACGTGGATGCGAAGGTTTGAAAGGACATCGTAGCGTTGGCGGGTTTAGAGCTTCTATTTACAATGCCGTAACAATCGAAGATGTACAAGCATTGACACAAGCAATGAGCGATTTCGAAAAAATGAAATAAGAATTTCAATAATAAATTAGAGAAACCCTTCCAGCAATAAATATGTTGGAAGGGTTTTTCGTTTTACTCAAATAAGTATGCACTTCTTTATTCCAGAACCAGTTATCATAATACCGGAATGAGTTATTCCAAATTTGGAACCAGTGCTTAATTAAACATAACCGGTTATGTAGCCAAAAGAACCATCGCTCTATTTTGTGTAATAAGTAAGTTCCTTGACCACTATTACTGGTTAGACTGACGAGGTAACCTGTTACAAAAAAAAGAAAAAAGAAAATATACTAAAGAAAAGAGCATTATCGTTTTATGTTTTGTTGAGAATAGAGTACAAACTATAAATACAGGATGTTATGCCTAATCAAAACAGATTCCCGAAAAAAGATGCAGATTTTAATGGCTATATCATTAATGCAGTCCCCCATCTGACAACGAATAAGCTCAGACTTATTTTAACACCAACGGCTCAAGCCAAACTTAACAAAGTAACAACATTGATACAGACAACAACAACAGGTTGGAATACGATATATCAATTAAGTCAAAATCCGGCTACTGCAACAAAAACATCGTTGCGACCACAAATTGAAAGTGCATTGCGAATTATCTTTGATGATATTCCCAAATCACTTCTGACTCAAATTGATAGAGACATACTAAATCTGCCATTACCAGCGAATAAGCACCACCGGGCAAATAATACCGAGACCATACCGGCAATAACAATTAAAAGTAGAGGACATCTGAGCATTATTTTAAACATTGCCGACACAAAAAACGGAACGTCTCTGTCGAAACCTGCAGGGGTAGATGTAATCGAAATAGAGAGTGCATTTTTACCAAATACAACTACCCTACCGATAGATTTTCCGAAAGAAACAGACTTCCGACATATTGCAAATGTAGGACGAACAACATACCAAAGAAACTATTCCGACGATCAGTTAAAAGGTACAGAATATATCCGTGCCCGATATCTTAATACACGAAAAGAAGCTGGAAGCTGGAGCGAAGTTATTTCGGTGGTGGTGGCGTAAAAAAAGGAGCTTATTGGTTTTAATTATAAATATTTATTGTTTTTTTATAAACATTTATTTGAACGAATTACATTATCAAGTACATTTGTTCTTTAAATAACATTTTAATGGTGATCTCTACCTCATACATTATTATATTTCGTTGCTCATCATGTTCATGGTGTTCGTCCCCCATGGGTGGGGAACAATAAAATATGTATACAGCCTATGGGGCGATTTACTCGGAAAGTTATAATTCACAAAAATTTATTCACAAAAAATATTTATATACAATGAAAGTTTTAGTTGCCACAGATAAACCATTTGCAAAAGTTGCAGTCAATGGAATTCGCGAAATAGTTGAAAGTGCTGGTTTTCAATTAGCTATTCTAGAAAAATATAAAACACCACAAGAGTTAATTGATGCGATTGCTGATGCCGATGCAGTAATTATCCGAAGCGATTTAATTACAAAAGAAGTGGTTGATGCAGCAAAGAATCTAAAAATAGTAGTTAGGGCAGGTGCAGGTTATGATAATATCGACCTTGCTGCTTGTACTGCTAAAAACGTAGTTGCAATGAATACTCCCGGTCAAAATGCCAATGCGGTTGCTGAACTTGTATTTGGAATGGCTGTATTACATAATCGTCATGGATTTGATGGAACATCTGGTTCTGAACTTAAAAACAAAAAAATAGGAATCCATGCCTATGGCAACGTTGGTAAATTAGTTGGACAAATTGCAAAAGGTTTCGGCATGAAAGTATTTGCATTCGATCCATTTTTAGACAAAGCAACGATAGAAAAAGATGGCGTTACAGCCATAACGTCAGTTGAAGAACTCTACAAAGAATGTCAATATGTATCTTTACACATTCCAGCAACGGCACAAACAAAAAATTCGATCGGCGAAAAACTATTATTATCAATGCCCGAAGGTGCTACCTTAATTAATACAGCTCGTTGTGAGGTTATAAACGAAGCTGAATTATTGAAAGTAATGGAGACCCGCAAAGACTTTTCATACTTAAGCGATATTGCTCCAGCTTGTAAAGCACAATTTGAGGCAAATTACAAAGGCCGTTATTTCTTTACACCTAAAAAACTTGGTGCTCAGACAGAAGAAGCAAATATCAATGCCGGACTTGCCGCAGCACGTCAAATTGTTGGCTTCTTAAAAACCGGAGAGAGAAAATTCCAACTGAATAAATAGTAGTTTAATTTAGATTATATAAAACATGCCAACATTAAAACCATTTAAAGGTTACAGAGCGAATGTAACACTTGCCGATAAAGTAGCTTGTCGTCCTTATGATGTATTAAGTTCTGCAGAAGCAAGAATTGAAGCAAAAGGGAATCCCTACTCTTTTCTTCACGTTATAAAATCAGAAATAGACTTGCCTGAAGGAATTGACATTCATACCCAGCAAGTATATGATAAGGCTATCGAAAATATGAAGAAATTTATTGCCGAAAAAGTCCTGATTCAAGATTCAAAACCCTGTTACTATGTCTATGCACAAACCATGTTTGGCAAAACACAATATGGTATAGTTGGCGGAGCGTCTATCGATGATTATGCGAATAATCTCATCAAAAAACATGAATTAACCCGTCCAGACAAAGAAGAAGACCGAATGATTCATATCAGAGAAACCAACTTCAATGCAGAACCGGTTTTCTTTGCATTCCCCGACAACAAGGAACTTGATATTATTATCGAAGATGTAATACTTGTTGCACCTACTTTCGATTTTATAGCACCCGATGGCATTGGACATCATCTTTGGGTTATAGACAACGAGGCTAAAGTGGAACGCATTGAATATCTTTTCAAAAATGAAATTTCTTGTTTATATGTAGCCGATGGACATCATCGTACGGCAGCGGCAGCAAGAGTCGGAGCCGAAAAACGAGCAAACAATCCAAATCATACAGGAAGTGAAGAATACAATTTTTTCTTATCGGTTAATTTTCCTGCAAGTCAATTAAGAATTATTGATTACAATCGTCTATTGAAAGATCTGAACGGATTATCGGCAACAGATTTTGTAGAAAAATTAAAAACAGGATTTGATGTAGAACCAAAAGGTATCAATGAATACAGACCAACAGGTTTACATAACTTCTCAATGTATCTTGAAGGACATTGGTATTCATTAACAGCAAAAGCAGGAACATACGACGATAAAGATCCGATCGGCGTTCTTGACGTAACAATTCTTACCAAGCAAGTTCTTGACCCAATAGTAAACATCGGAGACTTACGAACATCCACCCGCATTGATTTTGTAGGCGGAATCAGGGGACTTGGCGAATTAAAAAAACGCGTAGACTCTGGCGAAATGAAATGTGCATTTGCTCTATATCCTGTTTCAATGGCTCAATTGATGAATATTGCAGATACAGGTAATATAATGCCTCCAAAGACAACATGGTTTGAACCAAAATTAAGAAGCGGACTTGTTCTTCATGAATTAGTGTAACCTTTTTTATCTTATATTTGTGCCATAGTAGTTTCAAACTTACTATGGCACTTATTTTTTTAGCAATGTCTTACGCTGACAATTACAACACAATTTTAAAATCTATACCACCGCATGTTACACTAATTGCGGTATCGAAAACCCATCCGATCGAAGCAATCGAAGAAGTATATGCCGTTGGTTGTCGTCATTTCGGTGAAAATAAAGTACAAGAATTACTTCTGAAACAGGCAAAACTTCCAAAAGATATTTACTGGCACATGATCGGACATTTACAAACAAATAAAGTTAAAAGCATTATCCCATTTGTCCATTTAATTCACTCAGTCGATAGTTTAAAACTACTTTCGGAAATCGACAAAGAAGCCTGTAAACATAATAAAGTACAAGATTGTTTATTACAAATTTATATTGCAAAAGAAGAAACAAAATTTGGTCTCTCAAAAGAAGAAGTTATTGAATTACTTTCATCCCAGACATTTTTAGACTTTCGAAATATTAATATAAGAGGTTTGATGGGAATGGCATCATTTACGAACGACTATGAAATCGTCAAAGGAGAATTTAACAATCTTAAAACCATATTCTCTGATTTAAAAAAATCAGAACTGAAAGACAGCAAAAGCTTCGATACCATCTCAATGGGAATGTCCGGAGACTACAATTTAGCTATTGAACAAGGTAGTACAATGGTGCGAGTAGGTACAAATATATTTGGGAGCAGATATTATCCCAACAGATAAATAGCATCTTCTATCAAACTCTTCTTTAATCCTTCAAAATCAGTCTTCCGTTTATTTAGCAAAAGGACTAATTCCTTTTTCTTATCATCGTTTAATTGATTGTGCGAACTTTCGATTACAGAAAGACATTCGATCGCCGTCTCGTCTGTTCCGATTAACATCTTTGAAACAAACACATCAATATGTTTGCTAAAATCCAAGCCAGTCTGCCAGCAAATGCTTATTAAATCATTTATTACAGCCGAAAACTTAGGTTTATCAAGCGAAAAAATAAGTTTTTCAACAAATCTTTCATCTTTAATATCGATAAAAACATTAAATATTTGAGTTTTTATTTCAGCTCTTTGTGTTGTTAAATACAAATCGAATAAAGAATCAACAATCTCATAATGAGGCGTCTGTTTTAAAATAGTGATAGCATTAATCACGATCTCAGGTTTTCCTGAAAATAAATCATTTTTAAAATCATCTATATTTTTTTCGATTTCCTGCATGATGTTTTTTTTAACATTAAAAATATTTATATATTTGACTTTGTAAAAGTACAAATATTACTTTTAGACAAATGGAAATTATTGGAACAAAAAAATGTTCGAATCGGTAAAAACATTTGGAAATAAAAAAAAATGTAGTACTTTTACGTTCATCAAAACAAAGAATTTTAGGTATAACATAAAAATTTAACAAAAGGGAAATATGAGCGTCACTCTACTAAATCTTAAAACGATAAGAATATTGACTCTAGCAGGACTAGCGTCGTTGTTTGTAGGATGTTCGTCTAACGGAGGGAACTCCGATTCAGATGACACAATATCAGTCGATAATGAGGCCCTTCAAAAAGAGAAAATCTTAAAAGATGCAAATAAGGTAATGTTATCGCTACCGTCTCCAATAGAAACGGCAATGTTAATTAAAAGAGCTGGGGCAAAGTATAACGAAGCTTTATTAAACCCAACAACAAATGCATCAAACTATACAACAAATAAAAGCATGTCTATAGCGATGGGCGTTTATGGTGCAGATTTAAGTTATGCTTCTATATTTGATCAAACACAAACAGTAATGAAATATATGGCGACAAGTAAAAAGATCGCCGATGCTTTAGGACTGTTAAGTTCTATTGATCAAAACATCATTAAGAGGATGGAAAACAATGTAAATGACAGAGATTCTATTATTAGAATAATTTCTGAAACATTTATGAATTCGAATTCATCTTTAAAAGAAGATAACAGACCGGCATTAGCTGCACTTATCTTAACAGGAGGATGGATTGAAGGTTTATATATTGCAACACAGGTTACAAAATCATCGAAAGACAAAGAATTAATTGATAGAATTGTTGATCAAAGACTTTCTTTTAATGATATGACTAAGCTTTTGGAACAAAACAGTGACAATCCTGATTGTGCTCAAGTGCTTGCAAGTTTAGGACCTGTTAAAGCAGCTTTTGATGCTATTAAAGTTCAGACATCAAACATTGTTCCGGTAACAAATAAAGAATCTAAAATAACAACATTTAAAGCAACTTCTAAAGTAACTATTACAGAAGAACAATTCAATAAGCTTAAAGACGAGGCAAAAAAACTAAGAACAACAATCATTAAATAATATAAATAACGAAGGAATATGAAAAGAATTTGGTCGATAATATTGTTGGTATCTGCATTAGCAATTACTTCAACTACTACATCATACGCTCAGTGTAAAAACTTCGCGAAAGGAGTTTGTAAACCTCAACTAGAGCCTTATATTCACGACGGTATTTATAATGCTACAGAGCTTTCAGAAGGAGAATCTGCTGAATTATTTAAAACGTTTTATTCTGGACAAGAGTATCGAATAGCTATTTGCGGGGATGCCTCGCTTCCTCCTATTGAGTTCCAAATATTAGATGCCGACAGAAATGTTTTATTTAGCAATAAAGAGGCTAATTTTGCTAAGGTTTGGGATTTCAAACTTGAAGCAAGTCAACAGTTGATTATTTCTATCCAAGTACAAACAAACGATGATAAAGCTTCTGATCAAGTTGCTAGAGGCTGTGTTGCTGTCTTAATTGGGTTCTTAAATACAGACAAATAAATTTCTACAATATTCAATTAAAAAGGAGACATTGAAAAATGTCTCCTTTTTTTGTGCATTTAAAATTAAATTAATTCTATTAATTTTAAAAATATTGTTGTCATTCGAGGTTCGGCAGATGCTGCATTTATTTGAACATCTTCATGAGTAGTTATAATTTCATCAGCACAATCACTTTCATTTGTTATTACTGAAATACCAAAAACTTTAATACCCATGTGATGTGCAACAATAACTTCAGGGACGGTAGACATTCCTGTTGCATCGGCACCTAAAATTCTAAACATATTATATTCAGCAGGAGTTTCAAGGGTTGGACCACTACTTCCAATATATATTCCTTTTTGTAATGGAATTGAGGCTTCTTCTGCGATTTTAAAAGCATTGGTTATAAGATTCTTATCATAGACATTTCCCATATCAGGAAATCGAGGACCAAGCCGTTCATCATTAGTTCCTCGCAAAGGATTAACAGGGAAAAAATTTATATGATCGGTTATTACCATTAAATCACCGGTTTTAAATTTAGGATTGAGCCCTCCAGAAGCATTAGAGACAAACAAATATTCAATTCCAAGTAATTTCAAAACTTTAACAGGCAAAACAACCTGTGACATATCATACCCTTCATAAAAATGAAAGCGTCCTTGCATAACAACAACACTTTTAGATGCAATTTTCCCAAAAATCAATTTCCCAGCATGTCCTTCTACCGTTGATATCGGGAAACCGGGTATTTCTGAATATAAAATTTCCTTTTCGATTGATATACTATCAACTAAAGCACCAAGACCGCTACCTAAAATGATTCCTATCTGGGGTTTTAATGTTATTTTTTGTAATAAGAAATCAGCTATTTTTTCAAAATCATTTTTCATAATTATATATAATTTTTGAGTATTGCCAAATGTAGGTAGTTTCTATAAATTATTAAAAAAAAACTGAATTAGTTTTTTATTCGACGCAATACACATTATCTTTACTTTTATTATATTTGTTAAAGTAAATAGGCAATAGTTATGAGTGAGACAATAGATCAGTTAAACATTGATTGGAAAGGCAAAGTAATCTTGGTTGCAGAAGACGAAGTTTTTAATTTCAAATTGATTGAAAAGACACTTAGAAAAACTGGTGCTAAAATTCTTTGGGCAGAAAATGGCAAAGAAGTCATCAAAATGTGCGAAGACCCAAACAATAAGATTGACCTTATATTAATGGATATAAAAATGCCAGTTATTAATGGTTTTGATGCTTCGGAAAAGATAAAGGAAATGAGAAGCGATTTACCTATAATCGGTCAAACAGCATATGCGTCTCTTTTCCAAGACGACTATCCTTTAGGAAAATTTGATGGATATCTCACAAAACCAATGCGACCAAATACATTGCTTACTCTCCTTCAAAAATTTTTAGGTTCCGGCAATAGTACCGAGGCATAATATTCAACCCCTATAAACATCTGCTTTGAAATGATTACAGTTATAATAATTTTAATAACAGTAGTTATTTCTTGGAAATGTTTCTCTGATGCGGTCTTATTTGAGAGCTTATCGTTACGCCCATCCATAATTATAAAGCAAAAAAAAGTTTACCGAATGGTAACTCATGCTTTTGTACATAACGATTGGCAACATCTTCTTTTTAATATGTTCACACTATTTTTCATGGGAAAACCTGTTGAACAAATAGTAAAAGCAACCTTTGAACAAAACTATACCCTACTTTATTTATTAATCTATTTTGGAGGAGCTATTTTTGCATCGCTATACTCTGTCATTAAACAAAGGAATAATACATCTTATTGTGCCGTCGGAGCATCAGGAGCTGTATCGGCTATTGTATTTGCTTTTATATTATTCGAACCTTTACAAAAGCTATATTTATTTGCATTACCGATAGGAATTCCTTCTTTTGTTTTCGGAATATTATTCTTAATAGCATCATTATATTTAATGAAGAGAAATAACGACACTATTTCTCATGATGCACATATTAGCGGAGCTATCTGGGGATTTGTTTTACCAATAATAATTCAGCCGGAAATTTTCCCTCATTTTATAAGTCAAATAATAAATTTCAATAAATAATGAATAAAGCCGTATTTCTCGATCGAGATGGTGTAATCAATGATGGAACATTATATTACACATACAAAATCGAAGATTTTTTATTTAATGCTGGAGTATTCGAAGGTTTGAAAATATTACAAAATGCTGGATTCAAACTTATAGTTGTAACCAATCAAGGAGGTATCGCAAAAGGTAAATATTCAATTGAAGACGTCGAGAAGGTTCATAATTACATGAAAAAGACACTTTCAGAAAATGGTATTACAATCGATGCAATATATTACTGTCCTCATCACTCAGATATTTCGAGTTGTGAATGTAGAAAACCTGGTACATTAATGATTGAAAAAGGGATTATACAATTCAATATTGATGTCAATCAATCGTATTTAATTGGAGATAGCGAACGAGATATTATAGCTGCAAAAAAAGCAGGCTTAATTCCAATAAGAACTGTAAAAAACGAAACAATAGAACCGTGGTGCAAAAAAATAGTGGATGGCTCTATTTAATTCATTTCTGGTTGTACACTTTTCTTTTTGTTCCTGAATTGAATAAAATACTCTGGTTTAGGAATATAATTAGAAGAGATGATTCGCAATTCTGTTCGTCGGTTTATCTGATTTGCTTTTCCTTGGAGTTCTTTCGTTGATAATGCTAAAATGTATCGTTCATTTAATGTATCGCCGGTTTTAAATTCCGGATTTTCTTTACTTTGATACTCATCAATAATTACAGGTTTAGATTCTCCATACCCCTTCGCAATCAACCTATCAGGATCATATCCTTTCTCATTAAGATAATTAATAATTGATTGTGCACGTTTCATTGACAAATCCATATTCTTTATAGAATCACCAACCATATCTGTATGCGATCCCAATTCAATTGTAATATTTGGATTATCTTCAAGTAATTTCATCAATTCAGTCAAAGCATTTTTCGAAGATTCATTCAGTTCCCACTTTCCAAAATCATAAAAGACATTAGGAATCTCAACGGGCTCTGACATGCTTATGAGCTCTATCTTGAGATCAAATATTTTATTTTCGGTTAAATTATTAGTTGTAATTTTTATTTTCTTTTTCAAGAAATTTGAGGCTGAGGCTAAAACAAGATAATCGGTATACTGCTTTAATTTAAATTTAAAGGTTCCATCATTATGTGCTTTTATTTCGTTTACAGAGCCATCGCTTCCATATAACGTTACCATAGCATCCTTGACTGGTCTTTTGGAATTTTTATCGACCAAAAGTCCTTGAGCCCAAAACTCCAATTCCGGCAATTCAAAAGAAAAAATATCATCACCACCTTTTCCTCCTTCACGTGAAGATGAGAATAATCCCATCTCTTTTTTCCCTTGAAAGACAATTCCAAAATCATCCGCAGACGAATTTATTGGAGCTTTTAAGTTTTCAACAGACCAAAATCCATCTTCATTTTTAATGGCTCTGTAAATATCTAATCCCCCCATCCCAACTCTTGCATCGGACGAAAAATAGAGATTACCATCTTCCCGAATATAAGGAAAAACCTCTTCACCGGAGCTATTTATTGATGGCCCACAATTTTTAGGTTTCCCCCATGCTTCTGTTTTATTTGCACGTTCACAATACCAAATATCATTTTCACCAAAACCACCTTTTAAACATGCTGAAAAATACAGTTTCAAGCCATCGGCTGATATTGATGGATGTCCAACACTTATGGAATCCGGAGCAAGACGCATTTTTGTTGATTTTATCCATTCACCACCTCTACTTTGAGATTCGATTATCTGACATCCTAAATTTTTCCCTTGCTCCCTCTTACATGAAGTAAAATACATTGTATTTTTATCTTTTGAAAACGCAGGGACGCCATCATCAAAAGGGGTATTAATGGAAGAATCCTCTATTGCTTTAGCCTCACCCCACTTACCTGTTCTATCTTGCTTTATTGAGAAAATATCTGTATAAACCATTCCAGATGATGGATTTACTTTTTTCGAATTTTCACTTTCACGTGATGATGTAAAATAAACCAATGTATAATCATCATTAGCATAAGCTGGACAAAACTCATTGGCTTTGGAATTAATAGCTTTCATTGGTTCTACAATATATCGATTCGGATTTGCAGCCCATTCTTTCGCCTTTGTACAAGACAGAATACAGGTATCAACTCTTTTATCATCAGAAACAAGAGCTTTGTATTGCTGAAAGAATGGTAGTGCTTCATCATATAGACCAAGCTTCATCTTTGCTTCAGCCAAATAATAAAACAGTAAAGGATTTTTATTTTTTTTCCGTATGGATTTTTGATAATACTTAGCCGCCTTTTTAGGATAATTCATAATACGATAACATTCGGCTGCTTTAAACAAACGTTCTGATAATTTCACTTCGTTTTTCGTTTTTTCTATTGCACTTTCATAGAGGACTGATGCACTAAAATATTCTCCAAGAAAAAATGCTTCATCAGCTCTTTTTTCTAACTTTGACTGTGAAGAACAAGAAACTAAACTCCCGACAAAAAGAGTTAAAATGATTATTTTGATATTGTTTTTTAAATCCACGAATTCGATCTCGTATTTTATTTAATATTTTGTATATAACGTATAATCTATATGATTTTATTGCAAAAGTATTAAATATTTAATGTTTAAAAGTTATATAATATTCTATAATTTAGAATACTCTGAAATAAAATTTTGATTTGGAGTAATTCCATTGCCATCAACCGAAAATTCAGGTTTTATTCCTAAAACAAAGTACATATCAATTAGCCCTTTATTTTTTGCTTCTATCTTCCCTCGATAAACACAGGAAAAAAAATCTTTAACATATTCATAGGTATCTCCCGAAATATTGACCTTATTTATTTCTCCTGAGGTTTCCATACGACTTGCTGTATTAACAGTATCGCCCCAAATATCATAGGCAAATTTCTTTTTCCCAATAACGCCAGCAATTAAATTTCCTGTATGAATCCCAACCCTCAAATCCCAAGTTTTTAAACCATCTTCTTGTTTCCTTTTGTTGGTATTTTCAATATAACGAACAATACCTAATCCAACTAAAACCACATCAATTGGATTACTATTGTTTCGCATTGGAATACCACCAGCACACATATATGCATCTCCAATTGTTTTAATTTTTTCTACATAATGCTCATCACAGAGTTCTTCAAATCTCGAAAAATGGGTAGCCAATTCTCTTACAATTTCTTGAGGATGCATATTTTCACAAGTTTTAGTAAACCCCTGAAAATCGGTAAATAAAACTGATACCTTTTTATAATATTGCGTTTTTGCTTCTCCATGAATCATTAATTCTCGAGAAGTTTCTTCTGGTAAAATGTTTTTTAAAAGATCTTCTGACCTGCGTTTTTCATTCTCAATCTCATGTTTTTGATTTTCAATTTCATCTCGCTGAAGAATTAATTGTTGATTCATATCTTCAAGAGTTTTGGTTGAGGAGAACAAAAAGTCATTTTTGATTCTTAATCGTTCTAATTCTAATAATTTTGTTTTTATTATATTATTCTCGCCTCTCAATCGTTTAAATTTCGACATAAGCTTACACATAAAAAACAGACGAGAGGCTATAAAATCGCTATCTAAATATTGTATTTCTTTTATAACATCCAATAAATCAAATTCAGGATTCGTCAATTCTTTCAGAGCAATCGAATCATTTACAACAATAATTGGAATAAATGCAAAATGAGATAGTTCATGGACTTTCTTAACTAGTTGATGGATATACTTTTTATCTTGCATACGTAATACAAAGACATCAACAGGGGTTAGCAGTGAATCTAGTTTAACGAAATCGAAAGGATTGAATAGTGAAAATCGTAGAAGTTCGTCAAAATCATTAAAATGAGATTTAAAAAAGCTAGGCGTACATTCGCCATCTATAATTACCACATTGAAGTTCATGTATAATTTTGATTATTTAGATGATTTTCATGAATCAATACAAAAATAATCTAATTATCATCAATTGAATTTAAATTTATTGACGACTTTTGATTTTCAGAACTATCGTCCTGTACCAAGATTGAAGAATCTATCTGATGGATGGTGAACATATCCCCATTTCGATTTACTCTTTGGTAGAGCCAAATCATGGATTTCAACAGCCAATGTTATTTCGTGAGTTCCACCTGTAGCCATCGTTGCATTTGATATTGTCATATCATAACTATAACAAACCCTCCAATTCTGTTTTCCATCGCGGGAATATTTAATTATACCCAACATAAAAATTAACGCGTCAAAATTTTTGTTTGTTACGGTTGATATTGCATCTTTAATATCAACACTTTTCGCAAATTGTTTTCTTACCCAAATACCAGTATATAACTGAGACATAAAAGATAACCGAGAAGGAATAACACCATTCATACCGAAAGAAAGTGTTTTAAAACCGGTTTCATCTGTTTTAAAGAAGTTTTTAGCAAGCTTCTGATTTTCATACAAAAAACCGGGAGCCAACAAATAATAACTATTATAAAATGAATTTCGATTAACTCTAATAACTGAATACCATTGAATATTTACTTTAAGTGGAAGTTTTGATTGACTATTTGGTAAATAACCGTTATCTGGCTGATTAATGTGGAAAAAAGAGATTCCGACATTATTTGTAGCAATAGGTTTTGTTGATGTTTGCATTATATTAAAACGACAAACGGCTCCTGCTCCCAAATCAAGATATGGTTTATTTTTACCAGCTGGAGCCACAAATTCTGTTTGAAAAATATTTCCTAATCTAGGATCTAACTGATCGGGAAATTCCAAGTTTTTATATTGTACATTTTGTGTTCCATAAGCTCCCGATAATCCTAATTGACATACGACATCCCGCGATAAACCAATACGTTTAGCATACTGAAGACCAACTTGGTTACTCATTAAAAAACTCTCACCTTTTGTAGCCGAAAGAACATTTAATCCAAAAGCACCATTTAAAAATTTTACATCATAAAATTCAACCATTAAATGAGTTGACATATAATTTCCTGGAATATTTGTCCAAAATTGACGATTGGTTAGTACAGCTTTTAAACCGGGATTAATACCTGTAAATGCTGGATTGTAATACGCTTCTTTAAAAAAGAACTGAGAGAAGTTGGGATCTTGTGCTTCAGCTTGGAAAATCAAACCTGATAATAGAAAAAACAATAAGTAAAACTTCTTCATAAAGGCTTATATATAGTATAAAAAATATTTTCTTTTAGAACAAATTCAATCCGTAACACAGAACCTACGTATGCAAACTTATGAAAATTTATTAAATATCACATGAATTAAGGAATATTTTTACATTTTTTTGAAACCTTTTTTAAAACTATTGTTTTAGAGATCCTATTTAAATGATACACTTATACATAGAACCTTTAAAAAGATACACAAAAAGTATTATTAACCATTAAGGTTAATAATATTTTTATGAGTTATTATATAAAATGATTGAAACACTTCTATAATGATTGTTTATGGAACTCCTTTTCAGATTTTACTTTTGATTTTCCAAGTATAACAGAAAAGTTAAAACAAGTTAAAGACAATTTGAAATAAAAAATACGAAGATGCTTTACCAAGTAAAACCAAAAGTGCCTATAAATAAACATCTACAAGCACTTTTGATTGTTAATCTGTCGGGGTGATCCGACTCGAACGGACGACCTCTAGTACCCCATACTAGAACGCTAGCCAACTGCGCCACACCCCGTCTATTCGTTTGCAAATATAAAATGTTAATAGAGACCATCAAAAAAAATCGCCTAATTATTCAATTTTTGTATTACAAATATTCTTGTTAGGGACTTTTCTTAACCGAAATCTTTTACAGTTAAAAATCTACCGCTCCTTCAAAAATATTTATCGATTTTATATATTTACCTGTTACCTCTAAATATTTGTGAGCTGGTATTGATGGTCCAATGGTTGTGTCTTCAAGTAACCGTGAGTTATCAAAGATTTGACCTAATTCCATAAAATCAATATATGGTTCCAATGCATAAAACAAGATTCTGAGCTTCGAATTGTCTCCAAAATTATTAATCCAATAATCAAGATAATCGTTGTACTGAAATAGTTGATTTTGTTCATTGATTAAGGCTACATTTTTCGACCATTTTTTCATATCACCCAACATTGTTCTGGGTACAAATTTAAATTCAGGTTTATCAGGGAATAAATTTGTTACAGCATTTGTTACCTTCCCAGGTGTTGATGAGGAACCTTTGCCCGAAGAAATATGATAAACGTGATATTTACGCTTTTTATTAAACACTAATTCTATTATTGACTTTGCAGCATAGTCTATTGAAATTACATCAACATCCGAATTTGGATTTCCGGGGAAAAGACGCAATTCATTTAACGTTGCCAAAGCCCACATAATCACATAAGAACGAGGAATCCAGGGTCTGCTGTCGCCCATAATGATAGAAGGACGAACTACCAATATTTTTTCTACTGGCAAATATTCTTTTAAAAGCATCTCGCCTTTCATCTTTGTGTAAGAATATTTCACTAAATGTTTTGAATCTGGATTTGGAGACTCATCTTCTGTTACAACACAATTTTTAACAGATGAACCACAAATAGTTGCAGTACCAACATAGGTAAAAAGATCAAGAGTTGTCAATGATTTTGCCCACTCTAATATTTGCTTTGTTCCTTCAATATTGACCTTTACAACAAGATCATCATAGATCTTTGAAAAAGATGTGTTCGCGGCAGAATGAAGAATTGTATCAACGTTTTGCAATTGTTTATTGCTCTTTAATTTTTCAGAAAGATGACTGTCGGTCATATCTCCAATTACAGGAATTATCTTTTGTGTATCAAAAAAGTCTCCATGAAGATCAAATACTCTTTTGAGTCGTCCTATGGCTTTTTCTTCGCTTTGAGCTCTTACTAAACAGAAGATTTTATCTATTTCTGCCTTTTTTGCTAATTCAACGAGTAATTCTCCTCCTAAAAAACCAGTAACTCCGGTAATAAATAACTGCATAATATAAATATGTTTTTAATGAAAAATTCTAATTCTATAACTCTTAAGAAGATCACAAATATTATAATAACGTTACCCTTAAAAGTTCATAATACCACCCAAACAAAAAGTTGTTTTAAAAGCAAAAATTATACCATTCCAGAAACAAAAACAAGATAATCTAATGCAAGTGAATAAAAACAATAACACAAAAGTATTCGAAATAATTTTTAACCTTTCATATTTTCAGGAAAAATAACATTATCATTTAAAATGAATGCCTGAAAAAATAAAAAAACCATATCTTTTTTAGAAAATGACACCTTAATTAATAGAATTCTTGTAAAAGACAGTCCTCATATCAACAACTACATAAGGATAAACAACTGTACACCAACACCATTTTTTTTGATTTTATCGTTTACAATGTAAGACAGTTGCTCGACTTGCTCTCTATTTATTGCTTAAATTTTACTTAAAAAAAGATGAATGATATATTTTTCAGAATAATAGTACAAAAGCCGTCCCTTTTCTTTAGGAATAACCATATCCATCTTTAAAAGAAACAACTATACATTTTAAAAGTCTCTATTCCTATTTTTCGACTACCTTTGCGACATACTTATTAATATAAAACTGTGAATTTCGAATCATTAAATATCAACAAACCATTATTGAATGCATTGACCGATCTGGAATATATGTATCCTACACCTATTCAAAAAGAATCGTTTCCTATTATTATGTCGGGTCGCGATGTGGTGGGAATAGCACAAACAGGAACTGGAAAAACCTTTGCATATCTGCTTCCCGTTTTACGCCAACTCAGTTATTCAGAACAACGCGATCCCCGGGTACTGATTCTTGTTCCTACCCGCGAACTTGTTATGCAGGTAATTGAAGAAATCAAGAAACTCACGGTTTATATGACTGTTAGAGTTGCCGGCGTTTATGGAGGAACAAATATCAACACACAAAAAAAAGCGGTTCACGACGGTTTGGATATTCTCGTGGCAACACCGGGACGAATGATCGATCTTGCGATGAACGGGGTTTTGAAAACAAAAACGATTCAAAAATTAATAATTGATGAGGTTGATGAAATGCTCAATCTTGGTTTTCGTACTCAAATCATCAATCTTCTCGAAACACTCATTCCCAAACGTCAAAATCTGATGTTCTCGGCAACCTTAACTCCGGATGTCGACAAATTGATACAGGAACATTTCATAAACCCTTACAAAATAGAAATTACACCCCATGGAACGCCTATTGAAAAAATAATTCAATTCGCATATTTTGTTCCCAACATTGCTACAAAAATAAATCTTCTGGAATTGTTACTTACCGAAGATGCTGATATGAATAAAGTACTGGTCTTTGCGAACAACAAAAAACTTGCCGACAGAATCCACGAACATCTGAACAAGAAATTTGCAGGGAAAGTTGGTGTTACACATTCCAATAAATCGCATAGTGTTCGACTTAATGCTTTACGAAAATTCAAAGAAGACGAATATCGCATATTAATAGCCACCGATATTATAGCCCGAGGTCTTGATATTTCGGATGTGAGCCACGTTATCAATTTCGACATTTCCCCAATTCCCGGCGATTATATCCACAGAATAGGACGTACCGGACGTGCCAATAAAGATGGAATAGCAATATCGTTTGTTGCCGATTACGAACATGACTTCAAACAAGGTATCGAAGATATGATGAAGATAAAAATAACCAAGATGTCATTACCCGAAAATCTGGTTATTTCAAATCTTTTCACCGAAGACGAACATCCAACAAACCTCTACGACAAACACTATTTGAAAGCTCCAACACTAAAGCAATCGCAAGGTGCATTTCAGGAGAAAAAAGAAAAAAATAAAAAGATCAATCTTGGAGGTCCAAGCAAACGTAATCCCAAGCATGGTAAAGCAAAAATGAAAAATACGCCACCTAATAAACGGAAATAATGTTCAAATCTTAAATCGAAACTATTTACACAAATTCATTCATTTATAATAAAACGTTCGACCGTTTGAGTTATCTCCCCACGTTTTCCCAAGAATTTGTTAATCGTTAAATAAACACAAAATAACATGGAACCACAAAAGAACAACCCGCTTCATGGATTAACCCTCGAATTTATTCTCAAACATCTGGTTGATTATTATGGTTGGGAACAACTTGCATTAAGAATAAACATCAATTGTTTCAAAAACAATCCAAGCCTGAAATCAAGCCTTACCTTTTTACGAAAAACCCCTTGGGCGAGAGCCAAAGTCGAGAAACTGTATCTTGAGAGTATTGACTTTAAATATGAATTTAGGGAAGACGCAAAGAACTAAGTTCCTCCCTGAAATCGTACTGCAAATCTTCATGCAACAAACCTACTATTTTATTACATTTTTCGATCTGTTTCTGATACATATTCAATAAAAGCTGGCTGGAATGAATTGGCAGACCTGCCTTTTTCATCTTCTTACAGAAATAGACCAACAACTCAATCTCCAACCTTTTCGAACCCGAATATCTACTGTATCTGGTAATGTTTCTGAGAATCTTCCGTAATGTTTTTTTTGCAAAGAAAACGCTGGTGGTATTCATTCCCGAAAACAATTCATCCATCTCAATCCTAGCCTCTTTACTATATTGAAGTTCGTTTTCCGAATCAAAAAGCATATAACTGAGAAATTCTTTGTTTTCCTTTTTATATTTCACCAATTGGATGCACAAATCAAGCAATCGGTCAGGATGAACCGTCTGCAATTCTTTTTTTATTTCACCTACCGATGCAGCTTTCATCTTAGCGGTCTTCCTTTCTTCAATGGATCGAGCAGGTATTCCAAACCGTTCATCTTTATTTCAAACAAGGTCTGTAAGAGCTCCCCCAGCTTTCCATCGGGAAACCCTTTTTGCTGAAACCATTCCAAATAAGAAACCGGCAAATTACACAATATCGTACCTTTATATTTACCGAAGGGCATTCGCATTGTTACTATCTGTATGAGTATTTCGGGATTCATTATAAATACTGTTTAAAATGGAAAAGTAGAACAAAACAAGCAAAAAAAAAAGCTCGATTCATTTCAATCAAGCTTTTTCAAAAAATAACACACTATATAAGGATGAAACAACATTGCTAAATCACATATCTATATCCGGTAATGACCAAACCACTTTGCCAAGTCACTTACCAACATTATTCAGTCGTTCAACAATGTCCGTAGGTCATCTACCCATCTTGTTCAATGACTTACCAACCCTCCTCGGTGACTCAACAATGTAGTACGGTCACTTACCAACATTGTTTAATCACTTGACAACATTGCCAAGTCACTCAACAACCCTGTTCAGTCGTTCAACAATGTCCGTAGGTCATCTACCCATCTTGTTGAGTCACTTACCAACCCTCCTCAGTGACTCAACAATGTAGAACAGTCACTTACCAACATTGTTTAATCACTTGACAACATTGCCAAGTCACTTACCAACATTGTTGAGTCATTTGCCCATCTTGTTCAATGACGTTTCCACTTTATATAATGGTTAAACAGCTAGATTCACTGATACCTGATATCAGTTCCATCGAAAGACTTTTTTAAAACAGAGCGGGACACTATTATATCGACAGAAATATGTATTATCAATCAACTAAATAAACATAAAAAGCAAATAACACATGTAACCTATACATTTTATTGACGTAGATATATTCAATTAAATCAATTTATATCTAGTAATCATAATTTTAAATCAAAAAGCTATGAGTTATAAGAAGAGAGGGCCATCACCCGAAGCGGATATAGCCCAGAATCGTCTACAAGGTATCAAACAAGTTGAACCAGCATTCGACTTTGGTAACGGACTAACCAGCAATGCTTATGAATTGCTGATAAAAGCAGTAATCACCGACATTCAGACGTACAACGGTCTGCTGACAACAGCCGATGGTTTGGGTACACAGATTGACACGGAGGAACAGAAGCTAAAAGACTTTAGTTCCCGGATACTTAATGCCATAGGCAGTAAATATGGCTACGACAGCATTGAGTACGAAAAAGCAGGAGGCATTCGCACCAGCGATTATAAACGCAACAGCAAAACAACAACAACAAGCACAACGAAATAAACAGCTTGTTTTATTGTTTGAATATTCTCTTGAAACCCATAAAACATGTGGGGTACAAACTATCCTAAAGAAGCAATCAAATATATACGTAAGAGAGCGATGTTTTATGAAAAGCATCGCTCTCTTATATTATGACCATCGTTTGTCCCCGAGCATTTTAGAAATCACGATTATTTTTATTTTTTTTAAAACTGCCTATTCTCTTCGTGTAGATATATACACGACAAATAAGCATTACAATAGAAACAATTCATTTCGTTACACAATTTTGAATCTCATAAAAAACGAGTACTTTTACATGCAACTTTTTGATCTTTTTTGTAGTCTTGGCAGTTCACAAGATTACATCTTGTTTATTTGTTCTCTTTATATGTAAAATACTTCGATTTACGATATAGTTTATGTTTCACTTCCTAAAAAAAATATTCTTTTTAATTTCATTATTCCTAAGTCTAGGAATAGTAAGTAATGGACAAGTAACAGGTGGAGTTGTAGCAAATGTCAATTCGGGAAACCCTGCATTTCCATTTCCACAATTTTTAGATTACGGAACAAATAGAAAAACACTAGCAAGCGTAAATGCTCCGGGAGTTACTCATGCTGAAATGGAACAACGTTGTCGGGATGCCTGGCAAATGATTTGTAACGACACGAAACCCTATCCCGGTATTACAGTTGGGGGAGTTCAATATTTAATGCCTAATGCTCCTACCCATTGTACATGTGTTGAAGGTGATGGATATTATTTACTGGGAGCTGCGGTAATGGCTGATAAAACATTCTTTGATGGATATTATATGTGGGCTCATGACAGAGCTTTTCAAGGAACACAAAGGTTTGTCGACGGACTCGTTACAACACCTGGTTATATGTATTCCATAGGTCTTTCTGGTGCAGGAAGCCTTGGTGCAGGAACAGGGGTGTATGGAGGCGGTATAAACGGAAACTCTGCTACTGATGGTGATGAAGATGTGGCTATGGCTCTTTTAATTGCTTATAAACAATGGGGTGAACATTCCGGCGTTTTTATTCCTGCAATGGGAAATAAAGAATTAAATTATAAAGAGGAGGCATTAAAGTATATCAGGGCAATGGTTGATACTGCATTATATTCAGGTGCTCTTCCAATGATTAAATATACTTCTGGAGATATTGGACTTGATGGATATTTAAAGAATGGAGATTCTTGGTCTGAATTGACAGATTGGGCTACGGGTGGTTATAAAGGTATTGCTCGTCAAAATGGCGGGAACACAATGGTCTATTTCGACTACTCAAGTCCTGCCTGGTTAAAAGAATTTAGAACTCTTTTAGAAACAGAAAACGATAGTCCTTTCTTTATAAGCCAATTAAAACGAGGAGAAGCATCAAGCGATTGGTTAATGGGACTATTATATTCCCAAAACACATCTAATGTTGCAGTGTGCGGTGGCGTAAATTCAACAGCTTCAGCAACAAATTTCACTTTTAGCAGCAGTCAGTATTCTGAAGATTTTAGAGCAGGCTGGAGAACAGTTCTAAACTATGTATGGCATGATAATCCAACATATACGTGGGATCCTGTTGCACATGAGGTTGTAGAAAGTTCAGCCAATGCTTACGAATATAATATGGGAACTCGTTTTGCTAAATTTTTAAAAAATAATCAAGGAAGCCCTTGGAATAACACCTGTAAAAATAATGGAGATTTAAAAACGTATTTACATTTTAAAGGACCCTATACCCTTTTTAGTCAAATGAGTATGGCTGGTGCTGTAACCGGTGGCTTCCCTCTTAACTGGATACATGGTTCCGGAGCTCCGAGTGCTATTGCTGGTCAGGACTTTGAACTTATGGGAGATATGTTCCGTCACTGCGTAATTTCTTGGGATGGATCTGGATACTTGAATTCACAACCAACCTATTTTCATGAATGGTATAAACTGTTAGGTATGCTTGTATTATCAGGTAATTTCCATGCACCTGTTAATATGATAGCGAAACCAAATCTTAAAGTATATCACAAAATAGATAAAACGTATGCATTTACCGGCGACCAGATAACCTATACGGTTTCATATCGAAACTATGGTTCTGTAGATGCTACAGGATCGGTTGTAAAGGTTGGAATACCTTCAGGATTCCAGTTCATTAGTTCTACTAAAGGTTCTTTAGTGGGCGATTCGGTAGTATGGAATGTAGGTACAATTAAAGGTTTCAAAACCGGAGGTCTGGCAGTAACTCAAGATAGTATGAGTATAGTTTTGAAGATTGGTCCCACAATGAGTGGAAGGTATTGTACAAATGCACGAATCTATTGTACCAATGGATTAGGGTGGACGTCAAATGAATATCCCAATAACAAAACAGCAGTTATGGAACGTAATTGTCTTGATGTAGTTAAAAGAGCTTTAAGAATTGCGAAAACATCCGATCGACTAAATTATAATCCAGGTCAAGATGTAAAATATAAAATTGTTTTTCAAAATTCAAGTGACGCCGGATGGATTAATGGAGGAAGACCCGGGGTAAGAGTCGCGTTTGCTCATGATATTTTAGCTAGTCCAACAGCAGCAAATTCTACAGCAATAAAGTTCCGAATTTTTCATGATGCAGCAGAAGCCTATATTGACTATGGGAATTATAGGGTTTCATACTATATAAACGATCCTAATATAAAAGGATTAAAAACAGCAACATATCCAACTGGTTGGGACTTACCACCCTCAATTCCTTTAGAAGGTGGAGTTCAAGCAAATGTTAAAATATCACATGAAACAATTGTACCAGGATCTGATGCTAATGGAAGCTGGAATCAAAGGCTGATACTTCAGTTTGCTCCGCAATTAGCAACAATTACTCAACATTTGCAACAATATACAGGTTCGCCCGGAATGGTTCATGAAGGAGGTATGGCTGTATTAAGAGGTGGCTGGTTTATTAATAATGGAAACTGGGCAAATGTAGATTGGACAGATGACTGGAGTTGGGATGCAACTAAAGGTGACGCAGATCCAGGTTTATATTATCCTATCGGTGATGATTATACAGATCCAAATAACTTGGGACAAGCAATCAATGGCTGGCATAAGAGTGGGTGTGAAACAACTACCAACATAATGAAGAAAGTCCTTGTTGAGGAATGGGATGGATATACCTGGCGTCGAATTTATGGTAACGGACCAATGCCTGGTCGTGACGTTGATAGTGTGACGGTTACAGACACACTCCCATCAGGAGTAACATTTAAAAATTTTATTAGACAAACGGCACTTGGTATTAGTGCAACAACATCATCATCAGGAGGAAAAACAATAATTAAATGGACAATACCTAAGATGCAGATTAATATGAAAGATTCATTATTATTTACTGCAACAGTTACGGGAACTTGTCCTATTGCCGATGCAAATATTATAAATAAATCATGGATTCAAGGTAAGACAGAATCAGCTATTTTTAGTGCCGATACCATCAATGTTACCTGTACTCCTATAACTATATGTCCTGATGCCACAACCCTAACAAAGACTTCAGATAAAGCAACGTATTCGATTGGTCAAACTGTTAAATATTCAATGAACTATACTCAGACACTTGGTAGTATAGCCAATCCAAATTTAAATTTATCTACCGATTGGACAGCTCAGCTAGGAACTATTGCAAGTTCTGCTACTACATTTAGTGGTGGAAAACTTTCTGTAGGACAACTTAATTCTGGTGATTTTATACTTACACATGATTATTCCTATGGAACAAATACTATTGGAGACGGTATCCTCGGAACAATTCAAATAACAAATTATGCAAAAGCAGCTATTGTATTACGATATACAGGTGGATCTTCATTAGCAAATGGCATTTATGCTGTAATTAAACCAGCCTCTCCAACAGAAATTAAAATATATAATGGTACTACACTATTAGGTTCTTATACAATTCCTGATGTAGCCCCTACATCTTTAGATTTTCAAATAAAATTAACAGGTAATAAATTAGAAATGTGGATTGCTGCCACTCCTGCAGCATTCTCTGGTGCTGCAACAATTATACTTACAGGTATACCAGTCCAAGCAGGTTGGTTTGGTATTGCTAGAGGTAATACCTTTGGAGATCCAAGTGGAACAGGAGCTTTATCCTCCTGGAGTACCCATCTTGATGCAGCGTTTAATGTCACAGTTACCGATCCTGTTCCTACAGGCATTATAACACCTTCAGCAATTACAACTACACTGGGAACAGGTGCTAATGTTTCAAATGTTATTACATATACTTTAGCAACCGGTAAAACCCCAATGTTATATGGAGCTAAAGCAACATTAGCATGGAATGGGGTATATAATGCTTGTCAAAAGATAACTAATGTTGCCTATGCTAATGCTATGGGATTAACAACAAATCAATATGGTGTTTGTTATGATATTGCTTGTGGATCTGCTCCACTTTGTTCTCCCCCCACGAGTGTCACACTGGTAGCGAGTCCCACGGGAGCAGTGTGCGACGGAAGCACGGTGACCTTAACGGCAACCGCAGCCCCAACGGGAACAT
>Ga0302288_1000222_pt1 | contig 51928 bp, 37 predicted proteins | sample III_Fen_N1_1_FD_194549 | JGI IMG/M metagenome (GOLD analysis project Ga0302288, IMG submission 194549) | Peat permafrost microbial communities from Stordalen Mire near Abisko, Sweden - III_Fen_N1_1 | ecosystem: Environmental > Terrestrial > Soil > Wetlands > Permafrost | place: Sweden: Abisko...
TAATGTTGGAGCATATGTTAAAGAAGAACGTCAAAAGTTCAATACATCAGGCATAGAAACAAAAGGGAAAAACGATTTTGTAACTTATGTTGATAAAGCTTCAGAAGAAAGAATAGTTGAAGGTCTTTCTAAAATACTACCCGAAGCTGGCTTTATAGCCGAAGAAAAAACATCAATTAAAAAAAGTGAACATTATAATTGGATAATCGACCCTATTGATGGGACCACAAATTTTATACATGGATTGCCTCCACATGCTATAAGTATTGCATTGCAATACGATTCTGAATTAGTTATTGGTGTTGTTCATGAAATTGCGTTAAACGAATCGTTTTATGCGTGGAAAGATGGTGGTGCATATTTAAATGGAAATCCTATTCATGTTTCTAAAAATAAAATAGTAAACGATAGTTTAATAGCAACGGGGTTTCCATATAGTGATTATTCTCGAATGGATGCATTTATTGAAACCATGAAATATTTCTTTACCAATTCGCATGGTTTACGTCGAATTGGTTCGGCAGCTACCGATTTGGCTTATGTTGCTTGTGGACGTTTCGATGCGTTTTACGAATATGCCTTAAAACCATGGGATGTTGCTGCAGGAGCCGTTTTAGTTAAAGAAGCTGGTGGATGCATTTGTGACTTTTCGGGTGGAGATACATATCTTTATGGCGGTGAACTCATTTCTTCAAATTCGCTCATTTTTGATGAGATGAAAGAAATTATTGGAAGTAAAATGAATATCGATTTAAAATAGATCTGTTTATTTAGATATTTAAAATTATAGTTTTTGAAAGTAAGTGTTGTAATATTAAATTGGAACGGAAAATTATTCCTTGAGAAGTTTTTACCATCTGTTGTACAACATAGCACTATACCCGATGTTGAGATTGTTATTGCTGATAATGCATCAACCGACGATTCAATTCAATTTCTAAATATACATTATCCCACCTTAAAGATAATCATTCTTGATCGTAATTATGGCTTTGCAGAAGGCTATAATAAAGCATTAGCTCAACTGCAATCAGAGTATTTTATTTTACTCAATTCAGATGTTGAAGTCACTTCTAATTGGATTCAACCATTAGTCGAATTAATGGATTCTGATAAAAAGATTGCAGCTTGTATGCCCAAATTACGCATGTTCGACGATAAACAGTATTTTGAATATGCTGGTGCTGCAGGTGGTTTTATCGATAAATATGGATATCCATTCTGTCGAGGAAGAATATTCTCGACTGTAGAAATAGACAATGGTCAATACGATAGCATCTCAGATATCTTTTGGGCAACAGGTGCATGCATGTTTGTTCGAGCAGAATATTATAAACTATCGGGTGGTTTAGATGCTGATTTTTTTGCTCACATGGAAGAAATTGATTTATGTTGGCGTTTCAAAGGAATGGGGTATCGTGTAGTTTATAATCCTGAATCGATAGTATATCATGTTGGAGGTGGAACTTTGCCGAAAGAAAATCCATTTAAAACGTATTTAAACTTTAGAAATAATCTGTATCTCCTTTGTAAAAACTCATTTCAAAGTAATATAGTTTTACTATTACTTAAACGTATGCTCCTTGATGGAATTGCAGCTATAAAGTTTTTAGCAAGTTTTGAATTTGGATGTTTTTTTTCTGTATTTAAAGCTCACATGCATTTCTACATACATTTTAGTTCCTTAATGAAAAAACGTAAAATCAATAAAAAGCGATTTACTCAAAACCAATTTAAAGAAGTTTATAATCGAAGTATTGTGTTTTCTTACTTCCTTCGTAAAAAAACGAATTTCAATCAATTGGAATTTTAAATCATTTAAAGATATTCAACAATAGTTTCCAACTTATTCCCTCTCGAACCTTTAATTAAAATTGTTTTTCCTACAATTTTTGTTGTACTTAAAAATGAAATAAGTGATTGTGTGTTTTCAAAAACACTTATATTTTTATCATTTTTTGAATTCCATTTACCTACCAAATAAACATGTTCAAAATCGTAAGATTTCACTTGATTATATAGCTTTTCATGTTCTGAGTCTGATATATCTCCGAGTTCACGCATTTCGCCCAAAATGACTATTTTATTCTGGGCTTTCAAAGTTTTGAAATTCGAAATAGATGCTTCCATACTACTTGGGTTTGCATTGTAGGCGTCGAGTAGGAGAGTGTTCTTTCCTGTTTGTTTTAATTGAGATCTATTATTATCTGGGATGTAATTTTCTAAGGCATTTTTTATTTCAGAAATACTTAATCCAAACTTTTTCCCAACACAAGCAGCAGCAAGCATATTACTTGTATTATAAGAGCCAATCATTTGGGATTTTATAGTGATTTGGATATCATTTTCAAAAATAGCGATATTAACAAATGGGGCTGAGTCGATGAATTCACCTTTGCAGTAATCTGAATTACCTTTACCATAATAAATACAATGTAAGTTGCTAGAAATGCTTGTAATAAGGTCATCATCATGGTTAACAAATACAGTTCCCTTTTTTTGTGAAATATGGTCGAATAATTCTTTTTTTGTTTTGATAATATTTTCAAATGAACCAAATCCTTCTAAGTGAGCTTTCCCAATACTTGATATAATCCCATAATCAGGATCAGATATTTTACATAATTCTGCAATTTCAAAAGGATGATTTGCTCCCATTTCTATAATTGCAAATTCAGTATTTAAAGGAATAGATAAAAGAGTTAAGGGTACTCCAATGTGATTATTCAAATTACCTTTAGTACAAACAGTTTTGAACTTTTGACTTAATACGGTATTAATTAATTCTTTCGTTGTTGTTTTTCCATTAGTTCCTGTAATTCCAATTACTGGAAATGTAAATTGAGATCTATGGAAATTAGCTAATTTTTGAAGTGTTTCAAGAACATTGTCAACCAAAATATATCTTTCGTCACTGTTATATTCTACTTCATCTATTATTGCATACGAAGCTCCATTTTCTATAGCTATTTGTGCAAATATATTCCCATTAAACGATTCCCCTTTAAGTGCAAAAAACAATCCACCTTTACTCTTATTTCTGCTATCAGTTGATATTGATTGTTCTTTTATATAAAGAGAATAAATGCTTTTGATATCCATATTTCTTCAATTTTGGCAATAAAAAAACCCATTACATGAATGGGTTTCCTTATATATTTTTTGTTATTATTAAAATCCTTCTGGACTACCAACTCTAATCATTGAGCAACGGAATCCTAAGTCATCTTGCGATTGTACTTCTTGTAGGAAACGGCGTGAACCTGGAGCTAACCAATATGCTCTGTCTTTCCAGCTACCGCCTTTGTATACGCGAGCATGGTCATTTACAAGTGACATCATACCAACACTTTCTTTGTCTTTACCTTGTTGATACATTCTATTTGAACCAGGACCTTTGTCACCATCTTCATTAGAATAATCTATACTTGATTCAAAATCACCATCTTTATAGTTGATGTTATCTGATTTACGATAGTTTCTTCTGTTGAAACTTTCTTCTTCAGTTACATCTCTCATTTTGATTCTACCTAAAGAGTCTTTTTCAGCAATATTTCCTTCTTCATCTGTTTGATATGTTTGGAATACATTACCTCTAAATGGACGGAATTCATCATCATCTTCAAATGTTTCAGCACGATAAACGTCTTGTACCCATTCATTAACATTTCCTGCCATACAATATAAACCGTAATCATTAGGCCAATAAGATAATACTGGAGCACAAATATCTGCTTTATCATTTAATGATCCAGCAACACCCATATAATCACCTTTACCTCTTACGAAGTTAGCCATCATTCTACCACGATTATCTCCATCAGGGTTACGAGTAAAGTGACCATTCCAAGGATAAATTCTTCTTTCATAGATACGCTCATCAACTGAGTTACCAATTAGTGCATATGCAGCATATTCCCATTCTGCTTCTGTTGGTAGGCGGTATTTTGGTAAAAGAATACCATCTTCAATTCTAACTTTACGTGTATCTGCATTAGGATCTAAATCGGGGATATCTTGTTTAACATCTCCTTCGTATTGGCGAGCTAAATAAGCATCTGAGTTAAAGTTATCAGCACCAGTTTGTTTTGGGTTTGGATTTAAAATACCTTCACGAATTAAAATATTTTCGTTTACGCGGTCAGTTCTCCATGAGCAATAATCGTTTGCTTGTAACCAGTTTACTCCAACTACAGGATAGTTTTGGTAAGAAGGGTGACGGAAATAATATTCAACATAAGGTTCATTAAATCCTAGACGACTTCTCCAAACTAATGTGTCAGGTAAAGCTTTTCTCATTACCTCAGGGGTTTCTACGAATACACGTTTTAACCAATATAAGTATTCACGATAATCAACGTTTCTTACTTCAGTTTCGTCCATGTAAAATGAAGATACTGAAACACGTCTATGAGGATTATTCCACTCATAAAGTACATCTTCTTGTACTTGTCCCATGCTAAAAGTACCACCTTGCACAAGTACTAATCCTGGACCAGTTTCTTGTTCTAAGTAGTCAGAGTAGTACTCAAATCCACCATTCTCCTCATTATTGTATTTCCATCCAGTAGTTGAAGATACTTCGTCCTTACATGAATTTAAAACAGAAAGCCCAAAAACTAGAGACAAAAGGAATAAACCGCTTTTTAGTTTCATAAATCGAATTATTATTTTTAGGTTTAAATATTTAACAAATTAATAAATATTTTACTATATACCAGGGCAATTTATTGCCTTATTTATTTTCTTTTTTTCAACACAATTGAAAAAATATGTTAATGAAAGTTCGTGACAGTCTAAAAATGAGTTACTTACTTTGACTAATGATATATCACAATTATATGCAAATTTAAACTTTTTTTGAATAAAACCAACTATAAACGAGAAAGTGTCGAAATTTGTTCCAATATTTTGCTTAATTCCGATTCCTGTTAATAAAAAGTTTTTAGTCATGTTAAATCCATATTGAATTTGAGTTGATTTTCCTTGATTGAAAATAACTATATTAGGTAAGAAAAAATAGGCATCTTTTAAAGGTTTTTGGGTTGGCCTATACATTATGTTATATGCATATTGAATGGAAATTTTTCGACTTAAAAGAGAATTCTTTTTGGATAGGGAACTTGTTGGTTGATTTATATTAAACATTGAAATACCCAAATATTGTTTTTCACTATATGCTAATATTCCTGCACTAACATTTGCTTTATGATAATGTTCGAAGATAGCAGATTCGCCTGTTGGATATACAAAACCATAAACCGGATCAATCATATCTGGATATGAAACTTTTTCAGTATTTAAAGTATGTTGAAGATAATCAGCTTCTACAGCTAGTTTTAAAATATATTCTGAAGTAATATTTATATCTTTTGCATAAATCAATCCTATCATTGTGTTTTTAATCACACCTTTAGCTTGAACATCATTTAAGAATGTTACACCAATATCACCTTTAAAGTTGTCATAGTATTGGTCGTATGTTCCGTAATAAGTTTGATAAACATTTCCTAAAGAAATGAATTTATTCCTATATCCAGAAATAAATCTTGGACATGCTTTTGTACCTGCAAAAGCTGGGTTTGTAAATAGTAGATTTAATGTTACTTGGCTAAAATCAGGTGTTTGAGCTTTACCGATTAAACAAATTAACATTAAATATATTGATATTTGGAGCGTTTTTTTCAAAGCTTTAAAAAATTTGGTGAAATATTTTTTTGTGTTTAGCGTTTCATTAATGTTTTAATATCCTTAATTTTGACAAATATATTTTTTTTTCATGAATACTCGCACTCGATACTTAATCATTCTGATTTTTATTTCATTTAAAGTTTTAGGAGCTGAATTTCAAGTTAATAAAGTTTTAGCTTGGAATGACTCAATAAAAAATATTCCTACGTTTAATGATGCTGTTTATTTTAAATCAACAGGTAATGTTCCTTATTTTTCAGGAGTGCTACATTTTTCATATTACCCCAAACCTTCATTTTTAATTAATGACATTGAAAATAAGAATGTCAATTCAAACGTTTTTACAAATGTAAGTACATTTTTAAAAACAAACAATGTACCATTTGAATTTGTTGTTGAAAAAACTGGATCTACTTATTTATTAAAGTATTGGTATCCCGCAATTCAAAAAAAAGAAAATGGCGAAATATTTAGAATATCTAAAATAAACTTTACTATTTCTGTTGAAAATCAAGGAGAATTAAAATCTACAAAATCTAATATTTCATTAAATGAAAATTCGAAATTAGCATCTGGTAAATGGTATAAGTTCGAAGTGAGTAAAAATGGTGTATATAAAATAACTAAAGCATATTTATCTAGTCTAGGAATTAGCGTTAATAAATCGATAAGGGTATTTACTTTTCCAAAAAATGTAAATCATGGATTTAATACATCTATAATGCTTGATGATTTATATGAGTGTAGTGTATTTAGTTCGAATAATGGTAGTTCTGTTTTTAGTGTAACCGATTATATATTGTTTTACGGCGAAGCTGCTGATATATGGTCATATTCAAGTACTAAAGGCTTTTTTGATCATACTAATAATCTATATTCTGTAAATAATTTTTATTATTTACTTATTGATGAAGATTTACCTCATTCCATTTTAGAAGTTAATAATACAAATGTTCCTCAATATGAAACGAGTTCGTATAATAATTTTGAGTTTCATGAAAGAGATGATTATAATATTCAGAAAAGTGGGAAAGAATGGTTTGAATCATTACCAGCAAGTAATATAAAATTTAATTTAACAGATTTTATTGATGATAGTGTTTATTTTAAAATTAGAACTGTAAGTGAATCATCCAATATCTTTTCATTAGGTCTTTTGAATGGTTCAGATTATGTGAAAATTTTAAGTTCAAAAAAAGATGCAACAAACTATTTTAAAGTAAAAAATTCTACAAGTTCACTAAAATTACAACTGTCAGATATTAATAGCTTTTCGACAGAAAAGGTATATTTAGACGATATTGTTATAAACTATAGAAGTAAATTATTGTATGATGGAAAGCAAATGCTTTTTAGAGATATTAAATCTACCAAATTTTCTAATTCAAAATATGTAATTTCAAGTAATAAAAATCTTAATGTTTGGAATATTACAGATGTTCTCAATCCCAAACAAGTTGTAGTTACTTCTAATTCTGATCAAAAGGAGATTATTTATTCATCAGATACCCTTGAAACGTTTGTAGTATTTAATGAAAGTGATTGTTTTATTCCTAAATATAATGGAGAGGTTAAAAATCAAAATCTACATTCCTATAAAAATGTAGATATGATTATTGTAACAGCAAATAACTTTGAATCACAGGCAAATAAGCTGAAAGATTTACATTATAATGTTGATGGGTTACAGTCTGTTGTTGTTACTCAAGATCAGATTTTTAATGAATTTTCTGGAGGAAGACCTTGTCCAGATGCTATAAAAGATTTTGCTAGATATATTTATAATAAGGGAAGTAATAAACTTTCATTTCTGTTGTTATTTGGTGATGGCTCTTATGATAATCGAGAGTTAAATACGAATAAGGAAATAGTAACATTTGAAACGAAATCTTCAGTTGATGAAGGTTCTTCAATTGTAACAGATGATTTTTTTGCTTTATTAGACGAGGGTGAAGGTATAAATGATTATGATCAAATAAATGGAGCAATTGATATAGCTGTAGGTCGTATTCCTGTTTCAACCATTGAAGATGCTGAAATTGTAACCAATAAAATTATCAAATATTCTTCAGGTGAAAATAGTAGAGGAGATTGGCGAAATCGAATGTTATTTGTAGCTGATGATGCTGATGATTATACAATTCACATGGTACAAGCAAATCAATTAGCGGATAAATGTATCGTGAAAAATACTAATTTAATAACAGATAAGGTGTTTTTAGATGCTTATCCTCAGGTATCAATTGCAGGAGGCCAAAGATATCCAACTGTTAATAAGACAATTGAGTCAAAGATAAAAAATGGATGTTTAATTTTTAATTATACAGGACATGGTAATCCACTTCGATTAGCTGCAGAAATTGTAGTGGATAAAAGTGAAGTTGATAAATGGCAAAATCCAGATGCATTGCCATTGTTTATTACAGCAGCCTGTGAAGTTGGACGTTTTGATGATGAAACGAGACTTTCATTGGGCGAAAATATATTATTGTCAAATCATGGTGGTGGAATTGCACTTTTTACAACAACACGAAAGGTCTATTCTGATCAAAATATGGAACTTAATTCAAATGTGTATGATTATATGTTTTCTTTGACAGCAGAAAATAAACCCCAATTCATGGGAAATATTTTAAAACAAGCTAAAAATGATGCTGTTACAGATAATTTTAATAAATTTAATTTTGTAATGTTAGGAGATCCAGCAGTTCGTATTGCTCTTCCTATTTATACTGTCAAAACAGATAAGGTAAATGGGTATTCATCTGAAGTTAAGATTGACACATTGCGGGCTTTGTCAAATGTTACAATTACTGGTCATATTGATAATTATAATGGTATTAAACAATCGTCTTATAATGGAACAATTCATGCCGTTGTTTTTGATAAACCTCAAAATATTACAACATTATCGAATGATGGCAATAGTCCAATTACATATAAAGCACAAAATAATATTTTATTTAAAGGAAAAGCAACAGTTCAAAATGGTGATTTTACATTTTCATTTATAGTTCCAAAAGATATATTTTACTTCTATGGAAATGGTCGTATTTCTTATTATGCTGATAATGGAAATATTGATGGTGCTGGAAGTTATAATCAATTTATTATCGGTGGTTCATCAAATAATAGCTTTGTTAAGAATGGAGGACCAGAACTAAATCTGTATATGAATGATACGAATTTTGTTTATGGTGGAATAACCAATTCGTCGCCTACATTGCTTATTAAAGCAAAAGATTCATATGGTATAAATGTTTCAGGAACTGCTGTAGGGCACGATGCAACAGCTGTTTTCGATGGAAGTAAATCGGAACAAATAATATTAAATCAGTTTTATGAAACAGATAAAAATTCATATCAAAAAGGATTGTTTAAATATCCCGTATCTCTGTTATCTGAAGGTAAACATGCTGTAGATGTTAAAGTTTGGAATATTAATAATGAAGTTACTCAAAAATATCTAGAGTTTTATGTGGAAAGTTCAGCATCGTTGGCATTGCAACATGTTTTGAACTATCCAAATCCTTTTACAACTATAACTAATTTCTATTTTGAACATAATCAATCAAATCAACAATTAGACGTTTTAATTCAGATTTACACCGTTTCTGGTAAATTAATTAAAACGATATCATCGAATTTTTATTCAGAAGGAAATCGAAGTATACCAATAACTTGGGATGGTAAAGATGATTTTGGAGACCCAATTGGAAGAGGAGTTTATGTTTATAAAATAAGAGTTCAGAATGATAAAAAAGAGTTAGCTCAAAAATATGAAAAACTTGTAATATTAAAATAATTGAAGTTCAAAGTAATATTTGTGAGTGTTAATCGTTTTACAGATATTTGCAAAAACATTAAACTATGAAAATAAATAGTAAACTAGTCTCTATAACTGTCGCTACAAGTATTGTATTGTCAAGTATGTCAGCATTTTCACAATTATCACAAAGTGAATTAGCTACTCAATATAATGTTATTAAACATGCGGTACCATTTCTTGTTATTGCTCCAGATTCACGATCAGGAGCTATGGGAGAACAAGGTGTTGCTACTGAGCCTGATGTGTGGTCAATGCATTGGAATCCATCAAAATATAGCTTTGAAAAGAAAGATTTTGGAGCTGGATTTTCATATACTCCGTGGTTACATAATTTAGGAGTAAAGGATGTGTTTCAGTTTTATGCTGCAGGTTATGCTAAAATTGATAAATTTCAAACAATAGCTGCATCATTTCAATATTTTAATTTAGGAAATGTTTATTTTACAAATCAAGATGGAGATTTAACGGGTGTAACTTGGTCACCAAGAGAATTTGCTGTTGATGCTGCATATTCACGTTTATTGTCTAAAAAATTCTCTTTTAGTATTGCTCTGCGTTATATCTATTCTAACTTAACAGGAGGCGTTTCATCAACACCAGGTGAATCAGCTCATGCAGCACAAACATTTGCATCAGATATTTCTGGATACTATCAAAATAGGAAAACACTTGCTGGCTTACAATCGGACTTAAGATTTGGATTTAATATTTCGAATTTAGGAGGTAAAATGAGTTATACTACTTCTGGAAGAAAAGATTTTTTACCTGCGATGTTACGAATTGGAGGTGGTTCGACGTTTAAACTTGATGAATTTAATGATTTAGGTGTTAACATTGAAGCATCGAAATTATTAGTTCAATCTCCTCGATATAAATATAAAGATCCAAACACCGGTTTGGATGCATACCAAGGTGGCGAAAATCCTGATGCATCATTGATGCAATCTATAGTAAATTCATTTAGTGATGCACCAGGAGGCTCAAAAGAGGAATGGCATGAAGTAATGTGGAGTGCTGGTTTAGAATATTGGTATGTAAAGCAATTTGCGTTAAGAGCTGGATATTTTTATGAAAATAAAACAAAAGGTAATCGTCAATTTTATACTGTAGGACTTGGATTAAAAATGAGTGTTATCGGTATCGATGCCGCATATATAATTCCAACTGCAGGTAGTAATTCACCTATTGCAAATACCTGGAGAATTGCCTTATCATTTGATTTTGATAAAACAAGACCTCAATCTCAACCACAAGCTCCGCAATCAAAATAAACTATTGCTGACATAAAATTATCCGAAAATGAAAATTAAAGTAGGATTTGGATACGATGTTCATCAGTTAGCCCAAGGTGAAAAATTAGTTCTTGGTGGAATACCTATTGATTATAATCGAGGTTGCGTAGCTCATTCCGATGGAGATGTGTTAATTCATGCGATTTGTGATGCACTTTTAGGTGCTGCAAATATGAGAGATATTGGATTTCATTTTCCTGATACTTCAAAACAATATGAAAAAATTGATAGTAAGATTTTGTTAAAACAAACTGTCGATTTAATTGCCCAAAAAGGATATACTATTTCTAATATAGATTCAACATTGGCAATGCAAAAACCAAAGTTAAAAGATTATATTCCGACGATGAAAAGTACACTTGCCTCTGTTATTGGAATAGATGAAGATGATATTTCAATAAAAGCAACAACTACTGAAAAGTTAGGTCATGTTGGTAGAGAAGAAGGGGTTGATGCTTATGCCGTTGTTTTAATTATAAAACAATAGATATGGAATGGAATGGCTTAATTGCCGATTTTGAATTCTACCTAAAGCTCGAAAAATCGCAGTCTGAAAATACAATAGAAGCTTATGGACGTGATTTACATCGCTTTGTTGAATTCCTATCAATTTTAAATAAACCTGTCCATCCCAACGATATTCATCTTGATGATTTTATCCAATATTTTGTGTGGTTAGCAGAATTAGGAATTGGAGAACGATCGCAAGCACGGATGATTTCTAGTATTAAATCATTTTATAAGTATTTGTTAATTGATGGTATAGTTCAAGATAATCCTTCAGAATTACTTGAAACACCTAAATTGCCAAGAACCTTTCCTGAAGTATTATCAATTGAAGAGATAGATAAAATTGAGTCGGCTATTGATTTAAGTAAGCCCGAAGGACAACGCAACAAAGCCATAATTGAAACTTTATATAGCTGTGGATTACGTGTTTCAGAATTAATTGGTCTTAGGATATCTAATTTGCATTTTAATGATGGATATGTAAAGGTATTAGGTAAAGGAAATAAAGAAAGATTAGTGCCTATTAGTAATAAAGCTATTAAAGAAATAAACTTGTACATCACTGGTTACAGAGTTCATCTATCTATACCTAAACAATTTTCTGATATTCTTTTTCTAAATCATTATGGAAAACAATTAACTCGTGTAATGATTTTTCTAATTGTTAAATCGTTGTCAAAAGCCATTGGTTTAACAAAAAGTGTTAGTCCTCATACTTTTAGACATTCTTTTGCAACTCATTTGGTTGATGGTGGTGCCGATTTAAGAGCTGTACAAGAAATGTTAGGTCATGAATCAATAATTACTACGGAAATATATACTCATATAAACAATCAGTATTTACGCGATTCTATCAGACAATTTCATCCCAGATCAATTCATTGATTAAGAACCGAAGGTAACTAAACACTCTGTTAAATAACAAAAAACAAGTGTTTTGAATTTTATATTGTAATATTTTGAAGATGTTACCTGTTGTTTTTTTACTTGAAACTTGTAGAAGTAAGAAAAAAAAGGTAGGTTTGTAATGAGCAAATCGATTAAGAAAAAACGAATATTGATACGTGATGAAATTGGTTAAATCGATATTATTTATTACTTGTTTCATTGTATTTTCTTTAAATGCAGATGCACAAAGAGGAATGGCAATGACTAGAGTAAAAGAAATTTCTGTGCCAGGTGAAAGTCGAGAAAAACTATTTAAAAGAGCTAAAAGTTGGTTGAATGGTGAAGACGATGTAAAGCTTGAACGTTGGACAGATGTAGATTATAAATTGGAAGCAACAAGAACTATGCAATATGAGAACAGTTTAGTGCTCGAAAATATTGTATTAAGTCCTAATGCAGCATTGCGTACAAAAGGGAAGATGACCTATCTTATTAAAGTTACTGTTTTCGATGGCAAAGTGAGAATAGAATTTACCAATTTTGTGCACGAAGCTTTTTATAACAGATATGGGCAAATTTCATTTGGAATGATTTTAGCCAACGATAAAGCACCTTTAGGCAAGTGTTTTGAAGATACAAAATGGTGTAATGCCGTGTGGAACGATATGAAAGTAAAAATAGGAAAAGATTGTGCTATTCTTGAAGCTGACGCACAAAAGAAACTAGACTAATTACGCATGTCGCCGCGAAAAAATCTTTATCTACCCAAAAGTAAAAGGCCTAAAAAATCGAAAAAGGTTATTTGGCTTTTATTTTTTTTTATAATCAGTGCGGTATATGTTATTTTCTTTTATACTAATGATTATATAATAAACAGATCAAAATATGCACTTGAAAATACTGAGTTAAATTATGGTAGGCAGGTTGATAGTTTATGTATAGAAATGAATTTACCTAAATCCTATATTAAAGCTTTAATAATGCTTGAAAGTGGAGGTAAAATTCCAGTTCCAACTCGTTTTGAAGAACATGTTTATGATAAGTTGAAACAAGTAAAGGCAGGTAAAAAAAAACAGTATGAATATATTTCATCACGCATGTTACGACATACCTCTGATGAATCGTTACGAAATATGGCAACCTCTTGGGGGCCTTTTCAAATTATGGGATACAAGTGTATTCAATTAAGAATTAAATTGCATAATTTAACAGGTAAAGATGCTCTTTATTGGGGAATGAAGTGGATTTCGGATGATTATGGATATTTGCTTCGTACAGGACGGTATAAAGATGCTTTTCATTTTCATAATACAGGAAAAGAATATCCATTAACTGGTGAACCATTAACGTATGATCCTAGTTATGTTTCACACGGACTAAAATATATGAAGTTTTTTAAAGAAAAATAAGATAAAATAAACAATGGAAAATTTTAAAAATGAAGTAGAAGCTGTAGATGCATTGAGAATTGCATACAAGCAATTACATGATGAGGTTTGTAAAGTTGTTATTGGACAAGAAGATGTTGTAAAAGAGGTTCTTATTTCTATTTTTAGCAAAGGACATTGCTTGTTAGTTGGAGTTCCTGGTTTAGCAAAAACGTTATTAGTAAATACTATATCTCAAGTATTAGGACTGCATTATAATAGAATTCAATTTACCCCAGATTTAATGCCATCGGATATTGTTGGATCTGAGATATTAGATGATACTAAGAAATTTAAATTTATCAAAGGTCCAATTTTTGCAAATTTTATACTTGCAGATGAGATAAACAGAACTCCGCCCAAAACCCAAGCAGCATTACTTGAAGCAATGCAAGAAAATGCAGTAACTATTGCGGGTGTTCGCTATACTTTAGATAGTCCATTTTTTGTTCTTGCAACCCAAAACCCAATTGAACAAGAAGGTACATATCCTTTGCCTGAGGCTCAATTAGACCGATTTATGTTTAATATCTGGGTTGATTATCCATCATATAAAGATGAAATAACAATTGTTAAAAATACTACATCGAATAAAGTAACAACTTTAAAACAAGTGTTAACTGCGGAACAAATTATCGAATTTCAAAATGTAATTAAAAAGGTTCCAGTTAACGATAGTGTTTATGAATATGCTGTTAAACTGGTTGCCAAAACAAGGAAAAATAGCGAATTTGCAACAGAAATTACTAAAAAATATATTAGTTGGGGCGCAGGTCCAAGAGCATCGCAATATTTAATAATTGGGGCAAAAACTCATGCCGTTTTAGCTGGGAAATATTCTCCAGATATTGAGGATGTTAAAGCTGTCGCATTACCGATTCTTCGTCATAGGATAATTAGGAATTATAAGGCAGAAGCTGAAGGAATGACTGTTGAGAAAATTATTGAAGCATTGTATTAAAGTTTTTTGAATGATGTTTAGATTTAAGAAGGTAATCATATTTATCATCTTAATTGTTTTTAGTGCATTTTTAGGATTAGCTCAAAATACAGTTAAGAGAATTCAGATAGTAAATTCCGATTCGCTCACATTTGAAAAATCGAAAGGTGCAGATTTGAAGTTGTTATATGGACATGTTGTATTTAAGCAAGATGATATTATAATGCATTGCGATAGTGCTCGATTTTACTCAGTAAATAATGTGTTTGATGCTTATGGTTCAATTCATATAACTCAAGGGGATACTGTTGATGTGTGGGGAGACTCATTACATTATGATGGTAATACAAAGTTTGCACAGTTAAGAGGTAAAGTTGTAAAAATGAGAGATCGGAAAATGATTTTAACTACTCGTTTTTTCGACTATGATATGAATGCAAGTTTAGGGAAATATTTTGATGGAGGGAAAATTATTGATGATGAAAATACGCTGTCAAGTAGAACCGGAATTTATTATGCAGATAAAAAAGAATTGTTTTTTAAAGATAAAGTTAAGCTTCAAAATAAAGAATATGATGTAAGTACTGATACTTTAAAATATAATACCAATAATCATATTGCTTATTTTTTAGGACCAACAACAATGATTAATAAAGAAACAACTGTCTTTACAAAAAAAGGTTGGTACAATACAAAAACAGATATAGCTCAATTAGAAAAAGATTCTTGGGTAAATAATAAAGAAAAAAAGGTAAATGCTGATAGTATATATTATGATAAGAAAAAAGGCTTAGGACGAGCAATTAGAAATGTAGTTATTAATGATACAACCCAACATTTAACGGTAAAAGGCGATTACGCTTACTTCAAGGAAAAGCCGGAATATTTTTTTGTTAAAAATAATGTTGTTGCGGAAAAAGAATTTGAAGGAGATACATTATTCCTCCATTCAGACACTTTAATTGGTTTTAGAATTGATACCGTTTCTGATAATAGAATAATTAAAGCTTATCATAAAGTTAGATTCTTTAAAAAAGATATTCAAGGTAAGTGCGATTCATTAGTTTACAAAACAAAAGATTCTGTCATAATAATGAATACGCATCCAATTTTATGGTCAGAAAAAAGTCAGATTACAGCAAAATTGATTAGTATTTTCTTGAAGAATAATGAAATAGATCATATAAACATTGATGATATGGCATTTATAATATCTCAAGAAAATGATTCACTCAATTTCAATCAAGTAAAAGGTGCTAAAATGGTTGCCTATTTTAAAAATAGAAAGTTTTCGAAGTTAGACGTAACAAAGAATGGCGAGACTATTTATTTTATGCGAGATGGAAATTCCCTCACAGGAGTAAATAAAGCAGAATGTGAAAATCTAACAGTATTGTTTAAAAACGAAGAAGTTGATGAGGTTATCTTTAGACAAAAACCAAAAGGAACGATGTTTCCTCCAGATAAAATATTAAGTAAAGATTCAAAACTACAAGATTTTAATTGGCAAGAAAACGTTCGACCAAAGAATAAAAACGATATATTTCGTTGGGTTGAATAATCTTTAAATTAATAATGCAAACTGGTACTGTAATAGGGTATTGGATTGTCGTATGTTGTTTGCTTATTATTTATGTTTGTTGCTTTAAGTACTTTTATCCTTTTCAATCCCCAAAGAGTACCTGCTTGGTTTAGACTTCCTTCAACTATAATTTGTGCATCATTTGAACAATTAAGTACACCTTTTGAATTAATATTTAAATCATGGGTAATTACAACGATACCTCTTTGTATAAGTAATGTGTCATCTATATTTGTATTTCCTTCTACTTTTACAGTATCCGTTTCATTTTTGGTTAATACCACAACTCTACCTCTTTGATTAAGGTTTAAATCATGAAGTATACTTGCATTTTCTTTAAGCATAGCATCACCATTGACATTCAAATTACTTTTTATTTCAAAACTAATAGTAGCATTTTTTGTTGAATCGATATTTCCGTCTCCAGAACCATTGTAATGCCAAACCGTTGAATCATTATTGTCTTTATGACAAGATATTAAGCAGGATAAAAGAATTGTGCTAAAGAATAATTGTGATACTTTCATTTTTTATAAATGTTTTTCTATTTTTAAATATGCTAATGTTTGATTTAATAATTGGTACGCAATTTCACCAAACGTAATTGGACAAGTTATAGAATCGGTTTTCTTCCCTTCAAGTTCTCCATATAGATAATTTAAAATGCAGTTGCACGAAAATACAATTGTGTTGGTTTCAATCGATTTAATCCGTTCATTTAATGCCGTTTCGTAATTGTTTAGTGGCTTTGCTATTTTGTATGTAGTTCCTTTAAATACAGGAGCATATAGTTCAACAATGTTTCGTTCTAAATCAATCTTTTGGAAGCTTGTATTTATTGATAGTCCATCGAATTCAGCTACTAAAGGTAATCTAGTGTCTATATTATTCCTTTTTATGTATTCTGCAAAATTCTCCAATGTACCATTAATAAAACAATTGGTAAATGAAAATCCATCTTCTGAAAAAGTGATTGTATCTCCACTGCCTTGTTCAAAAATATTAATGATAGAAATTTCGGCATAGTAGTTTTCTGGTAATTGAATATGAACAGCTACAGCCGTATCGCTTGATAATTTTAATGAATTACCAAATGCAACTTTTGCAGTTTGAGTACCTATTTCCTCAATAGAAACTCCAGAAATCCATCCAATTACAGGGCTTGTTGCAAATTTATCGTAGTTTAATGTATTTAATGCAAATGAATAATGAATTGGACTTGTTGCAGGAATAATTAAAACAGTAAAGCCGTTTTTAGGAGTTTCATTATATACTTGATTTATCGACTCAGAGTCATATTCAACAATCGAAAAATCTTCAACAAATTCAGGTAATATATTGACATGCAATAGATTTTTTGATTTTATTCCTCCATTTGTGCCAATAAAATAGGGTATAGTACCTGCAATCCAATTTCCTTTAGGTAATTGTTTGAGTAGTAATTCATCGCCTGCAATAAGCAGTTTTTTATTTGATTGTATTAATTGTGACGTTTCTTCAACAGTAAATAAAACTTTATTCGAATTATTTGAAATACGAGTAATAATTTTATTTATATCTCTTTGCATTCCAGGTAAACCATTTTGAACACGAACAAGAAGTTTAAGTTCATTTAGGTAGTATATTTCATCTTCTGGTTTAATTTTAGATTTAAGTCTCAGTTTTGCTAATAATATTTTTAGACTTAAAGATTCAAATTCATAGTTCTCTTTCCCTTGTAAAATATCAATCCAAGCACTGTCTGGAATTTGAGATGAAATCATAAAGTAGTTTTATAAAATTTTAATAAAAATAAATATTTAATCTGAAATACTTATAAAATAAAGTGAAAATTAACTCTACGATTCCATTATAGATCTAGAATCTTTTTAAAATATAATATTTAACTTATTCTAGTATTGTTTTTTCCCAATTCCATGCATTTTTTAGGGTGTCAATTAGTGGAATTTGTGCTTTCCAACCAAGAATTTGATTAGCTTTGGTTGTATCTGCCCAAATTTGTTCAACATCGCCAGCTCTTCTATCAACTATTTTATAAGGAATTTTTATATTATTTGCTTTTTCAAACGAATTAATTATTTCAAGTACACTTATACCTTTGCCAGTACCTAAACTAAATGTTTCAATATTAGTTAATGTCTGATTATTTAGTAATCTATTTAATGCAATAACGTGTGCTTTGGCTAAATCTACAACATCGATATAATCGCGAATACAGGTACCGTCAATTGTATTATAATCATTTCCGTAAACACTTAATTCTTTACGTTTACCTGCTGCAGTTTGTGTTATATATGGTAATAGGTTATTGGGTACACCTTGCGGTAATTCACCAATTAAAGCTGACGGATGTGCTCCAATTGGATTAAAATATCGTAGAATAATTGATTTTAGTTCGGGAAATGTTTTTTCTGTATCTGTTATAATTTCTTCACAAATTTGTTTTGTATTACCATAAGGTGAATTTGCTTTTAATATTGGAGACAATTCTGTTACAGGTAGTTTTTCCGGTTGACCATGAACTGTACATGAAGATGAAAATACAATATTATTAATATTAAATTCCTTCATCTGCTTAAGCACATTTATAAGAGAACCAATATTATTGCTATAATATTCAAGAGGTTTTTCTACACTTTCACCAACAGCTTTTAAGGCAGCAAAATGAATTACAGCTTTAATATTTGTTGACAATGAAAGCATTGAATGTAATTCCGATTCATTGCATAGATCAAAAATATGTAATGAAGGTTTTTTATTTGTTATTCTTTCAATTCGATCGGCTATCCATTTTTTTGAATTACAAAGATTATCTACAATTATAACTTCGTAACCTTCATTTAATAATTCAACAACTGTGTGTGAGCCTATATAACCGGTTCCTCCGGTAACTAAAATTGTAGGTTTCATGTTTTTGTGTGAGGGTAAATGAAAAAGAGACGCGATTCATCGCGTCTCTACGTAAAAATTATTTTTTTTCGATATAATCTGCAATCCAATCGCCAGCCTGACTTGTTGATTTTGGGCTTTCTTTGTTTAAATCTTCAGTTACAAAATTTGCTTCAATTGATTTTTCTACTGCTTCTTTAATCAAATTAGCTTCGTCTTGAAGTTTAAATGCATATTCAAACATCATAGCTGCTGAAAGAATTGTCGCTAATGGATTAGCAATGTTTTTACCCGCTGCTTGAGGATATGATCCGTGTATAGGTTCAAATAATGATGTGTGAATACCTACAGAAGCTGAAGGCAAAAGACCTAATGAACCATTTATTACACTTGCTTCGTCTGTTAATATATCTCCAAATAAGTTTTCTGTAACAATTACATCAAAACGTTTTGGCCATTGAATTAGTTGCATTGCAACATTATCAACAAACATATATTCAACTTCAATTTCAGGATAATCTTTCTCCATTTCTTGAGCAGTTTCTCTCCATAAGCGAGATGTTGCTAAGATATTAGCTTTATCAACAACAGTCAATTTTTTGCGACGTTTGCCTGCAAATTCAAATGCTAACTTGCAAATACGTTGAACTTCTTCTTTTGTATAAACACAGGTATCGAATGCTTTTGTTCCGTCTTCGCTACGTCCTCTTGGTTCCCCAAAATAAATTCCACCAGTTAATTCACGTAAAAAAACAAAATCAGCACCATCAACTAATTCTGTCTTAAGTGGTGATTTATGAATTAACGATTTAAATGTACTAATAGGGCGAATATTTGCAAATAATCCTAATGACTTACGCATTTTTAATAATCCTTGTTCTGGACGAACTGTAGCCTTAGGATTATTATCGTATTTAGGATCACCAATAGCACCAAAAAGAATAGCATCGCTATTCATACAAAGTTCGTGTGTACTATCTGGATATGGAGCTCCAAGTTTATCAATTGCTATTGCACCAACTAAAGCTTCTTCGAAAGAAAATTCATGTCCAAATTTCTTTTCTATTGCTTTTACTGTTTTTAAAGCTTCTCTTATTATCTCAGGTCCAATTCCATCGCCTGATAATACAGCTATTTTAGCTTTCATAATGATTGTGATTTAATAATATACCTTTTTTAGTAAGGCAAAGATACAATTTCTATTATGACATTTTAAAAAAATGCATGATAGAAATTGGTTAATTAAGTGTTTTTATTTAATCAAGCTTTAATGAGAATTTGATGATACTTATTAGTTTATTTTTTTGATGATTGAAACATCATTAACCTCAATTGAATCATTATTCATAATCTATATATATTCATAATTATAATTTTGAATAGATTAATCCATGTTTTTTTTAAAATAATATTTTTTAATTCATCGATCATTTTCTTTGAAAAATATATTGAATGATGTTATTGATAGTCAGAATGTAAGTTGTTATGAATTGTGGGTGATAGGTAGTAAACCTAAATAATATGTGTAAATACTGACAAAAATGTAGTAGATTTGTCTCGGTTGAAATTTTTATAAGATTATTGTAAATTAGTATTAAATTGTATTTCAATTAAATAAATGATATATCTCAGTTAAAATAATTTATAAATGAATGCAACTAATTTTGCTTTGTGGTTGTCTACAATTTGTTAGGGTAGTGTGTGGTTTCTGATTGAAATTATATTAATTTAAAAGTTATGAAAAATAAATGTAATGTATTATTACTCTCTATTTGTTTGTTCTGTGGCATTAATACAAAAGCCCAATTGTTTTTAAAACAGTCAAATTCATCATATTTGTTCTATCAAACATCTAAAGTCAATCAACTTGCTTTTGTCTTTAAAGGTTCTAATACTGAATTGATGAATTTTAAATCAATATCAGATTCTGTTATTGATGTCACTATTGATTCATTAAAAGATGGGAATTGTTTTGGTCACTTCACTTTTCATCGATCGATAGATGCAAGGGATTTTCGACTGTTACTGCGTAGACTTGGACTATCATTATTATATGTTAATAATGTTAAAATTTTACAGCAATCATTATTAACAGAAAAGGAGTTGATGAATTTGAAACAAGTTGTTTTTGACGTTGATGATTCAAAGCCAAGTGCAAGTTCATTACGTGAAGCTAATGAATTGCATCGTAGTCTATATCATGCCCGAATGCACAATTATCCAAAACATTTATATTCTGGTGAAGTTACAAAAATAGAAGAAGATATTTATTCCGTATTGAGTACAATTAGAGGTAAATAATTATTTAATTGTTTACTGGAATTAACAAAAACGATATTATGAAAAAGATAATTTTAATTCTGTTTATAAGTATTTTAACTGGATTTAAGCTTTTAGCTCAAATTCAAGTTGATAATACACAAACTGCCGAATGGTATGTGAAAAATATACTATTAGGAGGTGGGGTTACTGTTTCAAATGTAACTTTTCAGGGGGATTTGGCTCAAATTGGCTCATTTGCAAATGGAATTACCACAAATATTGGCTTAAATAATGGATTAGTTCTTGCAACAGGTGGGATATCGGAAGTTATTGGACCTAATTTAGCCTCAGGTAAAAGTATTTCAGTTATTAATTCTATCCATTCTGAACCCGATATTGCTTCAATGGTTACTAGTTCGATTAATGATCCTGCTATTTTGGAGTTTGATTTCATTCCAAAGGGTGATAGTCTTGAATTTGAGTATGTTTTTGGATCAGAGGAATATCCTGAATTTGTAAATAGTAGTTATAATGATGTTTTTGGTTTTTTCTTGAGTGGACCAGGTATAAATGGAACATTTTTAAATAATGCTCAAAACATAGCTTTAATACCAGGAACTACTAATTTTGTTTCTATCAATAATCTAAATGATAAAACAAATTCACAGTTTTATATTGATAATACTTCAGGATTAACAATTGAATATGACGGTTTTACGACCGTTTTAAAAGCAAAAGCAAAAATACAGCCATGTCAAACATATCATATTAAACTTGTAATCGCCGATTTAGGAGATCAAGCATGGGATTCAGGAGTTTTTTTAAAGGCAGGTAGCTTTTCATCGCATGGAACAGGTGTAAGTACCAAATATTCGGCAAAATCGGGTCTTGAAGCTGCAATTGAAGGATGTTCTGATGCTACTATTGAATTTGATGCAGGATATAATGTTCTACAAGATACTATCATATCATACTCTATTGGTGGTATACCTCAAAATGGAGTAGATTATCAAACATTGACTGGATCATTGTCAATTTTAAAAGGTCAAAAAACAGGAATAATTAAAATCGTAGCAATTGAAGATTCAATTCCTGAACCTATTGAAAATGTTGATATAACATTTAATATTTTTGATGTTTGTTTAGGTGCGAGTACAACAACAATATCAATTCCAATAACTGATGCTCCATTAATAAAAATCCCTAAAAATCCATTCGATTGTAAGGCTACAAGTATAACTCCCAATGTTATTGGAAATGGTAAATATCAATGGTATACCGATAATGTTGGTGGGCTTTTACTTGGTTCAAGTATTGCAAGTAATTCAACTATAAACCCCATTGATTTGGCTGATATTACTGATGTTACTGGAGTTAGTCCCAATAGAATTTATAAAATTTGGGTTGAAGAACGTGATGATAAATCATTTGTCATTAGGAAAGATAAAACAAAATTTTCATTTTCAACAGCAGTTTATAAAGATGCAAATCTTGTTGAAAATGTATTGAATTTTAATGTGTTATCAGATTTTATTTTTGATGGATTAGATGTTAGTTACAGATGTTTATCTAGTTCTGGTACATTAACTATACATATTTATGATGCAAATGGTATAGATGTTGGTTCAAATACTGTTACAGTTTCAAATACAACTTCATCCATTCTGTCTTTTACAGGATTGAATATTTCTTTACCAACAGGGAATAATTATTCAGTTGGTTTTACTGGAACTGATGTTGAAATTCTTTGGGCTTCGACTGGAACTACAAGTGCTTATCCTTATGATTTTAAATATTACAATCAGAAAATGATTTCAATTTTAGGTCCACAAAGTACTATTAAGAGTTCATACCCATATTCTTCCCCTTATTTATTTAATTGGAATGTACGAAAGTCATTCATGAAAGATAATTTATGTGATAGGGTTCCTGTATTAATAACAGAGACATGTAAAGCATGTGAAAAACCATTATCGCTATCAATATCACAAGGTCAGCAAGTTTCTATTTGTGAAAATGATTCTTTGAAATTAAATGTAGTTTATACATTGGGAAAAAGTCAAAATGGTGGTTATTATTATTCATGGTATAAGTCTGGAGTATTACTTTCAAATGATCAGCAGTATAATTCATTAACTGTAAATAAAACTACTGGTTCAGGTAATTACAGTATTAGAATAGAGGATGGTAATGTTGGAAATTCTAGTTGTTATCTTGATACTGCAATTATCGTAACTGTAAATGCTTTACCAACAATCACAGCTCAATCGCAAACGATTTGTTTTGGCGAATCAACAAAATTAGTAGGTTCAGGAGCAAATTCGTATGTGTGGAGTGGAGGTATAACAGATAACACAAATTTTAGTCCAACAATAACAACGACTTATCAAGTTACAGGTACAGATGGAAATAGCTGTAAAAATACAGCAAATGCAAATGTAACAGTCAATGCATTACCCACCATAACAGTACAATTGCCAACAATTTGTTATGGTGAATCTACAAAATTAGTAGGACAAGGAGCAAGTACTTATGTTTGGAGCGGTGGAATAACAGACAATGTGAGTTTTAGTCCATCATCAACAACAACGTATATTGTAACAGGTACAGATGGAAATAATTGTTCGAACACTACAAGTGCAAAAGTTACAGTAAATGCATTACCATCGGTAACAGTAATATCCCCAACAATCTGTATTGGTGAATCAATAAAATTAAAAGGAAAAGGAGCAAGTACTTATATTTGGGATGGTGGAATAAACGATAATGTAAGTTTTAATCCAATAACCACAACAACATATATCGTAACAGGTACAGATGGAAATAATTGTTCGAATACAGCAAGTTCAACAGTAACAGTTAATGCTTTACCAACAATCACAGCACAATCGCAAACTATTTGTTTTGGAGAATCAATAAAATTAGTAGGTTCAGGAGCAAATACGTATGTGTGGAGTGGTGGAATAACAAATAACACAAATTTTAGTCCAACAACCACAACGACTTTTCAAGTTACAGGTACAGATGGAAATAGCTGTAAAAACACAGCAAATGCAAGTGTAACAGTCAATGCATTACCCACAATATCAGTACAATTGCCAACAATTTGTTATGGTGAATCTACAAAATTGATAGGACAAGGAGCAAGTACTTATGTTTGGAGCGGTGGAATAACCGACAATGTAAGTTTTAGTCCATCAGCAACAACAACGTATATTGTAACAGGTACAGATGGAAATAATTGTTCGAATACAGCAAGTTCAACTGTAACAGTTAATGCATTACCAACAATAACAGCACAATCGCAAACAATTTGTTTTGGAGAATCAACAAAATTAGTAGGTTCAGGAGCAAATTCGTATGTATGGAGTGGTGGAATAACAGATAACACAAATTTTAGTCCAGCAACAACAACGACTTATCAAGTTACAGGTACAGATGGAAATAGCTGTAAAAATACAGCAAATGCAAGTGTAACAGTCAATGCATTACCCACAATATCAGTACAATTGCCAACAATTTGTTATGGTGAATCCACAAAATTGATAGGTGTAGGAGCTAATACATATGTTTGGAGCGGTGGAATAACAGACAATGTAAGTTTTAGTCCATCAGCAACAACAACATATATTGTAACAGGTACAGATGGAAATAATTGTTCGAACACTACAAGTGCAAAAGTTACAGTAAATACATTACCATCTGTAACAGCAATATCACCAGCAATTTGTATCGGAGACTATATAAAATTAAAAGGAAAAGGAGCAAGTACGTATGTTTGGGATGGCGGAATCACTGATAATGTAATTTTTAATCCAATAACCACAACAACGTATATTGTAACAGGTACAGATGGAAATAATTGTTCGAATACAGCAAGTTCAACTGTAACAGTTAATACATTACCAACAATAACAGCACAATCGCAAACGATTTGTTTTGGAGAATCAACAAAATTAGTAGGTTCAGGAGCAAATTCGTATGTATGGAGTGGTGGAATAACAGATAACACAAATTTTAGTCCAACAACAACAACAACATACCAAGTAACTGGAACGGATGCTAATAAATGTTCGAATACAGGAACAGCATCAGTTATTGTCAATCCTTTGCCAACAATTTCAGCACTTTCTAAAGTAATTTGCATGGGTGAATCAACACAACTGAATGGTAATGGTGCTCAAACATATAAATGGTCTGGGAATATTGTTGATAATATGTTGTTTACACCTTTATATACTGCAGTTTACTCTGTAACAGGTACAGATGTAAATGGCTGTAATAATACTGGAATCACGAAAGTTACTGTAAATTCATTACCTACCATTAATGCAAAATCACAATCAATATGTAAAGGTCAATATACAAAACTTGAAGGTTTGGGAGCATTTAGCTATGATTGGTCTGATGGTGTATTTAATGCCATATCATTTAGTCCAGAACAAACAACTATTTATCAAGTAACAGGAACAGATAATAATGGATGTAAAAATACAAGTACAGCAACAGTTAACGTTAATCCAAATCCATTTAATAAAATTATTGGAGATACATTATTATGCGAAAATACTACGAAGAAAATATTTAAAGTTTTAAATATGACACCAGGAAGTACATATTCATGGTCAGTAACTGGAGGCCGTACAAATTATATTATCAATGAGAAGGAACAATATTATAGAAGTTTTGATTTTATTGAATCGGGTATTGATACAATTTATGTTACGGAAACAAATAAATATAATTGTGTTAATACCGATAGTATTGTTGTGCGTGTAACTCATAAACCAAACGTAGGTTTTACTATTTCAAAAGATGATAAATATGAATTTATAAATAATACTGACTCACTTTATATAATAGATGGGAACTATAAGGAATTAATCCCGATGTCATTTTCTTGGAGTTTTGGGCGTGAAATTGATACAACGATTTACCAAACATGGGAGGAATATTTAGACCAAAAAGTTTATAACGAAAATTATGATTTTGGAACTTATCAAATCACGTTGTCTGCAAATCCAATAAATTATGAATGTTCTGAAAATCTATCGAAAGAAATTTCTGTAGATATAACTAAAGCATTGTATATACCTACTTCATTTGTACCAACATCATCTGCACCCAATTTAAATACGTTTATGGCAAAAGGGTATAATTTAATGACATATAAGATGTGGATTTATGACATTTGGGGGAATTTATTATGGTATACTGATAAATTGGAAAATGGTAAGCCATCAGATGGTTGGGATGGAACATATAATGGAAAAATTGAAAAAATGGATTGCTATATTTGGAAAGTTGAAGCCGAATTTTTAGATGGTCAAAAATGGAAAGGTAGTTCAAGAGATAGATTTAAAGGTGGTTATACTTTTGGAAGCGTATTGTTATTACAATAACGGGAAGTTATATTGTATGTCAACAAGAAATAAACCTTCGGGGGAAGCAGACATACCAGCTTTTGATCGGTCTTTCGATTCTATTATTGCTCGAAAATCGTCTAATGATATTTTCCCGCGACCAATTTCAAGCATGGTTCCAACAATAGCCCGAACCATGTTTCTTAAGAAACGATCTGCGGAAATAGTGAAAACCAATTTCTGATTTTCATCTATATTCCATTCTGCTTTAGTTATGGTACAATTATTAGTTGCAGTATCGGTATGAAGTTTACTAAAGCTTGTAAAATCGATATATTCAAATAAAATTTTTGAAGCTTCATTCATCATTTCAATATCGAGTGTTCCCCATACATAGCTACTTGTTTCTAACGTAAATGGGTTTTTTATTTTAGATATATAATACTTATATGTGCGAGAAATAGCTGAAAATCGGCTATGAGCATCTTCTGAAACTTTAAAAATAGAATAGATTACAATGTCATTTGGAATCATCCTATTTAAAGCTAAACATATTTTATTTGTATCAATTTCACCGATACTATTGAAATGTGCAATAAAGAAACTTGCATGAACACCTGTATCGGTTCTACCAGCACCAATAATTTCAGTATCTTTTTTTAGTAATATAGATAGATTTTTTTGAAGAATTTCTTGTATTGTTATAGCATTAGGTTGTATTTGCCAACCATGATACTTTGTACCTTTATAAGCTAAATGAATAAAATATCGCATTGAAATTATATCTTGATTCCTATAATGAGCATGTCGTCTGTTTGTTCTTCAGATCCTTTCCAATCCATGAATTTTTTTTCAAGTTCATTCTTTTGAATATTAATTGGATGTCCTTGGATCTCAGAAAGTAAAATCTGAAGATTTTTTTTCATTAATTTTACAGATGATGCATTTAATTGATTTGTATAACCATTAGTAAACATGTATACCATATTTCCTTGTTTTAATTCAATACTCTCAACATTAAAGTGATATTCTTTTGTTGTTTTATTATCACAAATAGCATTGGTTTCACCTTTAATCTTTGTAGTACCTTCGTCAGAAACTATCCAAAGAGGGATTTTTGTACCTGAGTAATTGAGAATATTTGATTGAATATTAATTGAAATAACTCCAATATCAATACTGTAAATACCAAAAAAGTCAGCATTACTTTTATATAAATGATTTATTTCTGTTTGAAATGATTGAACAATTTTATCAGTTTCGTAGATACCTTTTTCATCTATAATAGTATGTAAGTAATTGTATGATAATGTTGAAAGTAAACTTCCAGTAACTCCTTGACTTGAGCAATCAATAACTGCAATAAACAATAGATTGTCAATTTGTTTAATAAAAAAGATGTCGCTAGTTAAACTATCTTTTGGTTTTAGTAAGGTAAATACTTGTTTTCCTAGTTTTGAGTTCAATGATGAATTTAGAAGTAAAGCCTGTTGAATGTTTTTAGCAAAATTGAAATCGTTTACGAGTAAATCCGATTTCAATTTTAACTCTTTATTCTGCTTTTGTAAGATAGAATTTATCATTGAAATGTCTTTATTGATAGATTCTATTTCTTTATTCTTATCGTTTATTTCCGTAGTTTTTGTTTTTACTTCTTGATCTAATTTTATTAATGTATTGTAGTAATTCTCAGCATATTTAAGTCTTAGTTTTGAAATGACACATAGTGTTAAAATTAATGCTTGTAATCCTAAAAATAGTTTAAATGTGAAAATATAGAATGAACTTGGGAATAAATTAGTAAATGTTTTAAGTGTGATAATAAATAACCAAGCCAATATTGTAGCAAAAAGTCCAATATAATAAATTGCAGACTCTGGTTGGTTTTTTATTTGCAAGTACCATGAAATAAAAGTAATTATGAGTATTCCTGTACCTAAAAACAAACTTATCGAATGTATATAAATAGGTGATAAATTAAAATAAAAAGAATAGAAAATGAATAGTAATATATAAAGCGTAATAAATAACTTTATACAATAAAATAGTATTGATGTGAATTTATTTTCTTTAATCTCATTTGTAAATAACGACATAAAAACAATACCACAAAGAGGAAGTGCATATATACTAATTTTTGAAATCCAAGGATTTAATGGCCATAAATATTCGAAAGATAGACCATCAATTACTGCGTTCCAAAGGGTAAATGAAAATAAAATTCCAAAGAATATATATATCGTTTTATCCGAAAAATTTGAAAAACTAATTATCATTATCACACTTATAATGATAATTAAAAGCATTAATCCATAATAAATACCATTAATTAATGCATTATTGCTCGTTTTGTTAGAAAAATACATTGTATCATAAAGTAGAATAGGGATGTTTAGACCATCGCCTTGAGGTTCTATTTGAGCTATTATTGTTACTTTTTCGTTAGCACCAAAATCTAAACGATAACAAAAATTAGGATTGTCAATGTCTCTCGTATTATATGGAAGTGATGATCCCGATGTACGATATTCATATATCTTGTCATTCCTTTTTATATAAAATCGTATTTTGGGTATTGTTGAATTAGCAAATTCTAAGATCATCGATTTTGATGATTGCATTTTATTCTCTAATTCAATTTTGTACCAATAAGTTAAAAATGAATGAGGAGAATGTATTTCATTAAGACCATTTATTTTGAAAAATAATGGACAGTTGTCATTTGAAATTTGTTCGATTGAATAAATATTGTTTGTATCAACTAAAAAAGATGTAATAGTTGATAGGTTATATTGTTCAGCATCAGAAGTAATAGGGAAATAATTGTTTGATGCTAACGATTTGTAATTTAACCCTGCTACTATTGAAAATATGAGTAGAAACGTGTATAGTGGATTATATTTTGTTATCAATCGTTTATACATTTTCAATTTTTAATTGTTCATTAATAGTCTGGTGTAATTTCGAAAAATCAATAGGTTTCCGAATTAAGGTTGCATTTGGAATTTCTTTTATGGTATCGGAATACGATTGCGTAATATGACCTGTTACAAAAATAAATTTCAAATCCTTAGTATATTCTAATGCCAATTTTGCTAATTCAACTCCAGTCAAATTTGGCATTGTTAAATCGGATACAAGAATACGAAATTTTGATGGATTGTTTTTGATTAGCTCTAATGCTTTTATACTACTAAATTCAATTGACGCCGAATAACCCTCAGCATCAATTAATTTTTTAAGCATCTTAGCTATTTTTTCTTCATCATCAACAATTAATATATTCTCATTATTACCTTTTTCAAGTTGTATTTTGCTTGTTTCTGCTACATTTGTATCAATACTTGCAGGTATAAGAATATCAAAACGGGTACCAAAACCTAAAGTGCTATCGCACGTAATAATACCTCCAATGTTTTTAATTATTCCATATACAACAGATAAACCTAATCCAGTGCCTTCACCAACTTTTTTAGTTGTAAAGAATGGATCAAAAATTCTTGCTTTAATTGATTCATCAATGCCAGAACCATTATCTTCAATTGAAATTTTTACAAATGGGATTTCGGGTAAATCATTCGATTTCAGTTGTTCACTATCATCTTTAAGTGTTGAAACAGAAACTGTAATATTCCCTTTGTTTTTTGAAATAGATTGATATGCATTTGTACAAATGTTCATAATTACCTGATGTAATTGTGTCGGATTTATATAAACAAACACACTTTCAGTACATGGAACAGCTTTTAACGTAATTGAAGATGGAATTACTGCTTCAAGTAGTTTTGTAACTTCAATTATTATTTTGTTAACATCTACAAATTCTTTTGTTGTGTCTATTTGATGGCTAAAACGAAGTATTTGACTTACAAGTTCTTTGGCTCTATGAGCACTCGTTTTGATATTTGTGATATCTTCTTTTTGTTCTTCATCGGTTGCTGTTGCTAAAAGTATTTCGCTGTAACCAATTATAGGAGTTAAGATATTATTAAAATCATGAGCAATTCCACCAGCTAGAGTTCCAATTGTTTCCATTTTTTGAGCATGTAATAATTGTTTCTCGAGCGTTTCTTTTTCTCGTTCACTCATAACTCGTTGGCTAATGTCGTTCATGAAATTGAGTGTTGCAGGTTTGTGTTCCCAAATGATAGGAACTGAAATCATTTCCATCCAAATTTCATATCCTTCTTTATCAACTGCACGAAATACTGCTTTTTTTCCAGAACTATGACCTTTAGACTGTTGCAAAAGTAAATTCTCAATACGGTCCTTATCTTCTGTTTGAACAATTTTTGTTAATTCAAAGTTAAGTAATTCATTAACTTGATATTTTGTTAATATGCTTAATTGTGTGTTACTGAATTTAATACGTTGGTTTTGAATAATAAATATTGCTTCAATTGCATTTTCAAGAATGTCGAAATATTTTTGTTTACTGTCTTGTAATTGAAGTTCTGCCGATTTTTGAATTTTTCTGATTTTTGTGGTTAATGCAAAGAGTAAAACAGTCATTTGGAATAATAAACCAAATTTTAATATGCTACTCCTCATTTCAACAGAGGAATACCCAAAAACAATATTAAATGAAACAATAAGAATTCCAATAATTAATATAAAATTTGCTATTAAATAGTAATATGTGTCTGTTCTGTTGAGTTTAATGGTAAAAAGGGCAGCAATTAAATTTAGTGAAGTAACTGTTACTATTTCAAAAGTTTCAATTTGAACAATAAACGATTGCGGCAAAAGTCGAAAAGGCATAATACAAATTGTAGCCAACAATATCCAATTATACCAATAAATAAAATTATAAAAGAAGTGACTTGCTTTCTTAAGATTTAAATATCGTATTCCAAATTGACTAAACAAGTAAATAGCTGTTAATGGAACCATTTTAATTGCTAGGTCATACATAAACGGCCAATTACTTAAAATATCTTGATAGGTAAATCCATCATTATTAAGTATCCAAAGTCCACCAAAAATTGAATATAGAGCGAAATACAAATACGTAAACTCTTTATCGCTAATATAAAGGGAATAAAATGCAATAAGAATCAACGCAAAAATAAAACCAATGATAATGCCAAGCATTGTAGATTGATTTACCGATTTTTTTATGAAATATGTGTTTGAGTAAAGTTTAATTGGAATATTTAAAGCATCTCCATTTGTTTGAATTTTAATGTAGCATTCAACAATAGAACCAGAGTCGAGTGTAAGACGATGAATAAATGTTATATTATGAATTGGTCGGTAGTCGAAAGGGTATTTTATGCCCATTTCTTTTGAAGGTGAAATTTTCCCCTTTCGAACATCATAGAATTGCAGATTATAAATTGTTGCATTTTCAACATCGATATTTAAAAATTGTTGCTGATTCGTTTGGTTTTTAATAATGCATTTAAACCATAGATTTGGAGCATTAAAAGGGATGTGAATTTCTTCAAATCCACTTTTTTTAAATACATTTTTATGTTGGGATAGTATTGTTTTTATAGTTTCTTTATTTGAACTGTCTATAAATAAACCTGTGTGATTTACAATGTTTAAGTTTTTTTGATTTGAATAGTAAATTGTATCGTTACTTTTACTGGAAAATGGTATTGCCAATATAATTATTGTAAGTAACTGTTTGATCTTTAGATTCATTCTGCTTGTTTTTAAATAAAGGCTACATTGACAATGATTGTGGCTATACGTTTCAATAACTAGTATTGTTTTTCCATTTTTAATTTTATTGTTAAAAAATGTTTTAAGTGATATGTTGATGTTCAATTGTTAACAAGAATGTGTGTCAACAAAAATAATTAAAAATGAGTAAATTCTGCAATTATAAGTTAAATAAAAATGACAAAATCCATACTTTTATGCCGAAAATCAAATATTGTTTATGACTAATACTTTTGTCCTCTTTATTACTGAAAATAGATATTTACATCATATCATATTGCCTTGTTTTGTAATGAAACAAGTCGATAAAGATTTTTATAAGATGCAGGAGGTTATTACAACACAAACATCTGCTTATAAAAATGGTGTTTTGTCGAATGTTCAAAAGGATTTAGTTGACATAATAGCTTTATACGAAGATAAAAACCTATCAAAAGTTTATAATGGGAAAAAACTTCCTGTTAAGAAATTTATCGAAACAATTGATGAAAAGGTACTATCACAAAATATTCGACCATTTATAGATTCCTGCATTGTAAAGAGTCTACAAATAGCAATAAATAATGGTATTGAAATTTATATATGTAAAAACAACAATACTAATTTTTTTGAAGAAGATAAGGTTCAAATATGTGAAATAAATCCGGAATTAACGTTCAGTTTTGAGAAAACAGAAGATGCTTTGCACTATACTCAAAAGCTTTTTATTAATGAGAAAGAATTACATTTATTTGGAAAAACTTTTATTCTTTTATCAAAAAATCCTTGTAGGATAATTATTGATAATGTACTGTATACTTTCGATGATATTGATGCTTCGAAACTTATTCCTTTTTTTACTAAGAAAACTATTTCGATACCTGCCCGTTTGGAACAAACCTATTTTGAAACATTTGTTCATACAGCAATTTCAAAATTTAAAGTAGAAGCTAAGGGGTTTGTTATTGAGAATATTCATTTAATGCCTCGATTCGTTTTTAAAGTTGTTAAAAATTTAGCTGGCGAAAAGTGTTTTTTCCTTGATATACATTACGGTAAAACAGTTTTTGAGCATCATCGAAAATTACGTTTTGTAGTTGAGCATTTTATTCATGAAGGGATTCATAATTATCACAAAATATTTCGTGATTTTGATACTGAATCATTATTTATTTCAGCAATACTTTCAAAAGGATTAAAGCTTGATAATAATGGCTTTTTTATTGTTGAAGAACCGAAAACTTTATATCAATGGATTTCAGAAAATGCTAGCTTTTTTGATAGAGATGATTGTGTATTATTGTACGAAAATGAAGCTGCAATTATAACACAAGTGTCAGAATTTCAAACTGAATTAACCGCAAATAACGATTGGTTTGATGTCAAATCGTACATTATGCTTGGTTCAAAAAAGTTTCCATTTGTTGCATTCAAAAAACATATTTTGAGTGGGAATCGTGAATTTGAATTACAAGATGGAAGTATATTCATTATCCCAGAAGAGTGGTTTTCTAGATATATAGATGTATTTGTGTTTGGTGAGCAAAAGGGGGAAAATATTTCAATAAAAAAATATCATATAACAGCCTTAGAATCATTGAATAATGCTGAAATAAGAAAAATAGCATCTGAACTATCAATTCCTACTGTTGATATTGAAGTACCGTTTGGTTTGCAAGCACAACTTCGACCATATCAGTTACAAGGATATCAATGGCTTTGTAATTTAATGAATAATAATTTAGGAGCATGTTTGGCCGATGATATGGGACTTGGTAAAACATTGCAAACCATAGCTTTATTGCAAAAAGTAGCCGAATCGAATACAATAACTGATACAATAGAAGAACATGAATCCCCAAACCCGATTCAACAACAGTTAAGTTTGTTCGATCCAATTCCTGAAATAACCAAAACTCCTGTTCGACGAAAAACCTCATTGATTGTAATGCCAGCATCGCTAATTCATAACTGGTTTAATGAGTTTCGAAAGTTTACACCAAGTCTTAGAGTTTTGAAATTTGCAGGAACTGAACGAGTATCGTCATCGGCATATTTTCAAAAATATGATATTGTTTTAACAACGTATGGCTATGCTCGAAATACAATCGATTTATTTGCATCGTACCATTTCCATTATATTATTCTTGACGAAAGTCAGATGATAAAAAATCCATATTCAAAAACATACGAGAGTTTATGCCGATTGAAATCATTGCATCGGCTTGTTTTAACTGGAACACCAATTGAAAATAAATTGCTCGACTTATGGAGTCAAATGAATTTTATAAATCCTGGGATGTTGGGAAATCTGCCATTTTTCAAAGAGACCTATGTCGACAATATTGAAAAGAACAATCCTTTTGTTGTGGCAAATTTGAAGAATATCATTAAACCATTTTTATTGCGTCGACATAAGCAAGATGTTTTGACTGAATTGCCCGAAAAGCAAGAACAGGTCGTTTATTGTAAAATGTCTGTATCACAAGAAAAAATATATGAAGCTGAAAAATCGAAAATTAGAAATGAAATTCTTGATAAAATAAACCAAGGTCAAACTGCAAAGAAAATGTCTGTTAATATATTACAGGCAATGTTGCGTTTGCGTCAAATTGCAAATCATCCAAGCTTATGTAATTTAGATAGTGATGATGGTTCTGGTAAATTCGATGAGATTATTCGTGGAATCGAAAATGTTATTGACGAAGGTCATAAAGTCCTTATTTTTTCGTCGTTTGTGTCACATCTTGAGATAATTAAAGAGCATTTAGAAACTACCGGAATTCAGTATGCATACCTAACAGGTGAAACACGAAATAGGGAATCGGTCGTATCAGATTTTCAAAAAAATGAAAATATTCCGGTATTTCTTATTTCAATAAAAGCGGGTGGTGTCGGGTTAAATTTGACGCAAGCCGATTATGTTTTTATCATCGATCCTTGGTGGAATCCAGCAGTTGAAGAGCAGGCAATAAGTAGATCACATAGGATGGGACAAGAGAATAAGGTGTTCGTTTATCGATTTATATCAGAAAATACTATCGAAGAAAAGATACAAACACTTCAACAAGAAAAGAATAAACTAGCGTCATTGATTGATAATCAAGATGCAATGGAGTTTTCTGACGAAAATGTTTTATACCTATTAGAATAAAAGTTAATAAGTTGGTAAAAAATAATTGGATTTTGTTTTTTTGAAAAAATTCAAAAAGGTACTTTTGCAAATAGTATTGAATCAAAAATTTATAATGGCATGGCTGAAACTACAAGCTTAAAATTTTTTACTTGTCAAGCATCACAATATCTAGCAAATCAAATAGTTGATAAATATGGTGTTAGAATGGGCAAAAGCTCAGTAACATCATTCAGCGATGGTGAATTTGAACCAAGAATTGATGAAACGGTAAGAGGTTGTGACGTATTAATTATACAATCGACTTTTCCACCAGCTGACAATATTTTAGAACTTTTGTTAATGATTGATGCTGCTAAACGTGCATCTGCTAAGCAAGTTGTTGCTGTTATTCCTTATTTCGGATTTGCTCGTCAAGATAGAAAAGATAAATCGAGAGTTTCAATAGGAGCTAAATTAATGGCTAATATTTTAACAGCTTCGGGAGTTGACCGAATAATGACGATGGATTTGCATGCTGCTCAAATTCAAGGATTTTTCGATATCCCTGTTGATCACTTATATGCGTCATCGATTTTTATACCATATATTAAAGCATTAAAAATTCCTAATTTGTTGATTGCTGCACCAGATATGGGCGGAACAAAAATGGCAAAAGCATATGCGAAATTTTTAGATGCTGACATTGCTATTTGTCACAAAACTAGAACAAAGGCAAATGTTGTTGATTCAATGGGAGTTATTGGCGATGTAAGAGGTAAAAACGTTATTATCGTAGATGATATGATTGATACTGCTGGAACAATTACCATGGCTGCCGATTTGATGATGTCGAGCGGAGCATTAAGTGTAAGAGCTTTAGCAACACATCCAGTTTTCTCAGGTCCTGCATACGAAAGAATTGATAAATGTGCACTTACGGAATTATGGGTTACCGATACTTTACCAATTAAAAACGATTTAAATGGTAAAATTAAAGTATTGTCATGTGCTGATTTTTTTGCTAATACAATTAAGAAAGTTATTAATTATCAATCAATTAGTGATAATTTTATTATAGTTTAACGATTGAGGCTAATAAGCTGAAAATAATAGGAATAATAAATTTTGGAGTAAATATAAAATTTGTATATTTGCAACCCTAAATAATACAAAGTGTAAACCGTGTGATGGGAGGTTAGGCTCAAGTAGCACATAAAAAAAACAAAATGGAAATTATTGAAATTAAAGGAACAAAAAGAGAAGTTTTAGGTAGAAAAACAGCTTTAGATTTACGTAGAGTTGACCAAGTTCCTAGTGTATTGTATGGTGGAAAAGATATCATTCACTTTTATGCACATGAGTTTGAATTCAAAAAAATCATCTTTACACCTAATGTATATGTTGTAAATTTAGATGTTGATGGTAAAAAAGTAAAATGTATTCTTCAAGATACACAATTTCATCCACTTTCTGATAAATTAGTTCATGCTGACTTTTTAGAAATTGAAGAAAGCAAACCAGTAAGCATCAAAATACCTGTAAAATTAACAGGCGTTTCTGAAGGTGTGAAACAAGGGGGTAAATTATCAATGAAAATGAGAACATTAAAAGTTAAAGGTTTAGTTAAAAACTTACCTGATGTTCTTGAAGTTGATATCACTAAATTAGGACTAGGTCAGTCAATTAAAATTGATACTTTAAATTTCCCAAATTTAGAAATTTTAGAATCGAAAAGTGCTATTGTTTGTGTTGTTAATGCAACTCGTGGTTCTGTTAAAGAAGCTGTAGCAACTGGTAAAAAATAATTAAACGTTTTCGTTTAGGAAATCCCGCCCTTAAAAGCGGGATTTTTTTTTACAACAAAGCTAAATTAAATCGTAGTTTTGTATAAATATTTATCTCATAAAACACATGAAGTATTTAGTTGTAGGATTAGGAAATATAGGAGCAGAATATGCTGAAACACGTCATAATATAGGATTTAAAATTGTAGAAAAAATTGCTAATGATGAAAAAACTTCGTTCGATATAGATAAACAAGCTTTTGTTTCGCAAGTGTCTTTTAAAGGTCGTACCATAATCTTGATAAAACCAACAACCTATATGAATCTGAGCGGAAAAGCTGTTTCATATTGGATGCAAAAAGAAAAAATAAATCCAGAAAATGTACTGATTCTAGTTGATGATTTAGCATTACCATTTGGAACTATTCGCATGAAAAAAAATGGAAGCGATGGTGGTCATAATGGTTTAAAAAGTATTCAAGAATGTTTGGGACATCAAAACTATTCAAGAATAAAATTTGGAATTGGAAATAATTTCCATAAAGGCAAACAGGTTGATTATGTGCTTGGTGAATGGAATGCCGAAGAGTTAAAAACGCTCGATGAACGAATTGGTATGGCTTGCGAAATGGTAAAAAGTTTTACTTTCGTTGGGATGGATAAAACAATGAATCTTTTTAATAATAAATAAGCATTTGCATAATAATTAAAACGATATGGCAAAAACGATAACAATAATAGGTTCTGGTCCTGGTGGATATGTTGCAGCAGTTCGAGCTTCTCAATTGGGTTTTACTGTAACGGTAGTGGAAAAAGCTGAGATAGGAGGAATATGTTCAAACTGGGGATGTATTCCTACTAAATCGCTTTTAAAAAGTGCCGAAGTATTGAATTATTCAAAAAATGCTGCTCATTATGGCGTAACAATTGACGGAACAGTAACTCCAAATTTCGAGAAAATAATTCAACGAAGTCGTCAAATTGCATCACAAATGAGTAAAGGGATTGAATATCTTTTTACAAAGAATAATATTACCGTTGTTAAAGGAACGGCATCGATTAAAGATAAACAAACAGTTGTTGTAAAAGGAAATGATGGAGTTGATTCTGAAATTACATCCGATTATATTTTACTTGCTACCGGTGCTCGTTCACGAAGTTTGCCAAATCTCCAAATTGATGGTAAAACAATTATTGGTTATAGAGAAGCATTAACTTTAACTGTTTTACCTAAATCGATGGTAGTTGTAGGATCGGGAGCAATAGGTGTTGAAATGGCCTATTTTTATGCTTCTATGGGAACGCAGGTTACTATTGTTGAGTTTCTGCCTTCTATCGTACCATTGGTCGATCAAGATGTTTCGGAACCATTGGAACGAAGTTTGAAAAAGCTTAAAATAAAAGTTTTAAAAGACTCGGAAGTTCTTTCGGTTACTAAAAAAGATGATATAAATATTGTTTTAGTTAAGACTCCCAAAGGCGATGTAGAAATTGAAGCTGAAGTCGTTTTATCAGCTGTTGGAATTGAAACAAATATCGATGGATTAGGTCTTGAGGAAAATGCCGTTGAGGTTCAAAAGGGCAGAGTAGTGGTCGATTCAAAATATAAAACATCGGTTGATACTATTTTTGCTATAGGTGATATTATTGGAACACCTGCATTAGCACATGTTGCATCAGCCGAAGCTTTGTCTTGTATTGAACAATTAGCAGGACATACAAAAAAGGCTATTAACTACGATGCTATACCAAGTTGTATATATACTTCTCCCGAAATTTCGTCGGTTGGATTAACTGAATATCAAGTAATAAAAAAAGAAATTCCATTTAAAATAGGCAAATTCCCTTTTTCTGCTTTAGGAAAAGCTACTGCAGTTGGTGCTCGCGAAGGTTTTGTGAAACTTATTTTCCATAGTGAAACCAATAAGCTTTTAGGTGCTCACATGGTTGGTTATAATGTAACAGAAATGTTGTCGGAAATTGTGGTAAGTCTTAATCTGGGAGCATCGGCTCACGATTTATTGGAATCAATTCATCCACATCCAACGATGAGTGAAGCAATTATGGAAGCTGCTGCTATGGCTTGTGGTGAAGCGGTGCATGGATAAACGTTTTGAATAAATACACAAGGGGATATTTTAAAAAAGTAAAAAAAGCCCTTTCCCATTTGTATATCCTATAAGTTTCTTTTGAAATTGTAATTGAGAAGAAACTTTTTGGGTTCTTTTGCAAAGCAATCGAAAGGGTATAATTTATCGACAATGTTTTTTAAATCTGCAGCATTTATAATAATAGCAATGTCACAAAACTAAAATTTATTAAGGTTGAAATTATTTAGTTGACACTAAAATAATTTGGTTGACTCTAAAAATCTTTAGACCCAACTAAATAAAAAATATTGAAACAAAACTAACATTTATTAAGGTTGGAAATATTTAGTTGACACTAAAATAATTTGATTGACACTAAAAATATTTAGACCCGATTAAATAAAAAATATTGAAACAAAACTAACATTTATTGAGGTTGGAAATATTTAGTTGACACTAAAATAATTTGATTGACACTAAAAATCTTTAGACCCGACTAAATAAAAAATATTGACATAAAACTAAAATTTATTGAGGTTTAAAATATTTGATTGACATTAAAATTTCTATGTGTCGACTAAAAAAAGTAATTAACAAAGAAACAGTCATATTCTATCTGAAAATTATTAGTTAACAAAAAGGGAATCGAATCAAGTATAAAATATATTTTTAATTACAATAGGAAAAACGTTAAAGCAGGTTAATTTATCTTCGTCAAATTGATTTTTGGAAATGAGTAATACTAAGAAATGGAAAGATACAATAAATGCGTATGGAGCATCAAACACTCCCTTTCTGTTTATCATTGACTATGCAATGGAAAATCTTCAATGTTTTCCATTGAACGATTTGCCCCCAACGATTCAATTTGCCATTAATGCAAATCAAAAAAGTATAGAAAAAGTTTCAGTCACAGCTTTTCCAATAAATTTAAAAGAATACAAAGAAGGATTTGATAAACTACAAAACTACCTTCATCGTGGTGATAGTTATTTGGTGAATTATACCGTTGAAACCCCTATCAATACCGAAGTTTCATTGCAAGAAATATTTAAAAAATCAGTTGCTCCATATAAACTTATGGTCGACGATTCATTTGTAGTTTTTTCGCCCGAAACATTTGTTACAATTGAATCGGATGGAACAATTGCAACCTTTCCAATGAAAGGAACTATTGATGCCAATGTCGTTAATGCTAAGGTTGCAATTTTAGCAAATAAAAAAGAAATGGCTGAACATGCTACTGTGGTCGATTTGCTTCGAAATGATTTAAGTAAAGTAGCAACTGAAGTTATCGTCAAAGATTATCGTTACATTCAAGAAGTGAATACTTCAACAGGGAAGCTCTTGCAAGTTTGTTCGAAGATTACTGGAAAATTACCAGAAAATTGGAAAAATAATATTGCCGATATCTTGCTTGAAATGCTTCCAGCCGGTTCAGTCACAGGCGCACCCAAAAAGAAAACTCTTGAAATTATTTCAGATATTGAAACACATCAACGAGGTTATTATACTGGAATATTTGGTATATTCGATGGTCAAAAACTTGATAGTGCAGTGATGATTCGTTTCATAGAACAACGAAACGGAAAGCTTTATTATAAAAGTGGTGGCGGTGTTACTACGCAAAGTATTGCCGAAGATGAATATAAAGAATTAATACAAAAGATATATGTCCCAATTGGTTGAATCGTTAATGGTGAAAAACGGATGGTTTTACAATCTCGATCTTCACGAAGAACGCATGAATAGTGCAATGGCAAAAGTATATGGTTCTACCGAATTTATTGAGTTAGAAGATTTACTTTATTCTAAATTAACGCAATGGATAAAAGATAATGGCGAAGATGCAATTAGTGGAAAATTGAAATGCCGTGTATTGTACGAACGTGAAATTATTGATGTTGAATTTGCTCCGTATGTTATGAGAAGCATCAAAAGTTTGAAAGTTGTTTACGACGATTCAATCGATTATTCAATAAAAACTGCTGATCGTTCAGCCTTAAACAAACTCTATGAACAACATGGCGATTGCGATGATATTCTCATTATTAAAAATGGACTTGTTTCGGATGCTTGGGCTGCTAATGTTTTATTCTTCGATGGAAACGAATGGTTTACACCTCGAAAACCTTTATTAGAAGGAACAAAACGTCGATTGTTATTGAATCTTGAAATGATAAAAGAAGCCGACATACGAGTTGATGATATTAAAAACTATCAAAAAATCAGACTCATCAATGCTATGATTGATTTTAATGATAAGATAGATGTGGAAATTGAAAATGTGAAATTATAAGGACAGGTCGCGACCTGTCCATACCTAAATACGATCAAAATGCAGCAACCAATAATAACCGACAAAACAAAAGACCCACTAGGATGTGCGGTTCTTGATTTTTATGAAGGTAAACTTCAGTATCCATTGGCAATTAAATCGTCGATGTTTGATGATGATGAACTTCCAGTTCCATATCTTTTCAGGACATTAGAACAAATGCCCGAGATTGAGCAAAAGGCTTTGGAACTTGCACAGGGAAATATCCTTGATGTTGGTGCAGGTGCAGGTTGTCACTCTCAGGCATTACAGAAAATGGGTAAGACGGTTTCGGCAATAGATATTTCACCCGGTGGTGTAGATGTTATGTTGAAAACAGGAATCAAAAATGCTAGTCATGTTGATTTCTTTACCTTACAAGATGAGAAATACGATACAATTCTTTTCCTCATGAATGGTGCTGGAGTTGCTGGAACGGTTGATAATCTTTCTGCTTTTTTCGAAAAGCTTGGAACTCTTCTTAATGATGGTGGTCAAGTTCTAATTGACTCGTCGGATGTTGCATATCTATACGAAGATGAAGATGGTGCAATAGAAATAGATATTAATGGATCGTACTATGGTGAGTTTGATTTTTCTTTTGCTTATGGCAATTGTAAGTCAGATATTTTCCGATGGTTTTATGTCGATTTTGAAACTTTGTCGCAATATGCCCAAGAATCTGGATTTCAATCGGAATTGATTATGGAAGATGAGAATAATGCATATCTGGTACGAATAACAAAAGCATAAATTATTTAGAATAACAGATATAAATAAATGAAAATGATTAAGAAAGTATTTTTAGTAATTGTATCTCTTTTTGTTTGTTTGAGTAGTTATTCTCAGGCTGATAAAGTTGTAGGGTATTGGCAAACCGAAAACGGGAAAGGTCAAATTCAAGTTTATAAAGCCGATAATGGTCAATATTATGGTAAAATTGTTTGGCTTAAGTCGCCAAATGATGATTCGGGAAAACCACGTACCGATTCAAAAAACGCTAATACCAATTTACAAAAACGTCCATTGTTACAATTAAACTTATTATCGCATTTTACTTATAATGCCAGTAGTAAAGAGTGGGAAAATGGTGCAATTTACGATCCCGAAAGTGGAAGTACTTACAAATGTTTTATGTGGTTTGAAAACAATAATTTCGATGTGTTATTTCTTAAAGGCTACGTAGGTTTTTCATTTATAGGACGAACTTCAAAATGGAAACGAGAAGCAACGTTACGTCATTAATTATTTATAATCTCGCATATCAAGAATAAAAGCATTTGCATATCCTAATGTGATGATTTTATCGAGTGCTTTTTCGGCATCTTCAATCTTTGTATATTCTTTATAGTAGTAACGATATATACCATCTTGCGATTTACGTTCTCTTGTGTCTAAGCGAATATCTTTTTCTATTACGCTTCGTTTAGTCGTTGCATCTACTTGAATTGTATATTTCTTTGTGGTTAAAGCTTTACTTGTTACATCCATATTATTTATTTTATTAATATAGAAGAAATCTATGATTTTTGCTTCAAGATAACCTTTTGCATGAACATTACTTAGTACAACAGAAGCTTGCGTTTGATCTTTATAACTTCCAAAATAATAGATATAACCATCTTTATAACTTAATCCTAAAATTTGAGGATAATCTTCGAATAATCCTTTAAATTCAGACATAGCAACTGGTTCTTTTGAATCTTTTATTGCTATCATATATCTATTGTTTTTCTCTAATTTTTTTAAAGTTTCAATGTCAGTTATAACTATTGAATTATTCCCTGAACTCAAGATTTTAATTTCAGCGCATCGGTTTAAACTATCTCCACCTCTAATCATTGTTCCTTCGCCTTTAAATATAAGTCTTATAGGATCTATTCCTTTCGATACCAAATAATCGACAGATTTTTTAGCCCTTTCAAGTGCCAAATCTTTGCTATGTTTATCAATACCCCTCGAATCGGTATGTCCCGTAAATTCAATAGCTAGCCCTGCATTATTATTCATTACGGTATATAGTTTATCAAGTGAATTCATCGCTTCATTAGTAAGAGCTGAATTGTCGAAATTGAAAAATATGCGGTTAAAAGTTATGTATTTATTTTCATCGTAAACAATTGGATCTAAAGTTACATCAAGTGAAATTGGTGTATTACTTTTTATCTTTATAAACGATAAATTTCTTGTTTCGGAATTGTAATTATTCGAGCTAAATGTTAATACATAATCTTGAGGTTTTAATTTTATTTCATATGTTCCCGAACTAATATTGGGTTTTACTGTTTTAATTTCAAGCTCATTCTTACTATTTCTTGTTTTATATGTTATTGTAAAAGAAGTATCAAGGTTTTTTAAATCTCGTAAACTAATTTTCCCTTTTAAATCAATTACCGCTTGGTGAACTGAGTCAACTACAATGTCTAGTTCATAAATATCTTCTTCTCCAAAAGTAAAATAACCTTCATTACGAGCAACAGAATAAAATGCTCTCGATCCATCTTCAATTGGTACATAAAAAAGATTATCGTCAGTCGAGTTTATTGGTGAACCTAGATTTACCGGTTCGTTCCAATTTAAAGAATCTACTTTTGTGCTGTAGAAAATATCGAAGCCACCCATATTATTGTGACCTTCTGAAGAAAAATATAATGTTTTCCCATCGGGTAAAATTGCAGGTGTTTCTTCGTCGAAAGGAGTATTGATATACGATCCTAAGTTTTTGGCTTCACCCCAGCTTCCTAATTTTAATTTCGATACATAAATATCTAAACCACCATATCCACCAGGTCTATCGCTTGTAAAATATAATTCTTTCCCATTTGGTGAAATAGATGCATGCGATTCCCAACCAATTGAATTTATATTACTGTTTAATTCCTTTGCTTTAGACCATTTATCATCTTTTTTCTTTGCATAATATATACTTCCATTTCTATACGACAAGGGGCCTCCACCTTCAAGATTATCTTTGAACAGGATAAGTTCACTTCCATCGCTCGATAGACTTAACGTTTTGAGCTGACCTTCATATCCAAGTTGGTCTGTTATGTCTTCAGCTTTTGTCCATTTACCGTTTCTGTCGAAAGTCGATTGCATAATTTGATATTCTTTCTTTGAATAAACGCTCAAATTTGTAGTGTCATCTTCCTTTTCTTTTATTCGTGTATAAATAAGAACATTACCTTTAGCATTTACGCATGGATTTAAATCTCCTCTTTTTGAATTGACATAATTTCCCAAGTTTTCAATTTCAACTGGTACTGGATTTTTCGATAATTCTTGTGCATTTACACACGATTCTATTTGACGTTCAACCATTCTTTTCGTAGCAACATCTTCTATTGTTAAAGTATCTCTAAATCTTTTATAATATTGTAATGCGTAACTATATCCATTATTTAAATGGTATGCATATCCTAGTAAATATAGAGCATCTAAGGGTGCATTTGTTTCTTTATTTGAACCATCTTCGTATGTTCTCGATAGTTTTTTTATTGCTTTTTTTAGGAATGGAATTGATCGACCATTTTCAAAAGGAAGTTTTAAATAACAATAAGCTGTTAAATAATTAAAATTGGCATTGCTAGGTTCACTTGTTGCTAAATCTTTAAATTCAACTAAAGCCTTTTTATATTCTTCGTTTAAAAGTAAATATTGAGCATCGGCAAGTTTAACTTTTCGGTCTTTTTCTGATAATATAGTTGTTGTTCTTTGAGCTTGAAGTATATTTGAAAATATCAAACATACTATCAGTATTTGAATTGCTTTCATTACGTTTTTTATTAGTGAAAAGTATTGCTATTTGTCAGAAAAAGAACAAACTAGTGTGTCCTTTTTTGACTAGCCAAAGATATAAAAATGATTTTATATTTTGTTATGAAAAGTATTTCTAAAAGCAATAATTTCCATCCTTGTCGACAGAATATTTCAGCTCTTTGTTAGTTTTTGTAAAGATGTCAAAACCCTGTTTTATGTTTTTCCAAAAGCTTATGAGTTCTGTATCGTTACTATATTTTTCTTGATATTGTGTAAAATTCTGATTATCCATTTTAAAGGGAAATACATAAACAGGAATTGAGTTTTGTCCATTTTGTTTGGCATAAATGGCATAAAGATATAACTCTTTAATTTTATCATCTGTCATGGGCATACAGCCAATTGTAACGCAAGATCCATGTATATATATGTCGCCTCCAAGATTTGCTGCTTTACTTTTTCCCCTGTCCGATCGGTTAGGGTAGTTCAGTCCTAATGATAGGTAATAACTACTTGCTGGATTATATTGTGCAATGTGGTAAAATCCTTCGGGAACCTGATAATCGCCATATTGACGTTTGGGACCTAGTTTCCCTGAGCGTGCACAAATGCTATAGCTTGCCAATTTTTTGTAAGTCGTTTCCGTTTTCTGTTTTACAAAAATATCTAAACAACTTTCGGCTTTGTATGCAACAATCAACATATTGAAATTATCAATATGGATTCCTGCTTGTTTCAAATTATTGGCAACTATATTTCCTTTTTCATCAATTGCTTTTCTAACTCTTTCGTATGTTTTTTGTTCCGAAAGAAAATCTTTTTGAGGTGTAAATGATGTTAATAGTAATACAAAGAAAATGATAATAGAATTATTTAAAATCTTCGATTTCATCCCTAATTATATTCCTATTAATACTTCGAAAATCTATATATTTCATACTTATCCTTATAGCTATCTTCAAAGATAAGTTTCCCATTGATTATTTTAAAATTATCATGATAAAATTCATTATTCCCATCCCAAGTGCGAAGTAAGTTCCCTGTTAAGTCGTATTCATTCAAATCTCCTTTTTCGAAAAGATAGATTTTATTATTGTACAAGTCAAACGAATTCCATCCATCTGTTTTTACAGTCCACGATAAAATAAATTCGCCCTTATCATTAAACTTTTGGACTTTTGAGTTTTCCGAATCATAAACATACAAATTGTTGTTTGCATCAACCAACATCTGAGCATCAAGCGTATTGAACTCACCATTGTCACTTCCAAAACCACCAAACGAGAACAGAGAATCGCCAGCACTATTATATTTTATGATAATATCTTTATTATTTCCCGATGTGAAAACATACAAATCGAAATTATTGTCAACCACAAAACTCGATGCATCGTACTTAAATGAATATCGAGCTACAATTGCTCCTGTTTGTGTTGAAATTTTAATAATTTTTTTCCCAAAAAAGAATTGAGTTGCATATAAATAGTCTTTTATATAATAGATGTTTTGAGGACTCATCGAGTCAACCCCAGCAACAGCTTCGGTATGCCAACCCCATGTATTGTTGTAATATCCAAACCAATCTTTTGCATTCAATGCCGTGTCCAAGCGTTGGATTCTGTGGTTATGCACATCTTTTACGTAAATGTATTTTGCATCGTTGGCAAAACTACAATGCCACATATTTCCATCTTGCAAATTGAACTCATTTAATCCTGTTCCCGATTCTCCATAAAATTTATCGAATACAAGGTTTACTTTTTTTTCGGTTGTTGAATCTTTGCTACATTGAGTAAAAATTAAAATACTCAATATCGATATGCTTATAAATGATTTCATTTTTTGAATTATATATTGATTAAACGAATTATGGTTTTCGAAAAAAGGTTTATTCAGGCATATAGCGTGTGTGATCAAAAGATTTTGGTTCCACTTTTATTTCTGTTGGTTTTACTATAACCGGTTCATTCTCATATACAGCAATTCTTTTGTTTAAATTGGGGTGAGTCGATATTTTTTCAGCAAACCATTTCCAAAATCCTTCATTTTCATTCCCTTGTTGAATATATTCATCAACATTTACTTTTTTATAAATACTTCGTCCCGAAGCAAGTATTAATAAACCACTTTTTAAGCCTTTAGGTGCAAGGTTAAAGCCAATATTGTCGCAAGTATATTCGCAAGCTCTTGAATATGCCGATGTTAAAAATGGAATAATCAACGAAGGAAACAAAAGCATGTTTTTAAACATGTGATTTCGTTTGATATGTCCCAATTCATGTCCTATAATGAAAGCGAGTATATTTGTATCTTGTTCGTAAGCCGATTCTACTATCTCAGAAAAAAGTACAACATAGTTTTTACCCATAAATCTTGCTGCAAAAGCATTCAAAATTCCTCCCGATTGCAATATGTAAACCGTTGGAGCTTTTTTGAGTCCAAGCATTTCCGATTGATTTTTTACTATTGTATGTATATCTGGAAATTGTTTTTCTGAAACTCGAATTGCATTTCCTTTAACATATCCGATAATGACACCAAATCGGAAAAACACATATAAGATAATTAATACAATGTATACAATCAAAAATAATTGAGGGACTTTTGTTTTATCAAAATCAGAATAAAGGCCAATGAGATAGTTGAATATAAGAAAATATAAGATAGCACTTATTGTCATTTTTAAAACTAAATAAATGTTTTCGTTTTTGTGTACTTTGATGTTTAATGTTGTTTCCATTCTTATGTGTTTTTCATTTTACTTATAATCCTTTTATCTATTTCCCGTTAGATATAAATATCTTGTGTCAAAAGTAAATAATCTTTTTGTTGAGAACAAATATTTAAACTATTCTCAATTGAAAGGCTGTTGTAGATTGAATAAATTTCGCAAAACTATTCCTGTATTCTTTTATTCTGATTAATTCTTTTCTTCTATTGTAGCATCTTGACTAACGACTTCTTTTTCTCCTTTATATACTGTTAATTTTGCTGGAGGCATTCCATCTTCGCCCATTATTATTATCGAACACTCATATGTGTAATCGGCACTTTTAAAGGTATAGCTATGATTTCCACCACTACCATCAGCTTCATATTCACCGTTGTTTAATATCAAATCGGGCTTGTCGAGCATCGTTTTGCTTATAGGCCAACATGCATAGCGATATTTCCCTGAGTTCAATTCATCAATTCGTATTAAATACTTTGCCGTTTTTAAAATGCAAACTGGTTCTTTAAACTGCCACAATGATGTGTGAATGGTTTTCCTTTCTTTTTCAATCAATGCAAGTCTTTGTTCTTTTTCGGCTTTCGATTCGTAATTGATTCCCGTTATTTGACCTTGCATATCGAGCCACAATATTCCATCATTAAGCATTATTCCGCGCCAGCCAACTTCGGCCCAATCGCTTGCCGGTTTCGATTTTAGAATTACTTGTTTCAAACTATCATCAAATATTTCATCGAAATGTTTTACAAAATCTTTTTTGTCTTTAATGCTCGGTAGGGGATATTCTCTATTTAAAGGATACGAAACTAGTTTTGCAATCTTTCCTTTATTATTTGTTTTTATACATTCAATAAATTTGGTAACAACGGCTTCGTTTTCTTTACTAAAGTCTTGCCCCCAAGCTACCGAAGCACTGACTGATATAATTGTAGATAATAGTAATTTTATGTTCATCGTATTTATTAATTATAGTTTATTTACTAAGTATAGAATTTCAAAAATAAAATCCAACTCTTATATTTAAAGAAAGATTAATTCCTATAGGTTCATTTTGATTATTCATTGATTTAATGTTCATTTCCTTAGGTGAAATTGGATCATCAGATAAGTTTTTTAATCCAAATTGTTCTATATATCGAAAACGGATTCCAATGCCAGTAAAAAAATCGAAACAAAAGTGTTGAATTTTTACTTGACAGCCTACCTTTCCTGTTAAAGCAATTATATGTTTAACAATTCTAAATGTATCGATATAATTATATCCTGTAGTGTCTTCTTGTTTTCCATACAGTCCCGATGTATTATAATTATTATATAAATACATTAACTCAGGAGCTAAATAAGGACCACTTGATCCTTTTTTATATATTCGATATTCTGTCCTTATTTTAAAACCTTTATTTTTGAATTCATCTGAGGGTAATAAATATGCAAATCCAATCTGAAGACTTCGTCTAGCTTTTAACATTCGTTCATAAGTCATTTCAACCGATGGAGTGATGGGATCACGTAAACTAATTACCGAAAATTTAATTGTATTTGTTAAACTATCTTGACTTCTAGCATTAAATGAGCTGATAAAAAATAGTAAAAAGAAATATAAATATTTGTGATTATCTGCTATTGCAAATTTGTTGTGCATGCTTGTTATATTTACACCGTTAATAGTATTTATTCTTTAATCATTTTAACTGTTTTTACTATATCTCCATTTTTGTAAAACAAACCGATATAGCTCCCATTTAGTAAGTCTTGTAACTGTATTTCGTTAACACTAATTGAAATTGTGCGAATATACTTACCCGAAATATCAAAAATAACAAGTTTATCGACATCAGTATATGGAATTGGTACAGTATTATGAAATATAATATCTTCAATTCGTGGCATCGATTCGGCATCAGTTAATTTCGATGTTGTTTTAATGCAATTCAATGTGTCTATTATCAATATCTTTGTGGTATCAAAAACCGTAATCTTTACTGAATCAATATAAGTTAACTTTAAATAATCAGTCGATTTCGATGTTCCCTTAAAATCAATGAAAGTTGTCATTCCGTTTAAAGTTTTATCACTGCTTTTAAGCTGATAAATATATGTATCTGTTTTCATACTATCGGCTAAAGTATATTCCAATTTATATGTACCTGCTTTGTATAAATCTTTAGGTAAAACATTTAAAACTAACTGTCCCCATCTATTATAAAAATTCATCGACACAGTATCATCTTTAATCACATCGAATTGTATTTTGATGGGATTTACACTAACAGCATTGTTTGTTTTTAAATTAGCTATCGACTGCGAATAACCATGTAGTGAAACAAGGCATATAAGAGTGAAAATTATTGTTTTCATAATTGTATGTTCTAATATCTAATGATGATTGTTTTGTTCTTAAACAGTGAATTTTATTGAGTTTGAATTATAAGTTGGGAAGTAAAAGTGAAACTTTTCATTGCCGTCTTACTAGCTAGGATTTATTCTTATATATTTACTCTTCTAGCAAAGTTCTCATGTTTTTTACATCTGTTTGAACTTCTTTAGGAATTATTCCTGCCGTTTTAAATTCTTTAAAACGTTCCAAAGCTACACGTTTTGCTGTCCAACCTCCATCAATATGTGAATCTTTGTACTTGAGAAATAATTCTTTTGCTTGTTCAAATTTACCTTGTAACAAAAAGACTTGAGCCAACGAAAAATATGCATTTTCAGAATAGCTATTGGTTGCAATAAACGCCTTTGCTTCAATTTCAGCTTGCGAAAAATTTCTTTGAAATAATAAACATGATACTATTCCTTCATAAATTTTCTTAAAATCGCCACCAAGTACAAGTGCTCTTTTGTAATTAATGATAGCTTTATCATATTCTTTTTTTCTTTTATAAATAGTACCTAATATTTGCCATGTTTCATAATTATTGGGAGCTAATGAAATAGCTTTACTTAAACAAATAATTCCTTTTTCTGTATTTGTTCTATATTCATAATACTGACCAACATAGATAAGTGACTTAGCTACAATTGCAGAATCTTCTCTATTTAATGGAAATTTCCTCTTTTCATCAAGTAAATATTTCCACGCTATTCTTTCTCTATCTGGTTTATAAAAACTATAATATGATTGATTAAGTTTGTGTTGTGCATCATGAAATGTCGAATCTCGCTCACCATAAAATCCACCTTTTTGAACTCCAATATATGTATACATTTTCTTATTTAAAGATTTTTGTTTAATACATTCTGGAAATTCTGTGATTTTATTTTCTCGCATATTAAATGATTCTAAATTTCTTAACAAACAGATTTCTGTGGGTATAAAGGATATTTTATTTTTCGATAAATCCAAAGTTTTCAAGTTTTCTAAATGTAATATGCCATTTGGAATCTTTTCTATTTTGTTGTTATCAAAATACAAATCTTCCAATTTCTGTAATTCTCCAATTTCATTCGGAATAACTTTAATTGCATTCATGCTACAACCCAAGCGTTCAAGATTTTTCAATCGACCAATCTCTTTAGGAATTGAGTCAATTTTATTAAAACCACAAAAAAATGTTTTCAATGAAATTAATGAGCCAAGTTCGGGAACAATTGATGTAAGATAATTCCCTGATAGGTCAAGGTTTTCTAATTTTACAAGATTCCCAATTGAAGGATCTAATGTTGTAAGGAAACAAGCATCAAAATGTAAATCAACAAGATTTTTTAAGTTCGTTACTGCTTTCGGAAAAAGCTTTAGCATGTTTTTTTGGAATGTTAACTCTTTCAAATTTGTTAATCTACTAAATTCTTTGGGAAGACTAT
>Ga0302288_1000223_pt1 | contig 51810 bp, 33 predicted proteins | sample III_Fen_N1_1_FD_194549 | JGI IMG/M metagenome (GOLD analysis project Ga0302288, IMG submission 194549) | Peat permafrost microbial communities from Stordalen Mire near Abisko, Sweden - III_Fen_N1_1 | ecosystem: Environmental > Terrestrial > Soil > Wetlands > Permafrost | place: Sweden: Abisko...
CTTGAATGTAATAAGGAATATAATCACCTTCGGAAACGCTAATCTCAATATGAGATCTTAAAACAGCTTCAAATTCTGCTTTCACTCCATAATAAGTTTTGTGAATCGCTAAAATGAGTCCGTTAATATCATTAATTCCGGCACTATAATTATTTCCCGTCCAAATAATTGGCACTTTTAGCGTTTCTATCACTTTCAGAAATCCCACTCCACTGTAAAGAGTTTGGTTTGCGATTTCCATCGCCTCAAAGTGATTATATCCTTGTTGCCTTGAAGTTTCAAATTCTGTCGCTGCTGCATCATCTCTTTACTTTAAATTGCTTTAATGCATCGTTATCAACCAACATTTGTCGATTGTATATTTCAATAAAATCGAAAAGTCTTGTCTGAAACACGTACAAAATTTTAAATATTAAATCCTCGTCATTTTTTTTGTTCCTCGTTTTTTCCCTTTTCCAGCCAATACTTGGACAATACCCGGTAGGTTCTTTTGAATTTGCTCCTGCCATATTTGCTGGAGCAAATTTCTTTTCGGGTATTGAATAATCAACTAATAAACACAGTTTTAAAAATTCAATTTTATGATTATCCGTAAAAGCTGTTAAACCATCAACAGATTAATTCTGTTATTTTAAGTTCGGTTACCGGATTTTATTCAGAAAAAAAAGCGGATCATTATTTTTTTATTATATTTGTATTCCGAATACATCACTGACTTTGAATGGCTTTGCATTGGTTTTGGATTGGTTTTGGATGCGTAGCTATTCTGATATATCAGTCACTTAACATCCATTTATTCCCCATTTATATGCCATATACCTATAAAGGTATATGGCATATATTTTGGAAATAAATGAAAGAATTATAGATTCCAAAACCAATCCAAAACTCATCGAAAACCCATCAAAGACTAATAACTAAATGAGATTTAAACAATATTGATGCGAATTAGAATTAAAAAGTAGTAGAAGTCCGAATATAAAAATAATAATTTTTTTTCAGAGAAACAGTTTTTTTGATTTGTCGCCTTTGCGGATAATCATTTTCAATTTATAAATTTTATGTGAAATCCATATTGTTAAATATTTCAGAATATATTCCTTAATCAATTCATGAATTTTTCTTTCATACCAGGTTTACGATTTTTGCATACAACCGGAATTTCTTTCCGTGATAAATACGAACCACCTTGAGATTCATAGAATCAGAACCCAAACAAGAAAACCTATTCAGAAAACCCTTTAATTGACCTTTACGTGACTTTTTACATACGAACGAACAGTTATCCCGATCTGTCATTTCAGCCTCTCACAGCGCTGCAAACACGGGGATTGCATTTGATCGGCTAAAATGGAAATTGGAAATTAACAGCAGAACATTTTATCATATTCGTATTTAAGTTTAGAATGTTTATATTATTTTTCAGAAACATAAGATTTTTATTCTAATGGTTTTGTATATTTGTAGTTTTAAAATATTTCCTGACCGTTTGAGTTCAGCTTTTTACACTTATGTCAATTAAATTTATCAGAAAAGAATCATACACTTAAATCTACTTAGAAAACAACCTAATTTGAAAGATAAAAAAAAGGAAATAAATAATATCAATATACTAACCAACTATAAGTAAGAAAATGAAAATGAATAAAACAGTAAATGAGCTTGATGATTTAGATGACAATTTAAGAGTGCTTATGTCAGTACCTTCATACAATATTGGAGCTTATACTTTTGATGTGGAGAAAAGACTGCTTTTTTTTAATAACGAGTCGGTAAAACTCACAAAAAAAGAATCCTATCTACTGGTCTTCCTTGCTTCGAATGTAGGTAAATCTCTTGTTCGTAATGAGATTCTGACTACAATATGGAAAGAAGACACCTATACAAATTCGAGAAGTATGGACGTTTACATTTGTAAAATTCGTAAATTACTAAGTAAAGATTCAAATATACTTATCGTCAATATACATGGACGAGGTTTTAGAATTGTCATTGATTAGGTTGGATGTAGCTGATAATAAGAATCTAAACATAGAATAAGAGAAAGTGTAACTATTGCAACCAAATAAATATAGATGGTTCCAATAAAACTATATAATAATATTGAAAAATAAAAAAAAATCCTACTACTCATCTTTAAAGATTTGTAGAAGGATATTAACTCATCCATTAAATAGCAGTAATGGACATCTAAAATAACAATACCTGTAAATTCAAGTATTTACAATTCATAAAAATATCGAATAGCAATTTGATGATTTAAACAGAAAAGAAAGCTTCAGATCAGCAAAATAATAATAATAATAATAATAATACATTTAATACATTCTATCTGTATAAAAATGCCAGATAAATCAAAAATACAATATAACTGGTAAAGAGCAATGTAAAAGTTCTTACAAATAGAGTAATGTTAGAATGCTTCATAATATCTCGTTTTAAAACAGAGTTCTATTAATATGCAGGTTAAATCAAATTTTAGTTATAATAATTACGAAACTACCTATTATAATAAATATCTTAAAGGAGATATTTTCTGCTAATACAAAAAACACATCTTAAAAGCTTTGTTATGATAAATTTAAATTAAATAATTAAAGTTCGAAACAGGAGTTTATTAACAATAGACCAACATTGAAAATGTCCAGATTAATATTTATGCATAATAATTAAAATGGCAACTAAAACGATCATGTAACTTGAAAAAAGAATTGTTACAGTTTTTGCGAATGAGTAAAATTTTAAAGATTTCATAATTTTGTTGTTTTTTTTAATTGATATTGAATAATTTAATGGAGAATAAAACGTTGTAAATGATTTAACAAATGTATATATAAATATTATTAGTCTAACATCCTTAGTCGTGTAGTAATACATTTACAAGTGTAGTAATATTTACTTTCTATTTTCATTCTGTCAGGTTTTAGGAGCTGATTAAGCAATCGATTCTTTGAGATATTCTAATTGCCAATTTAAACACATATGCCTGATTAACTGGCATATACAATATATATGAAAATAAATATGAAATATCTGAATAAATAGTTCTGTAGACCTAAATTAAATTTAAAAGAACATTTACGACAAGAGATCATATTTTTTATAAGTAATTTCTTCAAACAAAATATTCATCCGAAATATTGAAACAAATTCTATCATATATTTAACTTTTATTATTGATATAATGCTTAAATCCGCGATGTTTTTAACACATATCTTTACAATTCAAAAATTAAAGTGCTGAAATTAAAAAATAAATTGACAACCTATTTGATATTTTCTGCCACATAATTATTCCTTTAAGTCATCAATCCTGTAAGACGAATTTATATTTCTTATAAATTCAGAAAAAATATTTTTGATCATCAAACTACAAAAAAAGGAAGGCTGTCATATAACAGCCTTCCTTTTTTTGTAGTTTGATGATATATAAAAAAGCAGGACACAAGATCCTTATCAGCACATAGGATTTAAAAGTAAACAGAATCCTTTACTATCCTCCTTTTAATTTTCTACGAATTAATATTTATCAGTGCAGTTGAAAGTTTAAGAATAAAAATATAATTTTATTATCTTAATGAGACACCAAATCCCGCACTGGCAACTGGATATTTCTGAAATGCGTATTGTGCATGAAGTGTTATAACCGACAGTTTAAATCGAAGTCCTAACGTAGCATTGGTCATTACCTGATTTGAATTAACCTTTACAGGTTCAGTAACATTCTTTATTTGCATTTTATAGGTATTTCCTGACTTTACAGGATCACCAACAAGAGTCGGATAATTACCAATCATGGATAAATCGAAGCTTGTATTGGTCATACCAAATCCGGCATAAGGTGTTATAAAAGCAATCTTCTTAGAAAAAACAAGATTGGCAGTTTGAGAAGTAGCACTTACTTTCATACCCTGGGTTGTATATTCATCCGGAGTAGTATTAGGATCAGGAATTGTTTCAACTCCACTACCCACGAGCTTATCAGGAGTTATCTGATAAGAAGCCGGGAAAGCATATTTCAAATATAATTTAGAAAAAGCCAATACAATGGCTGCATCGAAAGGAAGGTCTTTTATAACAGGAATCCATTGTTTAAAGTCATGTTTAATTCCAATCCCCCACAACGATGTTTCGAAACCATTTACGCTTACTTTCGGTACAAAACGAAAGGATACGTCATTAATGTATGGAATACCAATCGTAAACTGAATACTTGCTGTAGGGACATATTGAGACACCGCAGAAGGCGTTGTAAAAGAAACGATTTTTTGTCCATAATAAGGATTTTTCTGACCTGTTGACAGATATTCAGGCTGCATCAGATTAAGCTCAACTCCATCCCCTTTTCCAGTAAAAGTAGGAGCAGAAGTAGTACCGGCAATTGTTGGTTTCAGATTGGTTAAACCTGACAAACTGAATGATTGGTCTGATTGTGGTGCTGAGACAACACCTACCCCGATAGTCAAATCAAATCCCCAGGGTTTATGCACCGCTGCTGTATTATACCATCCTGCTCCTAACCCTGAGGAGAAACTATTCCCGGCAGGTTTAAGATACCCTTCGGCAATAGTGTTCAAGTCAGCTACCCCGGCCTTAAAGATATTTGAGATATCATTTTGAGCAATCACAAAAGAAGAAAAGACTCCTGAAAAAAGAAGTGTGGTTAAAGTGAAAATAATTTTTCTCATGCAGATAATTTGTTTGTGAAATTGATAATCTTTATGTAAAGATAATTATTTGTTTTCAATTTACATAACACATTAATATAAAAGATAAAACATAGCGATTGAACATTCTTGATGTGGTTACAGGAATGCAAATTCTAGTCAAATGTTGGGTATTATAATGAATGTTCGTATATTTGAAACTTCAAGTGCAAATTGCGACTATAAAAAGCGTACATTAGCTTATGGAAATTCAAATCAGGAAGAGATTATTCTTTCATTATACATAACCAACTTTCACGTATATAAAAAAAATCGCTGCCCGATCTTCCTCTCTCTAAAATAGAATAAAAACAGTGCACCATTGTAGTAGTAATTGGCAAATAACATAATATAATTAAGCTCAAAAGAGATAACTAAAAACAATGAAAAATAAAAATCATATCGTCCTTACACTTATAATATTGTTATGTAACTTTTCACTTGACAGGATTACAAAGCTTCTTGCCATCCATTTTTTAGAAGGAGAAGAAACCATCTCTTTTTTTTATAACACTGTTGTTTTGAAATACACAGAGAATACAGGTGCCTTTTTGAGTATTGGCACTAACTGGCCTGATAGCCTGAAGTATATTTTTATGATTATAATACCCATAGGCGTTTGCTTGTATGGACTTTATTATTGCATGTTTAAGTTGAATGATAATCATCTTGTTATAATTATTGTTAGTATTATTGGAGGGGGACTTGGCAACCTGTTTGACAGATTATTATATGATTTTCATGTCGTTGATTTTATTAATTTCGGTATTGGATCATTACGAACAGGAATTCTAAATGTAGCAGATATGTCGGTTACTTTTGGTGTATTCTTCTTAGCAATCTACACTTTAAAGGCTAAAAAAGAAATAGATAAATAATCAATTAAATTTTATCAGACATCATGATATTTGATTCGTTCATTTTTCAACACAGTTCATTAAAAAATTTAAATCATTTCACTCATTATTAAACAACAAAGGCTGCGAATTTCGCAGCCTTTGTTGTTTAATAATAAGTTTGTTTAGTTTTGTCCGAATGAACCTCCAATGATATCAAGCAATTCATTCGTAATGGCTTGTTGACGCGATTTATTATATTGAAGTGATAGATCCTGCAATAAATCGGAAGCATTATCTGTAGCCGTTTGCATAGCCATTGTCCGTGCTGCATGTTCAGATGCATTAGAATCAAGTAAAGCAGTATAGATTTTCAGACGAAGCACTTTTGGGATTAACTCCGACATAATAGTTTCACGATCGGGTTCTACAATGTAATCAAGCGCTACTGTTCCTTTTTCTACCGGCTTCAATTGTATGGGTAAAAAGATTTCTTCAGTCATTACCTGAGTACTTTTACTCTTAAAATGGTTGTAAATTAACTCTACACAATCAATATCTTTGGCTTTAAATAAACTCATAATATCGTCGGCTAAAGTCAGAGCAGCAGTATAGTTCGGTTTATCAGCCATTAAATCGAAATTACGCTGTGGTTCAAAACCAATTTTTCTACTTGCTTTGGCTACTTTTTTACCTATCGGATAAATCAGTATATTCTCAATTCCTAATGACCGGTACTTGTCAATGGTTTGATTTAACTTCTTGGACACATTCGTATTGAAACTTCCGCACAAACTCGAATTGGATGAAAACACAACGATAGCTACGCGCTTTATTTCCCTCGACTCAGCATAAACAGATACATTATCCTCCTCAGCACTTAAAAAATTATTCAGCAATCCATTCAACTTTTGCTCATACGGGAAAAGATTCTCAATGTTCTTTTGCGCCTTACGCAACTTGGCAGAAGACACCATCTTCATTGCTGATGTGATCTTCTGGGTCGATTTTACAGACTGAATACGCGATTTTATTTCCTTTAATGAAGCCATTTTTATTTACAATTTTACAATTTACAATTTACGATTGAAAATCACAAACTTATTTTCATTTACAATTTTACAACTTACAATTGAAATTCATATTAATTGCCAACTAACTATAAATTACCAACTACTTATTATCTATTTTCACTTATCAATCTGCTACATTATCGCAACTCTCTTGGCTACTTCACCGGCTACTGTCTCAATAATTGCAGAGACTTCATCGTTCATTATTCCTTTTTTAATAACATCGAGAACATCCGTTTGATGTGACAATTCAAGTACCATTAAAAATTCTTTTTGAAATTCCTGCACTTTGGTTAATGGAACATTTGAAAGCAAACCGTGTGTACCGCAATAAAGCACAGCCACCTGTTTTTCGACAGTCATTGGTGTGTGCAGTGCCTGAACAAGTAATCGGGTATTCTTCTGTCCTTTGTCAATTGTCATAGCAGTAACAGGGTCCATATCACCACCAAATTTGGTAAAAGCTTCCAGTTCACGAAACTGTGCCTGATCCATCTTTAATGTTCCGGCAACTTTTTTCATGGCTTTAATCTGCGCATTACCACCCACACGGGATACTGAAATACCTACGTTGATAGCAGGACGATTTCCCTGATTGAATAAATCCGTATCCAGGAAAATCTGGCCGTCAGTAATGGATATTACATTCGTTGGAATATATGCCGATACATCACCGGCTTGTGTTTCAATGATAGGCAAAGCAGTCAATGAACCACCACCTTTTACTTTTCCTTTCAGACTTTCGGGTAAATCATTCATTTGTTCTGCCACTTCCTGTTGAGAGATGACACGGGCTGCACGTTCGAGCAAACGAGAGTGTAAATAGAAAATATCACCAGGATAGGCTTCACGTCCGGAAGGGCGACGAAGAATCAAGGATACTTCACGATATGCAACAGCCTGTTTTGACAAGTCATCATAAACAACCAAAGCATGTCTACCGGTGTCTCGGAAGAATTCGCCGATAGTTGCACCGGCAAAAGGAGCGTAATACTGTAAAGCGGCAGGATCGGAGGCATTTGCAGCAACGATAATGGTATACTCCATTGCACCATGTTCCTCTAGAGTATTATATATGGAAGCAACCGTGGATCCTTTTTGTCCAATAGCTACATAAATACAATAGACCGGATCACCGGCATCAAAATTGGTTTTCTGATTAATAATAGCATCAATGGCGACACTTGTTTTACCTGTCTGACGGTCACCAATAATCAATTCACGTTGTCCGCGACCGATTGGGATCATTGCATCAATGGCTTTTAGGCCGGTTTGCAAAGGTTGATTTACAGGTTGACGGTAGATAACTCCGGGAGCTTTACGTTCAAGGGGTAATTCGATCATTTCGCCTGTCAATTTTCCTTTTCCATCGATTGGCTCACCCAATGGATTAAGAACGCGGCCAAGCATCCCTTCCCCAACAAGAATAGAAGCAACCTGCTTAGTACGTTTGACTGTAAATCCTTCTTTAATCTCGTTGGTAGGTCCAAGAAGAACCGCCCCAACGTTATCTTCTTCCAGATTCATAACGATTGCCTTGATACCATTCTCAAATTCCAACAATTCATTGGCTTCGGCATTTCGCAGTCCATAAATACGAACGACTCCATCACTAACTTGCAGGACTGTTCCTACTTCGTCGAACTGTACGCTGGTGTCAATTCCTTCAAGTTGCATCCGAAGAATTTCAGATACTTCGCTCACCTTTATATTATCAGACATTTTATTTAATTTACTATTTAATTATTTACCATTTACTATTTCTTCGATATATAAAATGGAGTACTTATAAATTTAGTATTTTCAGAACACCTATAAAACCTGTCATTAGATTGTAAATAGTAAATCTGAAAATGGTAAATTCTTTAGACGATTTTATTATTTTTCTCGATGTATTCTTTTTTGATCCGGCGAAGTTGACCGGAGACACTTGCATCCCAACGTACAAAATCTACTTCGAACATGAAACCTCCCAATATTTCGGGATCAACTATTTTCTCCATTTCTATCGTACCCCCTGTTGTCTTTTCAACCATGGCCATCAAACGTTTCTCAGTAGCTGTATTTACAGGAGTAGCAGTTGTAAGTTTTCCATAATGAATATTCTTCTGTTTACGAAACAAGTCGATATATTTCAATGCTATAGAAAGCAAATGATCTTCTCGGTTATTGTTTAGCAACAGATCAATAAACTTTTCAAATGGCTTACTGACATTATCGCCGGCTGCCAGAATAATAATTTTCCGCTTTTCGGTTTTTGCCAATATAGGATTATCAAGTACAGTCCGTAATTCACCGAACTGAAAATAACTTTTAATAACAGCTTTAGCTTCGCTGTACACGCGATCCTGCAAATCTTTTAAATCGGCAAAATCCAGTAAAGCTTTGGCATACCGAACCGGTATAAGTCCTGTATTCATGAATGTTTAGGATTTAGAAATATTAATTTCGTCGAGCAACCGGTTTATCATGTTCAATTGTTCATCTTTCTTTTCCAATTGTACTCGAAGTACTTTTTCGGCTATATCAACTGACAATTCAGCTACCTGGCGACGAATATCACGAATAGCATCTTCTTTTTCAATCAGAATTTGTTTTCGTGCTTCTGTTACTAATTTCGCAGCTTCGAGGCCGGCTTTATCTTTTGCTTCCTTGATCAATAAATCACGGGTTAAAGCAGCTTCCTTCATAATTTTCACCTGTTCGCGACGGGCATTATCCACAATGGCTTCACCTTCAAACTTCACACTTGCTAATTCTTCATGTGCTTGTTTGGCAATATTTAGCGAATTATCGATGTAAGCTTTACGATCATCCACCATTTTGATAATAACGGGGAAACCATACTTTACAAGAATAAATGCAACAATTCCGAATGAAAGAAACATCCAGAATAACAGACCGGAATCAGGCAATAATAATGACATAATAATTCAATTTACAAATTACAAATTTACAATTCTCAATTGTCGGTTGACACTTTAAACTGCAGTTTCTAATGTATTAAATAATAAAGCATTGAAATTTTCTCAATTAGCTTTAACCTAACATTAAAGAATAAAACCACAAACTACGATAGCGAATAATGCAGCACCTTCAACAAGAGCAGCAGCAATAATCATTGATAAACGGATATCTGATCCGGCTTCAGGTTGACGGGCAATACCGTCCATAGCTGATCCACCAATACGGCCAATACCAAGACCTGCACCAATTACTGCGAGACCGGCTCCAAGTCCTGCACCTAGTTTAGCTAAACCTGCTCCAGCAGCAGCTTGTAATAAAATTGTAAGTAACATAATTTTTTTTTTTATGATCCAAACCCCTAAAGAGATTTTAAGACCAGAGTTTATAATTATTTTTTTTAGTTATTCTCGTATATTTCGATATCCTATAAGTCTTTTTTAGTGAATTATGGGTTATTCTTTCACTTCCTTTACATGATGTGGTTCTACCCTGGCCAGTCCAATAAATACAGCCGAAAGTAATACAAAAACATAAGCCTGAATATAGGCAACCATTACTTCAACCAGATTAATAAAAACAGTAAACAATACTGAAACTACAGTCATACTTGTATTCATTGCCGGACCTAAACTGACGGTAACAAAAACCAAACAGGTCAAACCTAAAACAATAGAGTGTCCTGCCAACATATTTGCAAAAAGACGAATCATTAATGCAAAAGGTTTCGTAAACACACCGACCAGCTCTATAACCGGCATCAACGGAAGTGGCACTTTTAGCCACAATGGCACATCAGGCCAGAATATTTCTTTCCAGTATTCTTTTGTACCGAATATATTTACAATAATGAAAGTGCAGATGGCAAGCACAAAGGTAATGGCAATATTCCCGGTTACATTTGCTCCTCCGGGAAAGAGCGGGATTAACCCCATTAAATTATTCAGAAATATAAAAAAGAAAACAGTGAGAAGGTAAGGTGAGAAACGTTTATAATCCTTTCCTATACAAGGTTTTATTACATCATCATTAATATTCATAATAAACATTTCCATAAATCCCACAAACCCTTTTTTAGATTCATAAACTTCTTTCTTGTAAGAACGTGCGACCATAAGTATTATGAAGATGAGGAGTGCACTGTTAAATAGCAATGAAAAAACCACTTTTGTGATAGAGATATCAAACGGTTTTACATCATTTCCAAGCGAATCTTTTTCAACAATTTTACCTTTGTATTTTCCTTCAGGGGCAATTATCAAGCCCTGATATTCTCCTTTTTCATTAAATGCTGAAGAAAGAAAAACATGCCAGCCTGTTGTAGTGCTATATACTATCACAGGAAGGGGAATGGCTATATCTGTTTCACCAATTTTGGTGATATGCCAAATGTAGGAATCTGCTAAATGTTCCAGGATGAGTTCTTTCACATTCAATTTACCTTCCGGTTTTTCAACCTGAGCGGGTTCATTAGCAAGTACAAATGATCCGGACAAAAAAACGAATATGGCTATTAAGCTTAATATCTTACGTAAACTATTCATCTACTTTTTTCTTTTTGATTTTCTCTTCCACTAAATAGAAAAAATATGTTTCAATACCTAAGTACAATAAATAAAATCCAATGAAAACAATACTAAAATCACGCAATTGTACTTTTACAAATATCAGATAAATGCTGCCTAAAGCCAGGGAAGCGGCTACTTTACACAACTTGATGATCATGTATAGATTGACCAGTTTTCGTTGATTTTCTTTGTAATCACGGGTTATATAGGTCACAAAAACGAGTCCCATAATATAAAAGAAACCGGGGATAACCGGATACCAGTTGAAATACGATGCGGGCAATGTTGTTTTTAATAACCACCAAATTCCACAACCACTTACAAACATGACAATGGTGAGAATTATATTAAGTCGTCTCTTTAGTTGTTCCATCAGTTCAGGATTTGACTAATTCAAGACATACAGTTACTACATTTTTGCTTACTTCTGCAAAACCACTTTCTATGTTCAACTCTGATTCTTTACTATCGGCTAAATAGCTTATTTTACCTTCCTTCAATGACGAAATAAGTGGAGCATGATTTTCCCACACCGTAAACAGGCCACTGGTTCCGGGTAATGTCACCGATGTCACTTCACCTGTAAAATAGATTTGTTCGGGAGTTATTATTTCTAATTTCATCTTAGTTAATTAATTAGCTGGTTGATTGGTTGAAAAGGTGATTATAAAATTTAGTTCTTAATTCACCAATCAACCAAATAATCACTCAAACCGATCTTACCTCTTCGATTGTTCAATTAATTTTTGTCCTTTTGCAATGGCATCATCAATAGTTCCAACACTAATAAATGACATTTCAGGTAAATAGTCCAATTCGCCATCAAGAATCATTTTGAAACCCCGAATTGTTTCTTCTATAGATACCATGACTCCCGGTTGTCCGGTAAACTGGGCTGCCATATAGAACGGTTGCGACAAGAAACGTTGCACTTTACGGGCGCGGTTTACTGTCAAACGGTCCTCTTCTGACAATTCTTCCATTCCTAGAATGGAAATAATATCTTGTAATTCTTTGTTACGTTGCAGAATTTCTTTCACTCGTTGAGCAGTATTGTAATGATCTTCACCTACAATCAGCGGGTCAAGAATACGTGAGGTGGATTCCAGTGGATCAACGGCAGGGAAAATACCTAATTCCGAGATTTTACGACTCAATACTGTGGTGGCATCCAAGTGGGAAAATGTCGTTGCCGGTGCCGGGTCAGTTAAATCATCTGCAGGAACATAAACTGCCTGCACTGATGTAATGGAACCGTTTTTGGTGGACGAAATGCGTTCCTGCATTCTGCCCATTTCGGTGGCTAAAGTAGGTTGGTAACCAACTGCTGAAGGCATACGTCCAAGTAATGCTGATACTTCGGAACCTGCCTGGGTAAAACGGAATATATTATCGATAAAAAACAAAATATCACGTCCTGTTCCGGCTCCATCACCATCACGAAATGATTCCGCAACCGTTAATCCGGATAAAGCTACTGAAGAACGTGCTCCGGGTGGCTCGTTCATTTGACCGAACACCAGGGTTACTTGTGATTTTTCTACTTCATTATAATCAATCTTGGATAAATCCCAATTGCCTTCATCCATACTTTTCTTAAACTCATCACCATAATGAATTACATTTGATTCAATCATTTCACGCAACAAGTCATTCCCTTCACGGGTACGTTCACCAACTCCGGCAAACACAGAAAAGCCGTTATGACCTTTGGCAATATTATTGATAAGTTCCTGAATCAACACGGTTTTACCTACACCAGCTCCTCCGAAAAGGCCAATTTTACCTCCTTTTACGTATGGCTCAAGCAAATCTATCACTTTGATACCTGTTGTCAGAATTTCCTTACTGGTTGTCAAGTCTTCGAATTTGGGCGGTTCACGATGAATCGGATATGCACCTTTCTTGTCAAGTGGTTTCATGCCATCGATAGAATCACCGATTACATTCATCAATCGACCTTTCACCTGATCACCTACCGGCATAGAAATTGATCTTCCCAAAGCAACGGCTTTCAATCCCCGACGAAGTCCGTCGGTTGAGTCCATTGCCACAGTACGTACTGTATTTTCACCGATATGTTGTTGAATCTCAACAATCAATTCTTTCCCATTTCCACGGTCGATACTTAACGCATCGTAAATGGCAGGTAATTTCACTTCTTCTTTTCCTTTTAAATCAAAGAAAACATCGACCACCGGTCCAATAATTTGTGAAATATGTCCAAATAATTCTGACATAAATTTATATTATTTTGAAATAGATTATATTCCTGTTTTTTAAAAATTAGTCGCAAAAATACACAATAAATTTGCATTTTGCAAAAAATTAATCGAATTATATGCGATTAATTTTATTCGAAAAGAGAATGATGTAAGTTAAAACCAATTTTATCAATCCAACTTCAGCACTTCCAGAAATGCTTTCTGAGGCACCTCAACATTCCCGATCTGTTTCATCCGCTTCTTTCCCTTCTTTTGTTTTTCCAACAATTTTCGTTTTCGACTGATATCACCCCCATAACATTTTGCAGTTACATCTTTTCGAACGGCTTTAATGGTCTCACGTGCTATGATTTTCGCACCTACGGCAGCTTGTACGGCAATATCGAACTGTTGGCGGGGAATAAGTTCTTTTAGTTTTTCGCACATACGTTTTCCCAACGGGACTGCATTATCAACATGAATAAGACAAGAAAGTGCATCTACAGGTTCACTGTTTAACAGGATATCAAGACGGATTAATTTTGAAGGACGAAATCCATTCAAATGATAATCAAAGGATGCATACCCCTTCGAGATACTTTTCAATCGATCGTAAAAATCGAAAACAATCTCACCAAGTGGCAAATCATAAATCAACTCCATGCGGTTTCCTGAGATATAATTTTGTTTGACTAATTCTCCCCTTTTACCTAAGCATAAATTCATGATTTGACCGATATAGTCAGTTCGTGTAATGATTGAAGCACGTATAAACGGCTCTTCAATCCTGTCAATCGACATGATATCCGGAAGGCCGGAAGGATTATGGACTTCTATTAACTCTCCTTTATTGGTGTAAACTCTATAGGACACATTGGGAACTGTCGTGATGACATTCATGTCAAATTCGCGTTCAAGGCGTTCCTGAATAATTTCCATGTGTAACATACCCAGGAAACCACACCTGAACCCAAAGCCCAATGCTACAGATGATTCGGCTTCAAAGGTCAGGGAAGCATCATTTAGTTGTAACTTTTCAATGGAGGAACGTAGATCTTCAAAATCTTCTGTTTCGATCGGATAAAGTCCGGCAAATACCATGGGCTTTACTTCCTGGAAACCTTCGATCCGTTTAGCACAGGGCCGTTTGACATGAGTAATGGTATCCCCTACTTTTACTTCCTTCGATGTTTTAACTCCTGAAATAATATAACCTACATTCCCTGCACTGAGTGTCTGGCGGGGTGACATTTCAAGTTTTAACACGCCGACTTCATCAGCAGTATATTCTTTTTCGGTACTAACAAATTTAACTAAATCGCCTTTATTGATGGTACCGTTTACTATTTTAAAATAAGCTATAATTCCCCGAAACGAATTGAATACCGAATCAAAGATCAGGCACTGTAAAGGAGCTTCCGGATCGCCTTTTGGAGAAGGAATCCGTTCGATGACTGCCTGTAAGATTTCTTCCACACCCATCCCTGTTTTACCACTGGCACGTATGATTTCATCCCGTTTACAACCAATTAATTCCACGATCTGATCTTCCACTTCTTCCGGCATAGCATTGTCCATGTCCATTTTATTCATGATAGGAATGATTTCCAGATCATGTTCAATGGCCATGTACAAATTGGATATGGTCTGAGCCTGGATACCCTGAGTAGCATCTACAATTAACAGAGCTCCTTCGCAGGCAGCAATGGATCGAGACACTTCATACGAAAAATCGACATGTCCGGGAGTATCTATTAAATTTAAAACGTATTGTTCACCTCCAAATTGAAAATTCATTTGGATAGCATGACTCTTTATGGTGATACCACGTTCACGCTCCAGATCCATATTATCCAGTACCTGTGCCTGTAAGTCCTTTCCTGAGACGGTGTTTGTAAATTCCAATAACCGGTCGGCCAACGTACTTTTTCCGTGATCGATGTGTGCTATAATACAGAAATTGCGGATTTTATTCATTCGTAATTTTCTTCAGTTTTATGTTGTTTTGCAAAAATACAAAAAAATCACGAATAATGAATTGTCCGTTGTATGCTTTGAAGTATGAATTATATTTTATTTATTGTTTTTCAACGCTTTGTATTTTTTGGATAACACATTGAAAATAATGAATCAGAAGATGTACTTTTGTAGTACATTATAAATTAAAGTCGTTAGATATCCCGTATATTTATTTTCTCTCAATTACCCTCACTAAATGGTAAATAGTAAATGTATTAATAGTAAATATAATTATGAATATCCCGTATAAGAATATATTTTTTTTTATTGTCCTCATTTTATTAACTGCCTGTGATGATATGAAAGACATGCCAACACCCGTTTATTTACCGGCTACTCCCGGCGAATCAGGTCAACTCTATGTGCTTTCAGAAGGACTTTTCAATATGAATAACAGCACATTGAGTCTGGTAAATTTCGACGAAAAAACTCTTAAAACAGATTTCTTTTCACTTCAAAACAATAGGGGATTGGGGGATACAGCAAATGATATGAAACTTTATGGAAGTAAATTGTGGATAGTGGTCAATGTATCCTCACAAGTGGAAGTAATGGATATAAAATCCGGGATATCACTCAAACGAATTCCCTTTTTTAATCCGGCGGGAGTCGCCCGCCAACCACGCTTTATTACTTTTTATGCCGGAAAAGCCTACGTTTGTTCTTTTGACGGCACAGTTGCCAGGATAGATACTGCTTCGATGAACATTGAAGCAACAACTACCGTAGGACGTAATCCGGATGGTATAACTACTGCAAACGGGAAACTATATGTTTCCAATTCTGGAGGCCTTGATCTGCCAAACTACGACAATACGGTCTCAGTTGTCGATTTGAATACTTTTAAAGAAATCAAAAAGATTACTGTTGGCATGAACCCATTTAAACTCGAAGCAGACACCCACGGCGATGTTTATGTGGTTTCACGGGGGAACAATTCAACGATCAAGAGTACCTGGTGCCGTATTAACAGTCAAACCGATGAAGTGATTCAGACATTCAACAATTTACCGGTTGTCAACTTCACCATTCGGAACGATACGGCATATCTCTATAACTATGATTTCATTAACAGCACCTACTGGATCAAAACATTCGATTGCAACACCGAACAAATTATTTCTGATCATTTTATTTCCGATTCCACGGTTCTTGAACGCCCTTTTAGTATCTCAGTACACCCAACGAACGGAAATGTATACCTTACAGATGCACGAAACTATACAGTCAAAGGTGATTTGCTTTGTTTTAACCGGAGAGGGAAATTAGTATATAAAATCGGAAGCATAGGACTTAATCCAAATTCGGTGGTGATTAAGACTACCCCTAACCCTTAAAGGGGGATAAGAAAAGAAGCCCAAAGGAACTCAAGATTACTATTTCAACCAATAGAACTTGATAGAGGAAATAACACCTTAATACTAATTTATTCTTCCTTCAGGGGTTAGGGGTTCTTCAGACTCCCAACTGCCTGTAAGTTTCTTTCAGTGCTTCTTCATCATCGGTAATCACTAATACTGAATCACCCACTTCCAGTTGCGTATTTCCTCGAGGAATAAAATAACGCTGATCCCGTTTCACCATAACTACCAGTGTCCTGTCGGGTAATGAAATATCCATCACCCGCTTGCCGTTACTCAGCATTTCAGGTTTCACTGTTATCTCACTCATAGCCGATTTAATTTCATCCGAAAATTCAACATCAAACTCCTTAAGCTTATTAGAGGCTACACTTGGCAAAGCTAATTTCAACCAGTGCGCCATCCCCGAAACAGTAGTTCCCTGAATCATAAGTGATAAAATAGTAATAAAAAACACAATATTAAACATGGTTTTTGCATGTGGCACCTGACTAATCCATGGATAAGTTGCAAAAATAATTGGAACAGCACCTCGTAATCCAACCCATGATGTAAAAAGTTTAGCTTTAAATGTCATTTTTTTAAATGGGGATAATGACAACAGAACAGCAAGCGGACGTGAAACTAAAATCATAAACAATCCAACCAGGATACCAACACCGGCGATGGGCAATAGCTCCTTCGGATTGACCAGTAGCCCCAGGGTCAAAAACATTATGATCTGGAAAAGCCAGGAAAGCCCGTTAAAAAATTTCTTTGTACTTCGTTTGTGGACAAATCGCTGGTTTCCCATCAACAATCCACCGGCATAAACTGCCAGATATCCGTTTCCTCCGATGAAACTGGTAAAACCAAATAAGAAGAACATAACGGCAAGCAACATTACTGAATATAAAGCGTCATTATCAAGATTTATTCTGTTGATAAAACGCACAAAATATTTACCCAACAATAATCCTGATAAAGATCCTAAAACAAGTTGTTTCAGAAACTCAAAGATGACAGCCCATCCGCTGATATCAGGAGTTTTCAATAGTTGAATCATAATGATGGTCAGCATAAATGCCATCGGATCATTACTCCCACTCTCGAGTTCAAGCAAGGGGCGAAGATTTTCCTTTAATGTCAATCCACGGGATCGCAGAATTGAAAATACAGATGCCGAATCGGTAGACGATAATATACTCCCTAACAGGAGGGATTGAAGAAACGTGAATGTAACGGTTTGGATAACATTATTTGTAATCCAGTAAATAAACGTTGCTGTCAGGAGTGCCGTTAACAAAACACCTAAAGTAGCCAACACAATTCCTTTTACGACAATCGGTTTTATATCGGAAAATTGTGTATCCATTCCCCCTGAAAAGAGTATAATATTCAAGGCTATTACACCAATATACTGGGTAATATGAGGTGAACTAAACTGTAACCCCAACCCATCACTACCGGCTATAATTCCAATTAACAGGAAAAGCAATAAAGTAGGCACTCCATATCTGGAGCCTGCTTTGCCTATCACCAGACTAAAAAATAACAGGACGGAAGCTATAAGCAGAAATACTTCAATGGATAAATTCATTCTAAGGAATCAGGATTATATAATTTGATTTTTTTTTGAGTTTTACAAATGTAGCTATTTCAAACAAACACACCAAGTTAAAGTGGAGGTTTATTGGATTGTTAAGTTTCATCTCGTTTTTTTTCATGTTTTTTCATCCAAGGGTTTTGTAGAATGAAAAAAAGCCGTATATTTGCAGCCGCTAAGAGCAAATGGTACCATAGCTCAGTTGGTAGAGCAAAGGACTGAAAATCCTTGTGTCCCCGGTTCGATTCCTGGTGGTACCACTCGATAAAACGCTAATAATCTACAGTTTAGATTATTAGCGTTTTTCTTTTTTAAAATTCACACAACAACTGCATAACACGACCTCTTTCTTTGCCCTCTTCGTATCCCGATTGCAAACGGTACAGGAAAATAGCACAAAGGGTTAATGAGGTTTTATTTTAAATTATGTGAATTTATTTAATTCCTATTCGTTATCTTGTTTTAATTCATCTTACTCTAAAACTTTTCCCAATGTTTCTTACTTTTCAGACAAACTCTCTGCACAGGCGAAAGTTATCGGAATGAGGGTTGAAGATCATTCATTTAAAAATTACATATCACTTTTTATTTCCTACAACATAACCAATGTGGTTAACTTGCTTCAACACTATATTTTAACATCTCATATTACAACTTTCACCTCTTTTTTTCAAACACGAATTCATGTTGGGACACGAATTTTCAAGCCTGTATCATTTTACGGTTAATCAAAATTCTGACAATGAATCATTAAATAGTCAGATTTATCCGTCACATGTTCATTTAACCTTCACTACCCAATCACTACCCATTCTGTGGTATTGCGGTGATATTACGGTGGTATTACGGTATTATTACGGTATTAATACGGTGTAATATTAGAGCGCAATATCTCCGCAAAATCCTCGTAAAGAAAGCATAACATGTTCTTATCTTTTGTAAAGGTTAATTGAATGGGTAGTAAATGAGTAGTGTAGGTATGATTGAATGGAATGGAATAAAGAAACTGAATTCTATAGAAATAGAAGTACATATATGTAATAAAAATAATTTCCTGTTGATTAATAAAAACGACATTCTATTTTTCGAATTACTTATTTAAAAGGAATAATAAACTTTCGAATGAACCAGGTTTAATTCACTATATTCTCCAATAGAAGTTCTTATTTGATAAAAAAGGCAATGAAATGATAGTACAATTACAGATATGAAAATTTTAGGTGTTTTTTTTCACAATAAAACATTTAAAGTTTCGCCTATTCTTAGGCTTTTTTAAAATTCGTTTCCAACAATGTATGAATTTTTATTTATCTTTGCATTATACTAGTAGAAATTTCACATTATGTCAAATAAGATAAAGTTTAACATACTCTTCCTTTACGTTTATATTTGGACTTTTTCTTTGCCAACCCTACAAGCACAAGGATTGAAATTCTCTGGAAACAAAGAATCTATAGAACAACGCACATCTTTTCTCGTTTTTAACAAAGAATCGATGCCAGTATTCAGTAAACGTATTGATTTAAGCTTTGAAATGAAGCTACAAGACTTCGACACATTTGGGTATCTGTTACACATTGTTGACCCTCAGTCAAACGCAGAATATAGTTTCACCTATACTTACATAGACAAATGGTCAAGTGCTTTCAAATTCAACGCTGAAGGCAAGACCAATCAAATCTCGATGAGTTTTATAAACGACTCGATAAAATCGAAATGGATTTCAGTCCGGCTCCATATCGATTTGTCTACCGGCCTGAGCACTTTAGCTATTGCCGGTAAAAAAAAACAGAGTACTAACAAACTTAAAATAGCAACAAGAATACAACCCTTGCTCATTTTTGGGCGAAGAGATAATTTAGTAGATGTTCCTTCTTTTGCTATTCGTAATTTGAATATTTCAGATGATAAGCTATCATTCAGCTTTCTTCTAAATGAAAGTAGAGGAAATGAGGTACATGATGCAAATGGAAAGGTACAAGGCAAGGTTATTAACCCATACTGGTTAATAAACGAATCCTATCATTGGAAGAAAGTCCTTACTCTCTCACCAGGATCAATTCTCGGATCTAAATTCAATGAAAAACAACAAAAGATATTGTTTATAAGTAAAGATTCCCTCTTCACCTATCAGGTTGGTAACAAAACACTGATTAGTAAGGAATATGCAAATAAAATGCCACTACAGATGCTTTTGGGGACTAATTTTTTGGACGAAACAAGTAATAAAATTTATGCCTACGAAATAAACAGCCTCCCCGGTGGAAATACCACTACTGCAGTTTTAGACATTCCAACTCTGACCTGGCAAGCACTAGGGACTGCTTATACACCGGTGCAATTGCACCATCACAACGGTTTTTTAGATAAAAAGAGAAGTCGGTATCTCGTTTTTGGTGGCTTTGGTAACAGACGATATAGCAATAGCTTTTTAGCATATAATTTTGTGTCCGACCATTGGGATACCTTGCAATTTAAAGGAGATAATATTTCACCCCGATTCTACACCTCAATGACCTCCACAAGAAAAGGAAATTTCTTATATATCTATGGAGGCGTAGGTAATGACTCCGGTGACCAGAGTGTAGGCCACAATTATTATGATGACCTTTATCGAATAGACTTAACACAGCAAACCATTAAAAAATGTTGGGATAATCATTCCGGGGAGAAACTGGTTTCGGGGGGACGAATGATCCTTTCAAGAGATGAAAAATTTTTATATGTACTTCGTTATGCCGAATACAATGAAAATACACACATACAGCTTTACTGCATTTCAATAGCAACCGGAGTAATGAGGAAATTAGGCGATTCTATTCCTTTTTTATCCAAATCCATCGGATCAAATATCGCCCTTTATTATAACGAAATATTACAAGAATTTTACTGCATTACTCAGGAATTCGATGAAAACACAAAGTGTGTAAAAGCTCAGGTCTATTCCATATCAGCACCCCCTGTAGAGAAGGCAGCTGTTGAATTCTATTTAAGCCCGAAGAATAGAAACCATCTAAGTTCTTTTTTAAGTATTATAATTGCGACCTTAATTATCTCTCTTTTACTCTTTTACACTCGGCGCAGGATACTAAAAAGGAGGGAAAAAGACTCTGAAAATGAACCAATAATTCACCCCGTCCAGGAAATTCCTAAATCTAGCCCTGCTGTTTTGTCGACAAAGTCTTCATTAATAATAGCAGATGAAAAATCCACCTCCAGATCAGAGTTGAATAAAATCTATCTATTTGGGATCTTTACAGTATATGGAAAATCGGGTAGAGACATTACTTACCTCTTTAGCAGCAAGCTTAAGCAAATCTTTCTATATGCAATATTGAATAGCGAAAAAGAAGGTGTAAGTTCAACAACGCTTAACAATCTTTTTTGGCCAGAAAAAACTGAAGGGAAAGTAAAGAACCTTAAAGGCGTCACCATTAGCAATCTTCGGAAAGCGTTGACAGAAATTGAAGGTATAGAGCTGGTTTATGATAAAGGATATTTCAAAATTATAATAAGTGAACCTTGCTATTGCGATTATTTAACATTGATGAAATCTCTAACTTTGGAGTCACCTTCGTACGATGATATTGTTTCCATTTGTGAAAGAGGCCAGTTGTTGGAATGTAATAAACAAGAGCTATTTGATAAATATAAACGGGATTCTGAAGACTTAATCTTCTCTATTCTCCCACAAGAGTTGTCCATACGCTATAATAAAAATGAATTTAAGCAAGTTCTCCGCATCTGTACTATCCTTTTAAAATTAGATCCGCTTTATGAGCCGGCATTATTATATAGTATCTATTCATATAACCGCATCAATGAATTTGAGAAACTCTTTAAAATATATGCCATATTTGTATCTGAATACCGCAATACAATGGGACAGGCTTACCCCAAAAGTTTAGAGTCTTTGATTCAAGAAGAAAAGTAGAATGAGGTTATTGTTTCTCTGTTTATTGCCAACCATTTTTAAACTACAATATTCAGCAGGAACCACATGGCAGATATGTAGGAAGAATTAAATATATATATATTTAATTCTTCCTACGGGTTTTGAATTTAGTTTCTAATTCCTGTCTGAAAATCTAAGACAGGAATCGAGTTCATAATATCGAACAAAAATCAGGAATGATCTATCAGGTTATTTGATTAATGTAACTTTTAATTTATGAATGATAGCTTCGTTGATTTCACGATTCATATTCTCATTTTCAGACCTGTACTGCAATTTAATTTGATGTTCTCCGACTTTAAGGTTTACCTGAATCGAGTTACTCCAGCCTAGGTTCTTCCATTCATTACGGCCTCTTTGTGGAAAGACAGAAACGCCCTGGTACTGTTCATCAACAAACAAGGAACGGATACAACATTTATTTTCATCCTGTACTGTTGAACTTCCATTCGCATATAACCAATTGATAGCATACAAACCGTCTTTTTCAATTCTTATAGTTGTTATAAAATTGGGACTTACCTTTTCACCTGATTTGGTTATATTTCCTTTTGTTTCCAGCCTCGTTTCTTCAATATCATAAACTTTCTCGCTCAATTTTCGCCAGATAAGAGGTTCGCTCGCAAATGAAGATAGCAGTGGATCACTGCATGTTGCTACTACCTGATAGTCACCCTCATCGGTTTTATTCAGCTTGAATGATGTTCTTTTCAACTTTTTATATTCCATCCCGTCTTTAAGTACAGTATAGGACAATGCACCTTTTATCGAATTCCAGGATAAGACATCACCCTTAATTTCCGCTACCGGATTCAACAGAGTGAATTTGTTATCACTCAGGTTTATTGCATTTCCTGAGTTCTTAAAACTATTAGTCAGTATAATCTTTATATCATGTTCTCCATTTAAAGTTGCAGGTATTTCAGGTGCACTGGATGTACCATCGATAGTAAACGATGCTATCATATCGCCAAAACCTTCCAAACTAATGTTTAACCTGGCTTTTCTGTATGAGAAATTTTTAAGGTTTCTTTTACCTGCTAATTCTTTTGTCACAAAAGGGCTAAAAATCAATTTATCTTCTTCAAATTTCATTCCGAAATAGAGTCGATAAACAATACTTAAATTTCCGGAAAGACTCCACAGCATGTTGCTTGAATTCGTGTGAGTTCCGGTCCAATCACCACTTTGTACATCAAAATTTTCTTTATTTGTCGCAAACAACGCTGCAGCCCTATACGTACTACCCAAGGCGTGTTCGACAGCCTGTTCATTTCCTACTTTAGCAGCTGCCAACATCCAGTATGAGGTAACAAAAGGCCAGGTAGCATTGTTATGATATGAGAACATATCGGATATTTGAGGATAGAAAATACTTGGTCCAAAGGGAAGAACAGGCATTTTTTGAACAATTAACTTTTGCTGTTCCGGTGATGCAATATCAAATAGAATACAAAGTGCCTCTCCTAATGTTTCGCTACGTGTTGATAAAACATGGCTATTCCGTCCGTAAATATATTGGCCATAATACCCTAATTCTGGCATCCAGAGATATTTATTAATGGCTTTTTTTAAAGACTCAGCTTTTTGGCTATATCGAATGTAATCATCCGGTTTGTTCAGGACTTTGGCCATCTTGCTTAAGATATTCAGTGCCTGGAAATGAATGGCATTTGTGCCTAAACACTTTGAATTAGATATATCAGCAGGTTGCATCCATTTCGGATAACTTTGTTCGCGCCAGTCAATGAAAGATGACTCTCCCATAGCCAGTCCTGTTTCTTGATCATAAACAGTTATAAGATCTGTTTCCATGGTTTTCTGTATGGCTGGATATAAACTTTTCATCCAATCGAAATCCCCTGTTACTTTATACAATTCCCATGCAGCAGTAATCCATACTACTCGGTCGGTGGATACCGGCCATGAGCCTCCCGTTCCAGTGTCCTGTAGAATCCGACCAACCATATCAACTTTTCGTAACAGGCTATTTTTAGACACCGTTGGCTGCATATAAGACATACTAAGAAATATACTGTAGCTAACATCACGTGTCCACACACCGGGCCAAAGAATCCCGGTTCTTAAGGTTAAATCCGGCTCTACAGCGTTTACCATTTCGTCCAGACCCATATTGTAGACGGCATTTTCCAACAGGGTAGGTCCGATGTATTGAGGGTAAGAAGAAATGTCATTTTTCTTAATCCATGTATAATTTGTTTGATCGTCTTTGGGACTTACGCTAGAAAAATCACTCACTATCTTAGTGGCAGATTCGGCAGTTCCTGAGAAATTTGCTTGCATTATCTTGTCCGAGCACCAGCGATATGCATTGTTCTGATATAAAACTCTTTCCTGAGCAATTGCATAATACGATACACATAAATATGCCGACAATAATATGGCGGAATTAATTGGTTTCATTCTCATTTATTTATTAATTTAATTATCTAACCCTGCAAAAATGCGCAAATTATTTTGCCCAAAGGCTTTTATATTTACAAATGCTGAATCCAGCTATTCCCCTTCAAATAATCTTCACGTATAATTAACTTATTGAACCAGAACTTTGCAATCAAAATACACATTCAGTTTATATATCATTCAACTTAGCAAAGCAAATATATAGGTATTATTACGAGCACAGCACAATATTAACTTAAAAACAAATAACAAATAATGTAACATTCATTTTATTAATTTTAAATTCAATTATTTACGATTTTATAAATGCCTATACCTATATCTGTAACTACTTTAACTACAAGTACTCCTTTAATATCAAATTGTTCAAGGGTTTTATTTACTGTTCTCTGTGCCAATAACACTCCTGAAATATTATAAATTGAGATGTTTGCTTTCTCTACACTGGCAACTTGAATAAATCCATTATCAGTATATACATTAAAATTAGCTATTTTATTTTCACCGACAGAAGAAGTTGTTGCTTTTTCCCATTTCAATGCAGGACCATCGGGATTAAGTTTCCACACATTTACGAAATCCCAGGTAAGCGAATCCGCATAAAATTTATTACTAACGACTTGGTCAGATATTATACCTCCACCATCTTTCCCAAATACATCATTATTCCATTTTGTTCTGACAGGCTCATTTAGTATAGTAGTTGTAAGACCATAATTCTTAGCATAAGTTGCTGCTTCCTGGTTTGCAACAATGCGAAAAGTTTGTTCAAAACCTGTAGTTGTAGTTGTTAAACTAGATTGAAGAGCTAAACATTCGGTAATGGAAACTACTTTTACAGCACCTGCTGCTATCCCTAATATACCGCCTGTAAATCCACCATTCGATTTCACAGTTCCTTTTGCAAAAGACTTAGTTATTTTCGTTCCGGCATTTTGAGCCCAACCAACTAAACCACCGGCTTGCCAACCAGTGGAAATAATAGTCGAATTAGTATAGCAATTCTCAATTGACCCACCTTCCATGTGTCCTGCAATACCACCAACATGGTCATTCCCAGTCACAGTCATATTTGTGTAACATTGAGAGACTGACGTTCCGGTCATTACCCCAAAAAGACCACCGGCAAGACCATTATTAGAGACTACTTCACCGGTTACAAAACACTTTTCAACAGTAGAGTTGCTGGCATAAACGGCAAGAGCACCAGCCCAACCGCCATGGAGACTTACATTTACCAATCCAATATTTTTAACTATAGAACCTTCGATATTAAAAAACATTCCACTTTGATCATTATTACTATGAGTCAGGTTTTTAATTGAATAGCTATTACCATCAAGGATACCCGCAAAATCGAAAGGCACCCAGGTAATACCTAGTAAATCGATATCATTATCAAGAATATATGAGGCCGCTGCATCGTATTGCATTGCTTGTAGTTCTGTTGCATTTTTAATATGTATTTGTGCATTTGGAGGAATGACTTTATCGATTTCATTTTGAATAATCGGTTCCATTATTTTATATCCGTCCATATTAGGATGAACTTCATCTATTTGATATTTTAAACTCAAACCTTGCCTATCATCAACCATGGCTGTATAATAGTCTGCAAAAGGAATATCATTCAATTCTGCATATTTTTTTATCTTTATATTCAGTTCAATGATAAGATTGATTGGTTCAACTTCCGGACGCCATGGAAAGTGATGAGCTGGCAGAACAGAACACAATACAACCTTGATTCCATTGAATTTAGCTGAATCGGCCATAGATACAATATTCCTGAATATATTGTCTACTGAAATATATCCATTATTTAAGGCTATGTCGTTTATTCCGCCCAAAATAACAACGGCTTTCGGTTTTAAATTGATAACATCAGCCCTAAAACGTGCCATCATCTGAGAAGTAACTTGTCCGCTAATGCCCTTTCCTAAATAATTATTTTTCGTAAAAAACTCCGGATGCATGCTTGCCCAATGTTCAGTTATGGAATTACCCATAAAAACTACTCTAATAGGTTTATTTAGCGTTTTATTAGCTTCATTAGATCTATTAAATACTGCTCTATCTTGTGTACTTTGTCCAAAAATAAAAATCCCATTGATAAGCATTGAAAGTAGAAATATTGTTTTTAGTATTTTCATTTTTTTGTGATTAGTTTTTTTAGTTATTAATTTTTCGACTCGTTTTTTAATGTGAAAATTAAGGAAGATTCGTCCTTCTCATCGTTGACATAAGCATTAGCCAATGTGATAGAAAAATTATAGATGACAACTCTTAATGAAGTAAACCGTTTTTTAACAATACATTTCACACTTGTCATAAAGAATTCAACAAGTATTCCAAAAGCCAATATTCACTGCTGTCCCATTCCACCAGATTAAAGAGCGGGTGAGGAACAGCAATGAACTTTTGCATAAAATCAGAAACAATTTTAATACTTTTACTTTATATAGTTTTACTTAATAATTAATTTTTCAGTAAACCTGGAATTTCCGTTTTCGACATTTACATGGTATGCTCCTTTGCTGAGCAAATGGGTGTTAATAACAGTTTTTTTACTGTTGGTAATATTTTTATCAAATACCTTTTCCCCATTTCCATTATAAATAGTAACAATAGAAGTCATACAAGCATCGTTGAGTTCAAGTGTAAACATATTTGTTGTAGGGTTCGGATATAGTTTAATATTCCAAGTTGAAGTATGTATTGGGATAAGGTTTGTATATCCGTCGAGAGTAAGATCATAATCAGCAGTAACTGGTATTTTATTTAGATGAATGTAAATGATCGAATTATTTATCCACCATCCTTCACCCGAATCCCCAGTAATGTTTTTCAGTGCGGTACCGTTTAACAATATATTTTGGGGAGTTGCTGCGTTGTATAATTCAATGTTGTAAGATTTATTTTCTGTTGCACCTGTATAATTGCCTTGTCTGGCTTTGATGGAAAGTTTTCTTTGTATCTCATCATATACAATTTTTGTCGATGCACTTTTGCCGGTTTGATAATTTAAATTTTCACCTTCATCTTCATACAAAGTAAATTCTCCATCGTCGCCGGTGTAAACTTTTAAAGTAAGTGAGTCTTCTGCGTTTTGACCAACAAAATCGGAGTATGATGCCAATGGAATAATTCCACCTGCCTTTACAAATACAGGCATTGTATTATAGTCCGAGGATACACTTTTTACAATTGGACCTATGACTATTTCATTTGTGAAAAAGCTCGTCCACTTTCCTTCCGGAAACCACAACTTCGTGGTCGCATTTGCTCCAGGAGTTATTACGGGAGACACCAAAACCTTATCGCCATAAAAATACTGTTTATCAAAAGAATAGGCTTCAGGAGAATTGGGGTAATAGAAGTACATGCCCCTTACAATTGGCATACCGCCTATTGATGATTTTTGTGCCAAGGTGTAAGTGTAAGGTACCAAAGCATGGCGTAAACGAATAAAAGATTCTGCTTGTTTGGTTACATTCGGGTATTCCCAGGGTAAGCGCATTCCATGATCGGAATGTAAACGAAATATTGGCTGGAAAGTCCCGAATTGTACCCAACGCAGATACATGTCGTCGCTCAACTGCTGACCTTTAAAACTTCCTAAATCGTGCGATACATAGGGAATACCTATATTCGCTTGAAGAATAGTATAGGTCGACTCAAAAGCAAGCATATCCCAGGTAGCATAAGTATCACCGGTAAAGTGAAGCGTATAGCGGTGATCAGACCAGGCCATACCGGGCACTCCAATATCGCCATAACCATTATATCCTGAACCGATACGCGAAAAAGCGAATCCACGTAATCCCCTGTTTATTGCATCTTTAGCGTACAGACTATTGATCCATGTATCAACTGGCAAACCAACTATACTTGCATTAGCACCTTCACAACACCAATCCATCCACCATGAACGGACTCCCTGTTTGTTAAATGGTTGATGTAAATCAAAGTAGGCTTGAACGTGTTTCCTATTGCTAAAATCGAAGAGAGAATTATCACCCTGCTCAACTAATCCACCAGCCGTAATATTTGCCTGCGCATTCTTTGGATCATTTTTATTTATTGATGGATGAATGTTTAACGCAACCTTCAATCCCTGAACTTTTGTCCAATCCATAAAGTCTTGAGGATTGGGAAATAAGGGAGTACTCCAGTTCCAACCATTCCAGGAGCCCGGTGATTTCCAGTCGGTATCAATAACCAACATATCGATAGGCAGCTTTTCTGACCGGAATTTAGGCAATAGTGTATTTTGAAAATAAGAGCTGCCATAGGCTTCGTATTTAGAGATCCATACTCCGAAGGCCCATTTGGGTAATAATGGAGGGTTTCCTGTAATTTTATAGAAATCACTTAATCCAGTTTGATAATCTGTACCATAACCAAAGAAATATCCATCCTGATATCCGCCGGTGTGATGTGGTCGGGCTACAACCCATCCGTTAGCGTCAGTTAATGCAGTTTGGCTATCGTCTATCAGATACCAGCCATCCTTACTCATGAGCCCATCCCATAATGGAATTGCTCCACTTCTTGTATCAAGACTGCGTAGCCATCCGCCAAGGTTTGTTTTTCCTTCAGTTATTGCTGGTTTAGGTAAATCAGCTCCAACCGGGCTCACAGCCAACCAATCAATATTCACATTGTAATTATCACCCTGTTCGCAAGATAATCGAAAAGTATGATCCCCTGTTCCCAAAGTAACTGTTTTTTTGAAAATTCCCCATGAATCCCAATCGGTGGTTGGTAGTAATAAAATCCGGGTTTTTACATCATCAATATACAGACTTATAGTGCGTGTTATTTGTTTTCCGTCAACTGCTACTCCATTGGCATATTTTAATGAAATGGTATAATCGCCTGCAGCGACCTTGTTATTTAAGTCCCAGGTAATTTCTGCACCCAATTTTTCCAGACCAGCCACAAATCCAGAGCCTGTAAATCCATTATGATTGGTATATTTGGTAGCACCACCTGCCAGAAGCACATTTTCTGCTTCGCATATTTGATTTAAATTCAAAACAGGGTTAATTGCAATCCAATCAATATTAACATTGAAACTGTCTCCCTGATCACATGAAACCATAAAAGTATGTGAGCCGGCTCCCAATATTACGGTTTTTTTGAATGTACTCCAGGAATCCCAATTTAATGTATTGGCGAGAACTATTTGTGTTTTTACATTGTCAATATACAGGCTGATAGTCCGAGGTACTCCCATTCCGTTACAATACCTTAATGATATGGCATATTCGCCTGCAGGCAGGTTATTGTTTTGTTTCCATTGCATACCTGCGCCAACCTTTTCGAGTCCGGCTACAAATCCTAAACCACTATAATCGAGATGGTCTGTGTTAGAAATAGCACCACCTAAAAGTGTTGCATTTTCAGCTTCGTATTTGTATCCCAAAAGTGACGATATCCATGGCTTTGAAATCACAGTTTGACTGTTACTATTTAAGGTGACAGAAAAATTGGAAGATTCGAAAACACCTGAATTTTGTTTGTACCGAAGTAAAAGTTTCTCTGTTTGAATTTCGCGCCAGCCCCCATTCACAGTTGTAGAATATGAAGGAGTTGGTAAATTGAGATTGATAATATTAAAACTGTTTTTGCTTTCAAAAATGCTATCACCGGTATATTCTGTTCTAATCAACGTTGGTGTAAGGACCGTAAACCGTGCTTTACCATCAACTACAGTATTCGATTCCTGAGCTTTTGATGTTATTGTGATTAGAATACACAAAATCCAAAGGGAATAAATCTTGCTTTTTTTCATTTGCTTTTAATTTGTGGTTTAATTTGTTTTCGTCATTACTGTACTTGGTAGTCAATGAGAAAATGAATAATTTTTCCATTTTATCAGATGATCTGATAAAATGATTGAAATCCGAAAATCTATATTCTCTTCTAAATTTATCGGATCTCAATTTAATTCATTGATTTATTGAAAAACACTTACTTTTGTTGTAATTAAAGAGGAATTACCTTCCTTCACTTTTACTATATAAATACCATTTGGCAAATCAATTTCTGCATTATAAGTAAACATAACATTTTTAATTTCCCTTCCATCGATACCAAATACCTTCATTGTTTTAAATGATGCTACTTCGCTCTTTACGACAATTTTTCCTTTTTTGCCAAAAACATTTATATTCATATTAATATTAGCGAGGCTTGTGTTAACAGGATAATATGTAGTTTCAATAGTTTCTTCCAACGCATCCAGTTTAATTATATAATGTCCCTGCTTGTTTTCATCCACTATCCACTTGTAATCGTCTGAACGATGATCAGTAAAATACTTTGCACTAACTATCGATTCATTTTCAAATTGAGGATGAAAACTAGTTCCCCAGTCTTTTTGTAATAAAAATTTAAATTTATTAGGGTCGGGAACAGCGGTATTGATTGTTAAATTTCCATCAAAAGTAAACACATTTGCCTGAGTTCCGGAACCTCTTGTGAGTTCAATAGGATTGCCGGCATCCCAACCTGCAGCGGTAGCACCTCCAACAATATAGATGTGTTCAATTCCAAAAATCCAACCTTTATATTTGCTGGTAAGTGAATTGAGTTTAATTTTATTCAGCACATTTGCCTGTGTAACTGACCAGCCCGAAACTGCTTCATCCGAAGTTAAACTAACACTTACATCATTGGAAATCGCATCTGATGCTGAAGCAGGAACATAAAATTTAGTTGTAGCATCAACAGTTTCTGTTGTAGCAAATTTAAATTCACCTAGTAACAGTTCACCGTAATAATGATATTCAATAAGTGGGTCGATATTATCACTTACAAGTTTTGCTATTCCTCCCGGAATAGCCGTACCGGTAATCCAGATATTCTTAGCTTTGAGTTCACCATTTTTAGTGATTAGCATTGTCTTTTTTACAAGGTCAACTGTAATTGTACATTCAGCGGTTTCATTCATTATAAATTTATAGTCATTAAAAGAGGTTCCCGCTGAAAATCGGACCTCGAAAACAATATTTTGGGCAACACCAAAACTCACTGCTTCGTTTGGAGTTGTAGGACTGTAACCAAAATCCCAATTACCAATACTTAAGGGATTAAGAAATTTAAAATCTCCGGAACTCATAATTCCTGTCCATGTGTAAACGGCCACTTCCGGGCTAGTTCTTGTAAGAGCCACTGGATTTACATTATTCCAACCGCACGGCAGGCTTGCACCAACAGCATAAATTTTTTCCGGATTCAAATCATGACGAAATAAATCAACCGATAAAGTCATTGCCTCAGCATTTAGAGTCAATTCGTAATATCCGTCGCCACTTCTGTCTGCGGGGATAAACCATTTTGTATCAATTCCATCCTGACGCATTGGCGTTGTACCAATTAATGGTTGATTTTCTGTAGTATTAGGACGAAATGCATAATCAAAATTATCTGCAATAAGAAATTTCAGATTACCTCTTTCATCACCACGCAAATTGTAAGCTAAATATCCTTTGTAATGAAAAACTGATGGATTAACTGCATCTTTGGTCAATTCCACCTTTTGACTAGTTTGCCAATCGGGATTATTTTTGTTTACAGGACCACCAATTAAATAGACATGCTCGGGTAGAGCAAACATGGTAGTGAAAAAGGCAACAGCAATTGTTGTCATTAGAATTCTTTTAAAGTAATTAATTTCCATTTTAGTAAATTTTAAGATTATTAATTGTATTAAAATAAAGGGATATAAAGTTTATTAGTTCGATAAATACAAGCACAGAATAGTCATCATGTACTGATAGGATCTTCATATATATTCATTTTCCCTATTAGTTTGATCACAATTCAACTTTAATTTATGATTTAAAAGTTTTTTAAACCACGTTACAAGAAATCGTTTTGAAGTCATTTTTGTAGAATTATTTTATTGAGTTTTTTTATTATCTTCCAAATTTGGATGAACTTCATCTTTTTGAAACTTAGATCTCAAACCTTGCCTATATCAACAAAGGTTGTATAATAAACGCACACATAATATCATCATAATGATTATCTGATATCATGTCGTCAAGATTTGTAAGTATAGACAAATCTCAAGTAAATATATTTTTCATCAATATCGTACGTTTCACCTGACATCCAGAATTAAACAAGCATCTTAACAGTCAATATTCATTGCTGTCCCAATCCAAAAAATTAAATATCGGGGTAGGAACAGCAATGAAATGGACTTGATTATCTATGAACTTTAAAAGAAACAGAGTTGTTTGACTTTAATTTTATCAATAAAAATCTTACAATAAGAATTGATGAGAGATTATTGAATAACAATAGTTTTTGTGTACTCTTTTTGACCTGCTTTTAATTTGATAAGGTATGCACCCCGGCTTAAATTTGACAAATCCAACTCATTATCAGGCGACATGTTGAGTTTGCTAACTATCTTCTTTCCCCGCAAACTGAAAACAGTTATATCAACGTTCTCCGGTGCTTTAATTTTAAGAATTCCTTTTGATGGATTTGGAGAAATTGAAAATCCTAACTCTGATGTCGAATTGACAGCACTTGGATCTTCAGGAGCACGTGGAGCCATTTCTACTGATTCAATTACACCTAAGTAATTACCAGAAGCATCAAAATAATGTAATTTTGAAATAGCACTTTCAGGAGTGATTTCCAATGTCAACAAGTGATTAGTAAGACCATTATTAAAGTTGGCTGGATTGTTTGGCTTATTGGTACCTACTAGAATGTGAGAATATAATACCGGGCCAACTTGTTCATTAACATCTAAATAGCTACTACCTCCTTGAGTAATATATTGTACACCATCAAGTACTCCTCGTTCGTAACCATGCATGTGACCACTAAATACTGCTGTAATTCCATATTTTTTGCTTAACAACGGAATATTAGTCTTTACTATTTCTTGTTCAGCTGTTTGCCAACGTTCGTAAAATGGTGCGCAGTGGATAAAGATAAAACGGAACTTAGCTTGTTTTGAGACATCAGATTTCAAGAAAGTTTCGAGCCAGCCATTAGGAGCTAAGTCTGTATTATAACGAGTCCAATCAATAGAAATAAACACCGAGTTACCATATACATACGCATAACTACCACTTATAGTAGAAGCATCCGAATTATTAGCAGTTGGCTGTATAATATATTTACGGATGATGTCGTTTCCATTTAAATTTGCATCAACATCATGATTTCCGAAACTTTCATAAAATGGCACTTTTGAACCTATTGTTTCCAAAACTGCAGGTATAAAGACTTTTCTTAATTCAACACTATCATTACCTTTATTAGTAACATCGCCTGTGGAGAAGCAGAAATCAGGTTTCAAAGTATTTACTAAATAAGAAGCCATATTTGAGAACGGACTTAAGTTATGACTATCGCCCCAAATACCAACCTTAAATGACATGTTGAAATTTGTAGTGGCAGTTTTTAACGTTTGATCTATATTGGGTGTACTATTAGTAATCGCACGAAAATAATAGGTCGAACCATCTTGTAACGATGTAAGAACGACTTTCTGTATAAAAGTATTTGCACTTGATGGGGTAACAGTCGCAATTACAGTGTTACCAGATGCATCCGAGGTACCATAGTTTACTTTCCCTGCATTATCAAAATCACTTTCCCACATTATTGTTGCAGAAGTTGGTGTTACATTTTGAATATATGGCTTAGTCAGAAATGAACACTTTGGACGGAATGCTTGTTCGTACCCTCCTATCGTTTGAACTTCAGTTGAAGTCAAAGCTTTATTATATAACGATACATGTGCCACATCAATTTCACCATCTTCTCCATCATTGTCTGCAAAGAGCAAACTTGTCGGACTCAATCCGTAACGACCATCAATTGACTGAACATAGCCGGTTAAGCCCTTAACACCGTTCAGATAAATTGAATATTCAGATCCATTATTAACAACAATAACTGCACGATTCCAAGTATCAGGCCTAATAGTCTGACTGCAATATCCGGTTGCACCTACACCAATATTCCCGATTTTCCCAATAAATATATCAGCATCATCAGAGTTATTCGGGTTTGTTTGCAATAATGAATGCCAAACATTTATATCACTCACTTTGAAATCGAAAACAAAAGAATAAGTGTTCACTAATGTGCCATTATTGGGAGCCATTCCATGAGCAAGTCTGTAATAGCTACCTGTACCTATTCGCACAGCTCCATCGCTGGATGTAGGGCCACTAACAGCCGTTTGAGTTCCTACCAACTCTAACGGATTACCCACCGTGGCAGCAACCAGATTATTAGGATCGTCGAACTTCCAATCGCCAACAAGACCTGAGAAAGAGGCAACCACGCTAAAATTTACACTTGCAACGACAGTATATCCATCATTTGCTAACAAACAGGCTTTGTAGTCACCTACAGTTGCAACACCTGTATTAAAAGTAACTGATCCGGAAGCAAAAGTTGCTTCGCTCGGGGTCTGTGAGTTGCTGGTATACAACCAACCTACATTATTGCTTGCACCCGGTGTAGTTGGTTGGGTAAATATTGCTACCCAATCTTTAGAAGAAGTAGAACCTGTAAAACTAACCGTTACAGCTTCACCTACAGCAAAGACACTCTTGTTCACTGTAAGTTGTTGTGCCCAAATGCTTCCAAGCATCAGGAACAAAATAGGAATAAATAAAAGTTTTTTCATAATAGCTTTTTTGATTTAATTGATTTAATTGAGATTTAAATTTCAGATATAAGACTACCAGGCCAGGATAAAATCCAGACAGTTTTTGATTTTTGAAAATGCTATTTACTTGCTAATAAGACAGGCAGGAATGAGTTGATTAAAAAGTATTCAACTCAATGCTAACACAATATGAACATGTATAAATTTGGCTCTTCAAATACAATTATTGTTTAATAAGTCTGATTACTTGGGATTGATTCTGAGAAGTAACTTTTAAAAGATAAATTCCAGTTGGGACTCCGGAAATATCAAATAAAGAGGTTTGATTTGCCAACAAATCCGAACTTCTACTTAAAACATCTGCGCCTGAAATATTTGAGATCGAAATTTGAGCTTTTGTGTTTTCCGAAGGAACTAAAGTAATTCGACCGGTAGTTGGATTTGGGAAAACACGTACGTCAACTTTATGATAATTTATCAGGTTGATTGAGCTGAGAGTTAGTGAAACATTAATAGTTGCAGTTACTGCTTTGTGATCCGATGGCCATGGCATGGTGGATGCTTCGAAAATGTCATTTTCATTACCGGTTGTAGTTGCAACATTTCTCACATAGCTGCCAGGTGGACCTACAATTGAGGCAGCAGTAGCTGTCACCCCGGCACCTTTGTAAAATATATAATCAATACGGTCTCTTTCATCGCTTAATGGTGCCCACGAGGTGCTTGCGGCACCTGTTGCAATTGCAGGCCATGTTATTCCCGGGTTTAATACTTCATCAGGATAAACCTGACGATATGCATCAACGAAACCATTCTTTTTAAGTAAAAGTGTTGAAGGCCATTCATAAACAACGCCATTATGATCATAAAGATTTGCTTGTCTTACAGTCCAGTCCAAACACGACGGCTCATTGAAATCGCCAATTAAAAGAACAGGACGGGTCTCATTTTGCATATAATTAATAAAAGCACCAATCTGTTCGTCTCTGTTTGATGCTAAATTTTGAGCTTCAATTTCCGACACATTGGTTTCGGGTGTAAATGGAGAGAGGGCATTCCATCCAACATATTTATCAGAGCCTCCACAAGCATATCCACGTGGTAAGTAGGTTGCATAATAGGTGTAATCTAAATGCGAAGGACAAACTACAATGGAAGTACCGTTAACATCTAAAACATAAGGCACAGTTGCCCCGCCAATAACCGGTCCCGAAGATGTAATCGGATACTTACTAATAATCGATACATCTGAACCGTTAACGTATCCTCTGTAATATTTTTTTCCTAAAGTTGTTAGTTCATTAACTATTTTCGTTGTCCAATCACCGGAGTAGTTTTTCACTTCGGAGAAACAAACCAGGTCCGGGTTCACCGAATTAATCACATCCCGGATATAAGTTATACCATTTTTAACAGAAGTACCTTCTTGCCAAATATTAAATTGCATAACTTTAAGGTTCACTGATACTGTTTGATCAGAGACTTTAATGAATCCGGGTTTATTTAAATGAAGAGTTGACGATTCGCCTGTTGCATTTAGTGTTACGTCGTAGGCACCGGGAGAAGCATATGCAACAATAGGATTCATTTCAATACTGGATGATGGTGTTCCACCGGGGAACGACCAGATCCTCGAAGTAGGTGAATTGGAGGATTGATCAGTAGAGTTAACTTTTCCGCCGGGTGTAATAAATGTTGAGTTTGTGGCATTGGAAGCAAGAGTTACAGCATTTGATATGGTAAAATTTGCTTCTGTCATTACAGTATATCCGTCATTTGATAAAAGACGAACCTTATAACAACCTTCAGTATCCAGCCCATTCTGGAATACAACCGATCCACTGTTATCTAAACTTGACTTTATAAGTGCTCCTTCTACAGATTGCCAACAAAGAGAAGGCGAAGCTGAACCAAGGGTTGATGTTGCAGTGAACAGTCCAATCCGGTATTTCAGATTCGTTGCACCGGTAAAGCTAACTGATATAGCTTCTCCAGCCAAATAGGTATGTTTATTGGTAGAAACTGTTTGACTAAAGATGTTTCCGGACATCAGTAGCATCGAAATAAAACATGTTGTGATTTTCATAATTTTATTTTAATGTTATTATTCGCAAAGCCAATTAACTGACATTTGATTGATTAAATATTAGCATCTGTTAATTAATTAAAAAATATTAAATTTGGATTACTATCTGTTTTATATTCAATACATCCTCCTTTACGAATTGATTCCCAATCAATCCATGAAGATTTATATATGCTGTCATTGACCTTCATGGAAGTAATATAAGCAGGTGTTGCAGACCCTCCTTTAATTTCCAAAATTCCTCCGGGGAGATTGATTTTTATATTTTCGAATTGAGGAGTATTGATACTAAACCCGGCAACACCGGGTACCATAGGATAAAGACCGACTGAGGCAAAAACATACCAGGCACCCATCGATCCGCCGTCATCATTACCGGGTAATCCGGTAGGCTTACTGGTGTACATCTGATCAAAAATGCGAGAAATCACTTCCGAAGTTTTGTACGGTTTGTCTGTCCAGTTGTATATCCAGGGTACTTGGAAATCAGGCTCGTTACCCGCCGCAAAATGATGATCATCATAACTGGCATCTAACCGTACAAAAAGATTATCTAACCGTTTAGAGGCATTTTTTTTACCACCAATTGTATCAATCAGTCGTTCCAAATCAAAAGGCACCATCCAGAAATAGTTTTCTTTAGTAGCTTCACGCCAATCGCTATCTGGGTCTTTCCAGCTCATGTCATTAGTATTTCTTGAACGAAGCCAATTGGTAGTTGGATCATAAAGATTCTTCCAGTTACCAGCACGCTTCATGAAAAAATCTGCATCTTTCTTATTGTTCATAGCTTGCAAAGCAAATTGGCCGATAGCATAGTCCGAAGAAGCATATTCAAGACATAAAGACGCATTCTCAATCCCTTTTTCCAAATAATTATTCAAACCGGGTCTTACTTCTACGTTTTGAGAATAAGTGCCTAATACTGTAGCACCACGCTTCATGTACTTATAGGCTGTTTTAAGATCGAAATCTCTACCTCCGAAAGTATAAGTATTTGAAATAATGATAGGAATTGGATCTCCTTGCATAACTCCGGTTTCAATATTAGCCAATACCCATCGCCCATATCCTCCGCTTTGTTCTGCAAAATCTACAACAGACTGCATCATATCTGAACTCTCTTTGGGGAAAAGCAGAGCCAACAGTTGAGATTGTGTGCGATAGGTATCCCATCCACTGTAAGTTGTATAGTAATCACGACCTGTCTTTGTTTTATGAGTATTGAAATCAGATCCGATATATTCTCCGTTTATATCACTAAAAATATTGGGATGAATCATTGAATGATACAAATGGGTATAAAATTGTTTTACCCGATCAGTGTTTGATGATTTTATTTCAATTTTACCTAAACATCGATTCCATTCATTTTCAGTATCATTTTTTACAGTTTGAAAGTTGCGTCCATTGTTATCTATACGGAGATTTTCACGCGCATTTTCGACGGATACATAAGATATTGCAATTTTATATTCAACGGTGCGATTGTTTTGAGTATCGAATGTAAAATATGCTCCGGAATTTTTCCCGCTTATCTTCAAACGACCATTTCTCATGTCTGAATTAATCCAGGTGCCACATATATTTGCAGTGCGATTAAATTCGGCAGCGAAATAAACCTTATAATCGGTTTGATATCCACAAAATTCGCCCCCCTCAGCATATCCCTCGCATGAATTTGGAGATGTGATTTTCACTTGTGCATTTGATACAAATGTTGAACTAACACCAGATCCGATAAGAATTGTACCTTGGATTTCGCCTTCAGGGAATAAAAACTGAGCAATACCACTTCGTTTCGATGCTGTTGCCTGACATGATGTTTTATCTTTCATGGTTATTGAAAGGTAGCCTGCATATGAATTATTAATTGCTTCATATCGTGGGTAACCATCCATGTCTTTCGGTGAACCTTTTAATGCTCCCGCAACAGGTAAAACAGGGAAGTTGCCCATATTAGGACATCCTGCACCCGATATTTGATTTACTACGATACCTTTTTGAGGAGAAAAAAATGAGGGTGTAAATTGCACCATCCCAAATGGGTAAGTCGCCCCAAGAAAAGTGAATCCACTGCCAAGTCCACTACCTTCGGTACCAATTCGCGTATCAACAAGTTTAGCGTAATTTAGACCATCTTCTGCTTTTATTTGAGAGCCGGCAGTAAAAATACAAAGAAATAAAATCAAAAATGAAAGAATTCTCATTGTGTTAAAATTATATGATTTTAATCATAGGAGAACAACACTATATAACCTGGATGTTCTCCTATGAAAATTTTGAGATCTAAATGTAATTTCTATTGAATGACATAAGTTACGCCCGTTGCTTTCAAATTCAATTCTCGAATACAGAAAGCACGATTTTTATCATTCACACCATCACCACTATAAAAGCCACCTTCATCTCCAAAATATTTATCAGCTGGAACTGGTGCTACATCAGGAGTTAATACACTCATTATACGAAGCATAATATAGCGTGGTTTGAAATTATGATTTACTTCTGTCAACTGACATTCACTGGTTTGAGGATTTGAGCGTGGATTAGCATATTTAAACCAGCCATTACCAATCTTTTTCCAATTGCGATTGGTTGCTTCAGTAATAAAATTAGCATCTCTGCTTCCAGCCATAATATAGTAACCGGTTGAACCATCGGGTCCATCGCTAATTGTTTCCCGCCCCCAAAGTTCAAATTTCACAACATCCCATCCCGGATAGCCATCCCTTCCTATGATAGAAGCTCCGGATATAAATGTCCGAATACCTAGATCAAAACATAAATGGCCCGGTGCACTGGTAGCTTGTCCCCAACATTCACCACTGCCATTGTCGAATAATGCGCCAACACCATTTGCACCAAAAGATGTACCTAAATCATCGGTATTTGTAAGTTTCATCGGTACAATCTTTGTTTTATCTACATCATAATTTGTGACTTTTTGTTTTGCAGTTTGTACTAACGGGGATAATATCAGTGTATCCAACCCAAGTTTATCTGTAGGTAAAATATACGTTACGACCTTAAATTGAATATTATCATTACTCTCCCAGTTTGGAATCGTAATTTTCCCTCCATTGCTTTTTACTACAATCGTTTTTTCTTCGCCATTAGTTCCGGGATATGTAAGTCTATACTTAACAGCCATTTTGGATGAAGACAACCTGATATCTGCAGAGTTATCATCGTTTACAATTAAATCAAGTACGGCTATTTTAGCCTGAGTTTTAGCATATTTCTCGCCATAAGAAGATCCATGACATTCAACAGTTAATGATTTATTTCCCAAATCGTCCATTGTGTAAACATAAAAATCATAATCTCCTTCGGCCATCTGCTCGATTGGCATACGTGTATAATCACCATAAATATAATCTTTTATGTTAAACTCCTTTTCCTGTGTAACACCTTCAATATTGACCCATTTAATGATACACTTTGTCGCTGTCCTGAGATACGTATTTTTGGCAACAATTACAGTTCGCCCCTCTCCTCCAAGTGCTACTAACGAATCCATCTTTCCGACATAATTCATCTCCCCCGAATCCAGATATTTACGCTGGGTATCAGTAATATCAGAACAAGCAGCAACTAAAAGCAGAACAGCCAATACGCCAAGAATCTGCCATTTCATATTTTTTTTTATATTAAATTTTTTCATTTCAAAATTTTTTGAATTATTTCCACTGAGCCCAAAAACTTAATTCGCCAAGAATAGCCATATTACTTTGCGCAAAACTGTCTAAAAATTTAAAACGGATATATCTGATTTCCGGACGTGGGAATGGTGTGTCAATCGTAAACATGATTCCTTTCTCAGCGGCCTGTATATCTTCTGTTGTAAGCGGATCACCCGGCTTGCGGCCTGATGGTCGGATCACTTCGAATGTTTCGGCATTTAATTTAGTCCAACCTTCCAACGGATCTGAATTATTTACTATTGGTAATTCGGCAGTTCCATACACTTCGAAGTGTCGAATACAATCGAAATTGAAAATACCTCCACCCATACGTTGTTGAAACAAAATCCGCCCAATAGGCGCAGTAACTCCCAGGTCAATACAGAAATAGTGTGGAAACTGTCCATTTGCTGCTGTTTGAGCAAAATTCCATTCACCTACAACATCATCCCATAAATTTTCAGGTCTTCCCTGCCATGCATACCAGTCATCAACATCCACAACTTTTGGTTTTCCAATGTATTTAAAGTTTTTCTTGTTCAGATACTCCTCTCTCCAGGGTCTGTCTTCAATTTCCAACACATCAGACGTATTTCCAAATCTATCCCGAACAAATACACCAAAATTATTGGTAACATTCGGAAGTCCAACAATTTGATATGTACCTTCCGGTTGAGAGAATACCCTTGCCTGATAGAAAACCAACTTACCTGAGATACTGTCCTTTTGTAAGAAATAGATGGATAGTTCTGTTTTAGAAGGATTTTTATACACAATTCTGAATCCTCCGAAGTCCGAATAACATTTAAGACTCTCACGCATTATCTTTACCGGAGATTCTTCCGGAATAATTGTAATTTTTGTCGGTTGAGATTGATTATTGCTTTTATCGACACAATAAAGTTCAATTTCATATTCTTTCTTTTCAGGAAGACCTTCCAATATAAGCACATCATTATATTGTGAAGATATGGCATCTTTTTGTACTCCATTAATAGTATACACTGCTTTTACATAAGCTAAATCTTTATCAAGGGGTAGCACATATTTAAACTTTGCACCACCCGGTAATGCCGTATAGGTAACATTGGTTACTAGTCCCGGAGGAGTGGTGTCATTCGGTCCAAAAGGCTTCAATAAGTTATCTTCTGAACATGCAAAAAAAGTTACTATAACACTAAGTGTCAGAAATATTTTTTTCATATTTTAGTAATTTACAAGATTAATTTTACCAACCCATATTTTGTACCAACTTGTGATTTGAATCCAGACTCTTTTGTCTAATAGGCCAGAAATAATCTTTGGTAGCAAACTTTCTTGCATAAATATAAGTCTCCTGATAATAATCATTTTCGGAAGTGCCAAGCGCATTCCAACCACGAATAGGTCTGTTCAAATAATCGTCAGCAAGCATCCATCGTCTTAAATCCCAATATCTTTGACCTTCAAAAGCCAATTCAACCATTCTTTCCTGACGTATAATGTCTCTCATACCCTCTTTTGTAGTCGGTTTACCGGGATTTGAGCTATATCGGGCCCAGGTTTCAACCAAGCTTAGAGTTTCTTTATCCAATCCGGCTTTTGAACGGACAGGTTGAATATATTGATAGACTTCATCATCGGGAGCTGCTTTCGATTCGTTAAGAGCCTCTGCACACATCAAATAAAGGTCCGAAAGACGGATAATTGGGAAGAAGTACATTGTTTCACCGGCATTATCAATCGTATTGATAACAAATTGCTTTTTCCATGGGATTAACTTTTTACAAGTATATCCTGTAACACAATACATTGCATTTTTAGCTCCGGCAAATTCATTCGCTTTTGAATGAATGACATAACTAGTGGTATCATTCGGGCGTTCCTGACATAAATATCGTCCCTGATCAAAACCTAAATATGCATAAAAACGGGGTTCTCTATCTGTATTGTAATATGGAACTCTAATGTCTTTATCTGAATTAAAATAGAACTTATCCGTTGCAGGAACAGAAATCAGATTAAACCTGTTTGAATAGTCATAGGTTTTGTCTTCTTCTATGGGCACACCATGTCGCGAATAAAATTGATCGGTTACATTCATTGTTGCCCCATGAAGGTTGTTGAAACCTAATGGACGGCCATTTATCTGAGAACTATTCAATGGACTTGAAGCGTAATACATTAATCGGCCAACATCCTGACGTCCCACTCCCCAAACTAACTCCGGGTTGTTACTATTTTCTGTAAGTTGCCCACGTAAACTTAACTCAAGTACTGTTGCTTCGGAAACATTTAATCCATTAAGTTTCTGATTAAATTTGTAAAAATCCATTGAAGCGTTGTGAGCTGCCTGAATAGCAACTTTACATGCTATAGCTGCATTCTGCCATTTTTCAATGGATTCAACAGGATTAATAAATGGTTCACCTTTGGCGTTTTTAAAATTTGTAAATTTTGTATTTCCATTAAAAAGTGGACTTGCCGCTAAAACCAACACCTTTGCTTTGATTGCTAAAGCAACAGGAAGATTAATTCGACCCAATTCGTTCTGGCGAGCTACAACAGTGGTCGGCAAATTATTACTATTAATTGCTTCATCAAGTACTTCAACAATTTTGGTTACGACCTGATCGACCGGCTCCCGTTCCATTTGTACTTCTTCCGGTGAAAGAGAAATATCAAGATTCTTACTTATAAATGGAATCGGTCCGTACATTTGAAGCAGATAAAAATGATAATAAGCCTTTAAAACTTGAACCTCTGCTTTCCATTGAGCTTTTTCTTCAACCTTCATATCAGGCACTTTGTCAATATTGTCAATAAAAATATTACAGTTTCGAATTCCAGCCCATAGACTTTTAATATAACTGCTTTCACCGACATCGCCAAATTTTTGATCTAAGTAAGAGTAATCTCCACCATCCCAATAATTTAATAGAGGATTGATTTTATCTTGTTTCCCTTTGGCAATAAATTCAGTACTTTTATTCCGATAATAGTAAAAATTAGGATCAATAAACTCGGGATTCCAAACTTCATCACCGCACAACAGTGCGGGATTCTGCATAATATTTGCTGTTTTTGGAACATAGTCGTAACAGGTGTACAACATCTTAAATGTACTTTCCCTGGTATTAAATACCTGCTTAACAGTAGGAATATTATCAGGAACAATATCCAAATAGTCTGAGCAGGAAGTGTAGGCAAACATAAAGGCTACACAAATTGCAGAATATATAATTCTTTTCATATTAATAAGTATTAAAAATTTAAGCTGATTCCTCCATTAAATACGCGCTGAATAGGATAATTCAATCCGCTACCTCCCATTTCTACATCCCATAATTTAAAACTACTAAAATTCAGTAAGTTCATTCCACTTGCATAAATACGAAGTTGTTGAATACCTACTTTCTTAGTCAGTTTTTTAGGAACTGTATATCCTACTTCTACAGATTTTAACCGTAAATAACTACCATCCCGAAGCCACCAGGTACTTGCTTGTTCGTTATTTGGTCTTGCAGTGCTGGATAGGCGTGGCCACAATGCGTAGCAATTACGATTAGATTCTGACCAGTGACTATCAGCCCATGCTTTCAGAAGTGCATGATTATCAACAAAAGGAGCAGTACCCACAGAATTATTTCCCCAATCCACATTCGATGTTGGATCAATCATGAAAGTAACTCTGGAAGTTCCTTTGAAAAAGAAATTAAAATCAAATCCATGATAACCAAATGAGACGCCAAAACCACCCTCTACTTGTGGAACTGTTGAATAGCCAATAGGCACAACATCATGCGAATCAATTACACCATCATTATTAATATCACGATATTTAATATCACCAGGCATTACAGGGACATCATTTACTTTGTCAAATGTTTGTATGGGAGAGTTCGCAATGTCGGCTTCATCAATAAACAAGCGCTCAGCAATAAGACCTCGTTGTTGACCTAGATATTGGCCCACATTTTTCAACCAATCCATTCCTGCGGGAACAGTCTCTTCAAATTGTGTATATTTACTACTTGCGTAGGTGAAAGTCAGATTAGTTCTTATCCAAACATCTTTGTTAAAACTATGATTTTCACTTAATGTTAATTCAAAGCCGCCTGATTTAGCAGCTCCAACATTGGCTCTAACATCTGCAGGTGCGTACCCATCAGCTACTGGCACATCTGTTAAGCCCATAGTAGTAGGTATTCCTGAACGATTAATCAAAATATTGGTACGGCTTTCATTAAAGTAGTCAAACTGTAGTTCCAGATCTTTAAACAAGGTTAGTTCAAATCCAAAATTCATCTTGGCAGCCTTTTCCCACGTTATAGCTGTATTCGCAAAACGATTAATTCGAATACCGTATGAATTAGCTGTAGGACTACCTGGCGATTCACCAAAATCATTACTAAGTCCTTTATTCATATCAACCCGATCCAAATAGAAAAATCTATCGTTAGCATCACCAATAGCATCATTCCCAACCAAACCAAAAGTAGATTTCAATTTCAAATTAGTAATAACGCTGTTTTTATTCCAAAAATCTTCGTTAGAAATAATCCAACCGCCTCCGAAAGAGGGGAAAAAGCCAAATTGATTACTTTTCGCAAAACGCTCGGCTCCATTATAGCCGAAGTTCGCTTCTAAAAAATATTTATGATTATAGCCATAAGTCAGACGACCAGATATTCCTAGATTTCTTGATGGCAATGAAAGCTGCAGGTCATTTCCAAAGTCTGAGGTGGTGACTCCACGAATAGTTCCAACAACCATCGCAGAAAAATTATGAATATCATTAACCACCTTATCATAATTCAATGATAGTTCTCCGTATACAGTTGATAAAATACTTTTATCTCCTCCTGTAAACCCCAAAGACTCGTTCCCTTGTGCGAAATTATTCAGCTTAAAATATCCCGTAGTTGGATTATATGTACTCATTGTATAATAGTAAGGATTATACGAACGGTTAATTGAATAGACCGATTGACGTGTAGTGCTTGCCATACCTCTGGCAGATAATCCCTTAGTAATAAAATCAAGTTTCTGACTTAACTCTATTTGAGCAACCAGGTTGGTCTGAGTAGATTCCTGGTATCCTTTTACCATATCTGCATAAGGGTTTATAAAACTATATTCGGGCGTACCACCAAACAGAATATGTTGAGTATTTAAATTGATGTCGTCAGGTTTGTAATATGCCGGGAAATCGACAGGATTTGATAACATCACACGTTGATACATCTGATTCCCTGTATACATTGGACCACTTCCGGAACGGAAATTAGCATTGAATCTAACTGTACCAACAGTTGTCGGTGTGAAATCGATGGTGGTATTTGAGCGGAGATTAATATTTTGAATACTAATATTATTGTTAAAGTTATTACGACCATCAACTCTCAATATCCCATTGTCATTTGTGAAAGCACCTGCAATATAATAACGCACCTTTTTACCTCCACCACTTAAATTCATATTAAAGCGTTGATTGGCGGTTACATCTTTAAATAACAGACTACGCCAATCGTTAGCTGGATAATAATAAGGATTCTGACCGGCTTCAACACCTGCGATTTTCTCATCACTATATCTCCTGTTAAATAATGGATGACGAGTGACAATGGCTTCATTATTTAATTTCATATAAGTCAACGGATCTGAAAATTCGACACTCCGTGTGGGTTGGCTTAATGATTCTTCAAAACGGAAATTCAATATCGTCTTTCCTTCGATACCTTGTTTTGTGGTAACCAAAATTACACCATTTGCACCACGGGAACCATAAAGGGAAGTTGCAGTTGCATCTTTCATAACGGAAAAACTTTGAATATCATCTACTGACAATCTGGCTAAATCATTGGCAGAAAGTTCCATGTTGTCAATCAGAATCAATGGTCCCTTTGAAAAGTTGTTGAATGTTGCAACACCACGCACGAAAAATTGTGCATTATCTGCACCAGGTTCACCCGATGTTTGCATTGTGATTAAGCCTGCAATACGTCCTCCAAGGGCCGTAGTCAAGTTGCTTGTAGGAACTCGGAGTTCAGATGGACGTACTGTAGATACTGAAGCAATGACACTTTCTTTCTTTTGCTTGCCGAAAGCCACAACAGTAACTTCATCCAGTTTCTTCTCTGATTCTACTAATGTAATTTTAAGATCCTGGGGGCCATCCACCTTAATATTTTGTGTTTCATAACCAATAAAACTAATAACAAGAACGTCTCCGATTTTAGCATTTATGGAAAAAAAGCCGCTAATATCAGTTGCTGTTCCGACATTTTTATTTGATTGCACTAAAACTGTGGCACCAATAATTGGTTCTGAACTGTCCGAAACAACTCCTTTCACTTTAATATTTTGTGCTGATGCCTCTCCTACACAAAACGAAGAAAAAATCATAAGTAAAATGGCAAAACCATATCGCTTTTTTTGTACTAAATTTTTCATTAAATATTAGATTGAAATAACTAAAAATAATAATTTGTGTTTCAATAATGAAGATTTCATACTTCTGTTTATTGTATGATTTACTGAAAGTTCTAAATTGGTTTTCGTTTCATGATTTATTATATATAAGGTTAAATTTGATTTACTAATATTGTTTTAATATATCCTTTGTCTGATCAGGTCTGTGTTTCATTCTCATACGCCAAATCATTTCTTGTAAACTAACACATTTCACATTGCCGGGTAGTCTTTTTTGGCATAGCACGGCAGCTCCTGCTCCATACACATTTCCACTCGATGTTTCCCCGAGCAAATCATCTGAGCTCCCGATATCAGCGAATGAACTCCAGGCATGCACATCAACCAGGCTAAAATCAGGCTGATCCTTTTTTATTTTGCTGGCAATAAATGCAGGCGTACCCTGACCAATACTTTCATTGGCGCCGAAATTCCAGATAGTATATCGCACTGTTATTACAGGTATTTCAATTCCTTTACTATTCTTATACCAATAAATCTCGCCATTACCACCATTGTACGGAACATATTGCACCACAATAATCCCTTCTAACTGATCGTTTGCTTCTATAAATTTTTGATAGGCAACTTTGGCATTGTCTGACTTAGCATCGTTTGTGAAAAGACCTAAAACCTTAAGCCTATGTTGACGCATATTAGCTGAAATTTTTGATGTCAAGTCGGTGAGATAAGATAGTGTATTCTTTTTACTTCCAAAAGCGTCTATATAAATATATCCTCCGCCACAATTCTCTACAAGAGTATTTTCTTTGTTTTGGTTGTTGATGATGTTTTTATAAACGGCAGGGGCAATCATCCCCAGATTACTTGAAGGAATACCATAAGCCATCTTTATACTTTCCGATTGTGGATGTTTAAACCATTGGCTGTACCAGATATGAAAGATCCATTGAACATTGTCACCATCCGAAAGATAGTAGCTTACATATTTATTCAGATCATTCGTGGTATAATCGATATCTTTGGGGTTGAGGACATTTACCAGAAGTTCAGATTGCTGCTGTTTGTAATTGAGCGATGTCAAAGACATATTCATGGAAAAGTTATTGGGAACCATTAAATTTCCACTTTCGGAAACATGTTGTACAAATAAATGCTCGTCAAAATCCTCCCAACCATAAACAGGTGAACAGGGTTTCATCCAATTAAGAACTTCAACCAGTAGGTCCCAATTATGACCGCTTGTATTTTTTATGTTGATTACAAATAAATCGTTAGCAATAGCAAAATCCTTTAAATCATTGGTTTGTGCGGGCATTAAAACCAGAGCTTTATTATTGCATTTATCTTTGAATTCTTTCCATGAATCTTTGGTTGTTTTTTCTGTTGCATTATAAATCATCTTTAGACCTTGCTGATTATAAAGTGCACTATCTCTTACATCGACAATTATTGAATTGTAAACATGACAAGCTACAGCAGCCACAACTGAGCTTTCAGGATTTTTAGCTACATCGGTTAAAACATAACCGGCAATAAGATCACTGAAAACCTTAGCCTTAATAATAGAAAAACCATCCGTTTTCACTTTCTCGAAAATTCCTCTGGCTGTAAGTTCTTGTTTACATAAATTGTAGGACTTACTAGTACCACCATCAAGCCAAACGGCACTCTTAGTTTTTCCATTCTGAACAGCCCGGTTCACTAAGCCTGCTAATGATTCACACATATTGGCATATTGTAAACCTTCAAGATACGATGTTTTATTTACCTCATACCGGCCAAAACCATCAAAATCGGTACCTGTGCAAATATAATAACTTAAAGGAGCAACAGTCATTTCAGGCATCCAATACTGTCCCTTATCACTGGGAAAGTCATATTCCTTTAAATAATCTTTTTTGGGAGTACTGTCTACGATTGGTTCATCGACAATGATTTTATCAGCACAACTTGTGATTAATAAAAATACAAAAAATAAAATTTTGTTCTTAGTCATAGTGATATTAGATTTTTTGTCAAAGTTATTAGGGAAGGATTAAAAAATAGATTAAAACATGATTAAATGTTTAGATAATTTCATTAATCCTGAGTCACTTTAATTAATTTCAATGTCTGACCAGGCCTGTTTTTCATTCTTATACGCCAAAGAAGCTCATTGACCGAAATAGTTTTTATACTGCCTGATAACAAACTTTCAGTTGCTTTAATAGGATTAAAACCAATTGCCGGTAACTTTGAAACGTTACTCGTTTTTGAAAAGTCAGACCATGCATGTACAATTGTCCACGATAAAACAGGATCCTTTTTATTAGCAATAACTTCTCGATTTATAAGTGATGCCACATATTCAGGTGTTCCACAATTGGGACGTTCTTGATTAACTTCATTCCATAATGCATATGTAGCTGTAGAAACAGGGATATCAACCCCATAAGAATTTTTGAACCACATAATATCTCCCCCTAATTCGTAAGGAAAATACTGAACTGCTAGCATTCCTGTTATTCCTTTCAATTCCTCTGCGTATATTTGAAATGCTTCTCGTGATTCTTTACTTTTTACATTGCGACAAATGAATCCAAACACCTTAATATCCATTTTTTGCAGGTGGTAGTTTATCCGTTGAGCGAATTTTCGTAATAGTTCTTTCCGGTTTGCTCTTTTAACAGCAAAAAGATCTGGATACTGATAGCCTCCACCATATTCAATATATGAATTTTTAGGAAACTGTTTATCAGCTAACTCATTCCATGTAAATGGAGAAATTATTGAGAGATTTATAGGACAGAGTGTCCAACTAATCCCTGTATTTGAAACACCTTTGTTTCCCGCGTAGCGTTCACTATCTGCAAATCCGCCTATAGTCCATTGCATATTATCTCCATCACTCATTACAAAAGAGTGAAAAGAGGAAGTATCACTAAAATCAATATCTTCCAGCGTTATCTCCTTAGCCTTTATTAATGGTACTTTGTCTGACACTGAAGAAATCAATGGAAGGTTGATACACCAATCGGAAGCTGTATTAAAGTGACCCCATTCGGATATAAGGCTAGTAAAATCATATTCATCGCCGCAACCCCAACCCAGAATGGGAGACATGGGAGTAAGCCATTCTAACACTTTCTCAATTAATTCTCTTTTATCGGCATACAACATTAGTTTATGAGCTATAGCATAATCTCTCATATTGCTCACTAAAGGGTGGATGCTAAGAGCCGAACAATTATTCAGTGCATTCTTATTCGTCTCAAAACAGGCATCTAAAGACTCTTTTCGGACGTCCCGAAGCATTTTCAAATGATGAAGTTGAGCAATTTTTATAAGGCTTTCATCAATCATTACCCCTGAGAGTAAAGAGGCATAAACAGTAGCTACATTACTTGAATAATCAGTAATGACTTTATGGTCAATATTCTTATCCAGATTATATAATATATATCCGCTGACAACTTTTTTCTTTGTAAGATAATCAACTAATGTCCATAAATCCATCTCTTTCACAACTGATATGTTCAACACTTTTAAAGTAGATCGATAAATCTTTTGATACGCTTTATTATCTGTATCAATCCAAATCATCTCATTAAACTGCCCTTCATTCACTGCTTTTGCTGCTAAACCGGATAAAGATTCTAGTAGCATTGCTTCAGCTATAGTTTCAGATTGATTGCAAATTATAACATTCTTTGGTTGTACTTGAATAGGCCATCCGTATCTTCCGTTGTATTCTGCACCCCAAATAGGCATAGTAAAAAATAAAAGGATAAATAGAAAGTGCTTTTTTTTTATCATAATGTAATCTTAATTTGATTTAGAAAGGATTTGGAGATCACTCTTTTGCAGATTTAAGTTGAATGGTTAGTTTGTTTGTCATCTTGTAAAGAAGATTTCCACTTTTTGAAATTGCGAGTGTATAAAAATTCCTTATTTTAGTATTTATTTTTCCAATATGTTTTTCAATATGTATATTATCTATAATATTATTTTTTTTGTGAATAAAAGTTTTTGAACATTTCTAAATGCTACAACTAACTTTCAGAATGCCGGTAACCCGAAACCAGGAGTTGGAATGAAGTGTATGACGAATTCCAGTTATTCAGTAACTACTTAAGAAGTAGCACCAACTATTGTCATTTTTAGCTGCAGTTTGAGGTGAACATTGATTCATTCCCAACGGACGAACTGCAATAGGAGATAGATTCCCATTTAACAACGAAAATCCACTCGGGTTTTCTATAATAGGCAATCCATATTTAATAT